>Ga0265296_1005535_pt1 | contig 10304 bp, 12 predicted proteins | sample MunlanPumphouse1_FD_189073 | JGI IMG/M metagenome (GOLD analysis project Ga0265296, IMG submission 189073) | Groundwater microbial communities from a municipal landfill in Southern Ontario, Canada - Pumphouse #1 | ecosystem: Environmental > Aquatic > Deep subsurface > Groundwater | place...
GCAGGGACGCGTCACGATCGGCGGGGAGGCGGTCTCCCTCCCCGGCCGCGTGCTCGGGCGCTTCGACGAAAGCTCCTTCGTCTTCCGAACGTACCAGAAACCCATCCTTCCCCCGCCGCCTCCCGCCCCATGACGAACTTCCTCGTGCTGCTCATCGGTATCGCAGTCCCCGGAGCGCTCTGCTGGCTCGCACTCCTGCTCCTCGAGGGAACACGCCCCGTCCTCACGCGCGCAGAACGCATCGTGTGGGCACTGACTCTCGGCCCGACGCTCTTCACGTTCATCGCATTCCTCTCTCATGTGCTGGGACTTACCAGTCTGACACTTGTAGGCTTCCTCCTGCCGAATGTGCTCGTCGCCCTGCTCCTCGGAGCCGGAGCGTGGACCTCCGGTGTTTTGCGGTCAGGATGGAATACTCCTTTGCCCGCTTCCCTCTCCCCCGATACCGCTCCGCGGTGGATGCGCCTGGGGGTTCTCCTCCTCTGTATCTGGGCTGCAGTGAAAATTCTCGCCGGAGCCATAGATCTCTTCGGCGTTCCGACCTACTGGGATGATTCTTTCAACAACTGGAACATGCGCGGGAAGATGTTCTTCGTGAGCGAACGAATTGAACTCACGATCCCGGTAGGGAACCAGATTGTCCAGACCGAAGGAGGAGTGAGCTCGTATCCGCCCGCCCTCCCCCTCGTGAAGACCTGGCTTGCTGATCTGCGCGGGTCGTGGGAGGAGCCCCTCGTGAACGGGGTCCATCTCCTGTGGTTCTTAGGACTCCTCGGAAGCTTCTTCCTCCTGCTTCGCCGTTCATTCAGCCGTACCGTTTCGCTCCTGGGAGCTTCCCTCCTCGCTTCCCTCCCGCTCCTTCTCATCCAGGGAACGAATCCGTATGCGGACGTGTTCCTCGCCTCACACCTCTTCCTCAGCATTGCGTGTTTGCTCGGCGCGGGGCGGGCGGGCACGACGGAGGAACTGACGTCCTGGCTGAAGCTCCTCGGTTTTACTCTCGGCCTCCTCCTCTTCACCAAGAACGAGGCGACCGTCCTCTACGCTCCGCTCCTCATCCTGCTCGCCTTCTGGCTGCTCCTCACGAAGAAACGGGCGGGGCTGATCACGCAGCAGCAATTCACGCGCGCCGTCGGCCTCTGCGCCATCATCCTCGCTCTCCTCGCCCTCCCCTGGCTCGCCTTCAAGTGGCTCAATGGACTCACGTTCGGGAACGCCAAATCCATCTCGGGAATGACGCTCTCCTTCAACCCCCTCGTGGTCCGAGCCATCTGGTACCACTTGAGCCACGAACCGAACTGGCTCCTCCTCCCGCTCGTGCTCCCGCTCGTGCTTATCCTCTCCGGCAAGCGCGCGTGGGAACTCCCGGAAGGACTTCTCACGGTCTTCGTGGTCGTGAGCATCCTCGGCCAGTTCCTCCTCTTCGCACTTCTGGCTCCCCTCGCGACGGAAGCCATCATGCAAACGGGCTTAAGCCGCGGCCTCCTGCACGTGGTGCCGGTGGCGCTGCTGCTGGTGATATTGCTGGTGAGACAGTTACTTCTGGAAACAGAGAAGAAGTAGCTGGTAGTCAGCATTTCTTCCCGCAGCTGCGACGCCGCGTCGCAGACGCCCCGCATACGCGGGGCGAACAACCGGGACGCCGCGTCCCGGCTGCGGATAATCTTATTCGACGCTAGTTTTTCCTCATCCAACTCACAATCCCCGGAAGTATCGAAACCACGATAATCACCAGAATCACCAGGCTGAAGTTCTTCTCGACGAACGGGAGCGAACCGAAGAAGTAGCCGCCTCCGACGAAGAGCGCCACCCACAGGAGTCCGCCGAAAACGTTGTACGCGAGGAAGTGCCCGTATTCCATGCGTCCGATCCCCGCGACGAACGGCGCGAAGGTGCGGATGATGGGCATGAACCGCGCGATGACGATGGTCTTGCCGCCGTGGCGCGCATAGAACTGCTTCGTCCGATCGAGGTGCTCCTGCCTGATCCAGCGGGAATGGAGACGCTCGATGGCCGTGCCGAACTTTGCGCCGATCGCATAATTGAGGGAGTCCCCCACGATCGCAGCGACGCTCAACAGGAGGAACAAAAGCGAGGCGCTCATCATGCCCTTTCCGGCGAACGCGCCTGCGGCGAAGAGGAGCGAATCCCCCGGAAGAAACGGCGTCACCACAAGCCCTGTCTCGCAGAGGATCACGATGAACAGGAGCACGTAGGTAAGCGTGCCGTACTGCTGCAGGATCGTTTCAAGGTAGGTGTCGATGTGCAGGAACACGTTGGCAGCGGATGCAATTGCTTCCATAGATCGGGGAGAGCCTACCTGTTTACGGCGATGAGCGGAAGGGTTACGCCCGTCTGGAAATTCGAACACCGCGGCCTGAAAGGCCGCTGCTGTTTCAAAAAATTTTCATTACGCCAAAATTACACAACAGCAGCACCCTTTCAGGGTGCGGCGATGGTCCTGTAGCATTCTGCTCATGGCACAAAGGCATCCCGTACAAAATGATGTCACGATGTTCGTGACAACAAATACTTTGTATCGTCGGCCGATTTTTGCGAATCCGGCTTATGCCAGAGAAGCTATCGAGTCGCTATATCGCATACAGCAACATCATCCTTTCCTGCTCTTTGGCTTCGTCATCATGCCGGATCACCACCATTTTCTTTTACATATTCGATCTCCGTATACAATTTCAAAACTGATAAATCTCTACAAGACAGGACTGACATTCAACTTGGGAATTGGAGCATTTTGGCAACCACGCTTCGACATGAGAATCCCGGAAAACGCTTACAGTATTCTTCGGTACATCCACGAAAACCCAGTGAAAGCGGGCATCGCCGAATCGCCCGAGACCTATCCTTGGTCTTCAGCATCAGGACATTGGGAGATATCTCCCATGGGATAATATGAACACCGCGGCCTGAAAGGCCGCTGCTGTTTATTATTGCTCCTTTTCTTTCATAGATTGCAAATGAATCATATCCATTTCATATTTAAGCGCTTTCTCATCATATTCCTGAATTTGCTTATTAAGCCCTTTTGTAAGAACTTCACCGAGGCGTTGCAGATCTTTTTTTAGAAGAAAATAAATCCTAACGACAAATACAGCTATTACAATAATGCCAAGGAATATTGCAAGAACTAAATTCATTCAGATCTGAGAGAAGCAAATATTAGTGTATCAGATTCTTTGATAAATCCGGAAAAGAACAAAATCATCTCAAGAAACAATTCTTTTCGCTAACCGCTCCCCGCTCACCCCAGTGCCGCAGCCGTCGCGGAGAGCTCCGCGAGCTCGGCGGTGATCCCCGCCTGGCGGGTCTGGTTATACGTCAACGTCAAGTCATCAAGAATGTCCGAAGCGTTGTCCGAGGCACTTCGCATCGCCACCATCCGCGCGGAGTGCTCGGAGGCCGAGGTCTCCAGAACCGCCTGGTACACCTGTATCTCGGTGAGCTGCGGGAGGATGGTCTTCAGGATCTCGTCCTGATCGGGCTCGAAGAGGTACTCGTGAACATCCGCCTTCGAGAGCGCTTCCTCCGTCTCACGCCGGTACCGGCGCGGGAGCAGGCTCAGGATCATCTCCTTGAGTCCCGTCTTCGAGAAGGGCAGGAGGACTTTCACCGTCGCTTCCTGGACGATTGGCGAAATGAAATCGGGGTAGAGGAGCACCACGTGGTCATACGTGCCCTGGAGGAAGCTCTCCGTCGCCAGGCGCGTGATGGGAAGAACATCCTTGAACGTGGGGTAGCCAGAGAATCCCGGGAACGCCGCGATGATGTCCTGCTTGAGGCGCGGGAGGAACTGCTGGCCCTTCCTCCCCACCGCAACGAAGTCCACTTTCTCGAAGGTCGCTATGTCCTTGAGGCCTTTCAAATACTGCGTCGTAGTCCTGAGGAGCTGCGCATTGAGGCTCCCGCAGAGGCCGCGGTCCGGCGTAAAGACGAGCGCCAGGATCTTTCTCGGCTCCCGCTCCTGAAGGTACGGATGAAGCTCGGGCTGGACGCTCGCAAGTTTCTGGAGGATGTGCCACGCGGTGAAGGCGTAATGCCGCAGCTTCTGTGCGTTGGTTACCGCCCGGCGCATCTTGGACGCCGCCACCAGCTCCATGGCTTTGGTGACCTGGCGCGTCGAGCGGATCGCCTTCATCTTTCGCCGGATGTCGCGGAGGTTGCGAGCCATTTAGGTTGAGATAGTTGAGACTGGAATCTGAGAAGAATTATGAATTATGAGAAAAGACCGAGCGCTCTTGGTTCATCGATCATAATTCGTAATTCATAATTCATTTCACGGAAGAAGATGATTTGAAATCCTTCTCTTTAAAAGCCGACAGCAGCCTCTTCAATGTCTCCTCCGTCTCCGGTTTAATTTCCACCGAAAGGGCTTCCAGAATTTTCGGGTGCTTGGATCTCAGGAAGCCGATGAATTCCTGCTCGAACCGCTTCACGTCCTCGACGGCGATGTCATCGAGGAACCCGTTGATGCCCGCGTACAGGGCCGCGACCTGCTCCCCGACGGGAACTGTGGCGTACTGCGGCTGCTTTAAGAGCTCCGTTAAGCGCGCGCCCCGATCGAGCTGCTTCCTGGTTTCGGCGTCGAGATCGGATCCGAACTGTGCGAAGACGGCAAGCTCGCGGTACTGCGCGAGCTCCATGCGGAGCTTCCCCGCCACTTTCTTCATGGACTTGCGCTGCGCCGCGGACCCGACGCGCGAGACTGAGAGACCGATGTTGAGCGCCGGACGGATGCCCTTGTAGAAGAGATCGGACTCCAGGTAGATCTGCCCGTCCGTGATGGAGATGACGTTCGTCGGAATGTACGCGGAGACGTCGCCGGCCTGCGTCTCGATGATCGGCAGGGCCGTGAGCGTCCCCCCGCCGTGCTTGTCATCCAGACAGACCGCGCGCTCGAGGAGGCGCGAATGGAGGTAGAACACGTCGCCCGGGTACGCCTCGCGTCCCGGCGGGCGCCGGAGCACCAGGGAAATCTGGCGGTATGCCCACGCGTGCTTGCTGAGATCATCATAAATGCAGAGAACGTCCTTTCCCTGATCCAGGAAGTACTCCCCCATCGCGCACCCCGCGAAGGGGGCGATGTACGAGAGCGCCGCAGGCTCGGCGGCGGACGCGCTCACCACGACGGTGTAATCCATGGCTCCGCGCTCCTGGAGCTCTTTGACGATCTTCGCGACCTTCGACTCCTTCTGGCCGATCGCCACGTAGATGCAGATGACCGGACGGTCTGTGTTCTGGGTTTCCTTCTGGTTCAGAATCGTGTCAACGACGATGGCGGTTTTGCCGGTCTGCCGGTCTCCGATGATGAGCTCGCGCTGGCCGCGTCCGATGGGAATGATGGCGTCAATGGCGCGAATGCCCGTCTGGAGCGGCACGGACACGGATTTGCGTTCGATGACGCGCGGGGCGATCTTCTCCACCGGGTAACGCTCCCTCGGCTTGATGGAGGGACCCCCATCCTTGGGCTCACCGAGCGGCGAGACGACGCGGCCAATGAGGGCATCTCCTACCGGGACCGACAGGATCTGCCCCGTCGCCTTCACCTGGTCACCTTGTTTCACTTTGGTGAAATCGCCCAGAATGATCGCACCGACGCAGTCCTCCTCGAGGTTCAACGCCATGCCCATGACCCCGTTTCCGAAATCGATCATCTCGGAGGACCCGATACGGGAAAGACCGGAGATCTTCGCGATGCCGTCACCCACCTGGATGACGGTGCCCACGTGCTCGTGCTTCACTTCCTTGCGATAGGAAGCGATGCGCTCTTCGATGGTCTTGATGAGTGTTTGACTGACGGACATGGGAGGAGGGTTAGGGTTAGGGTTAGGGTTAGGGTTGGGGTTAGGGTTAGGGTTAGGGTTGGGGTTAGGGTTGGGGTTAGGGTATGGGGATGGGAGCGGTGAGCTTCTCCGCGAGATCCACGAGCGTAGAGCGGACTGTTGCGTCGAAACGCTCATCGCCAATCGTAAGCAGCAGTCCCCCGATGACGCTTGGGTCCGCCTGCTCCTCCAGCTGACAGGAACGCCGGAGAGCGGACTCCATGACCTGGAGGAGCTCTTTCTTCATCGGACCGATGTCCCCGTTCTTCGTCGTGATCTTCACGGGGACGATGCCCTCCTGCTTGTAGTGCATGCGCTCCACCAGCGTCAGGAATTTGCGGCTTTCGCGCAGAAGTCCGTGAGCCGCCAGGACTTCGATGGCGGCCTGCGCCAGTGCGTCATGCTCCTGCGACGGCTGCATGCGGGCAGTATCCACGACAGCGCGCGCGACGGTGGCAACGGAAATTTTCATGACTTCAAAAGCTCAGGAAGTTCTTGGGCAAACGACTCGGTGATGCGCTGCTGATCGGCAGGGCCGAACTCACGCTCGAGGATCTTCTCCGTCATCCTGATCACCACGGTGTGCACCGTCTTCATCACCTCCTCCGTCATCGCGCGGTGCTCTGTCTCGATGCGCTTCGCGGCATTCGCGAGCATCTGCTCCGCCTCTTTCTTCGCCGCCCTCAGCATCTCCTCCTTCACCGCTTCCGCCTCACTGCGCATGCGTTCGAAGTACACGCCGCTCTCCTGGTCGAGCTTCTTCAGTGCCCGCTGTCTCTGTTCCTCCATTTCCTTCGCCTGATTCTCGATGCGTTTCGCGTCTTCCATGGCCTTACGGATCCGCTCGGTGCGGGCATCGAGAAGGTTGAGGATCGGCTTGTACACGAAAGCGCCGAGGACCCCGAGCACGATGAGGAAATTGACGATCTGCGCGAGCAGTAACTGCCAGTTGATGCCGAGCTTTGTGAGGAGTTCCATGGAAGTAAGATGGCGAAAGACATTCAATGAACGGCAATTGGCAGTTGGCAATTGGCCCTTAGCTAATTGCCACAAGCCAATAGCCAACTGCCAATCATCAGACGAATTTAATAATCAGCGCCACGACGAGCGAGTAAATCGCAATAGCTTCCGCGAACGCGATGGAGAGCACCATCGGCGTCTGGATGCGGCTGCTGGCCTCGGGATTGCGGCCGATGGCTTCCATGGCCTTCATGCCGATCCAGCCGATGGAGAAGGCCGGGACGATGGCGCCGAACCCCATGGTCATGGCGACGAGAAGGTTCTTGTCGAGAGCCGATGCAGCTGCCGCGACGGCAGTCGTTGCTTCTGGCGTTGGCATAGAAATGAGGAGAAAAGTGGTAGAAAGAGGAGCAAAAGTTTGCGCGGGGATGGTAGGGGACGATCAAGAAAGCATCAAGGGTTTTAGAGTCTGGAAAAGGAGTACCCGACGAAAAGGCAAGAGGGCAAAATGGCAAGAAGGTAAAAAGTATTTATCAGAAACGTTTTGCCCTTTTGCCTTTTTTCCTTTTTGCCTTTTACGAAACACGTTAAGCATGAACAACAGAATGGGAATCATCGTGGCCGCCGTGGGCGGTTGCCGCCATCTTCAGGAAGACCGCGGTGAGGAGGGCGAAGACGAGCGCCTGGATGAAGCCGACGAAGAGCTCGAGCCCGAGGAAAGGAATCGGCGCGAGGTACGGCATGAGGAAGCTGATGACGACAAGGAGCACTTCCCCCGCGAAGATATTGCCGAAGAGACGGAAGGTGAAAGAGATGATCTTCGCCGTCTCCGCGATGAGCTCGAGGATCCCGACGAAGCTGCCGATGGGATCCCGCCAGGGCGCCACGAAAAACTTGCCGGCGTACGGGAACACCCCGAGCGCCGCGATGCCGAAGAGCTGCGTCGAGATGACGGAGATGAGCGCAATCGCGAGCGTCATGTTCACGTCCGCATTCATGGAACGGAAGATCGGCAGAGCCAGTTCCTTCCCCTCATGTATGCCCTTGATCGTAATACTCCCCACCCCCGGCAGGATGCCCATCCAGTTCGCGAGCATGAGGAAGAGGAAGATGGTCGCGATGAGCGGGAAGAACGTCCGTGTCTGCCTGCGGTCGCCGATCACGGAGTTGAAGAAATCGAAGAGTCCCTCGACCACGAGCTCGAGGAACGACTGAAAACGCCCGGGGACTTCCCGGTACCGCGTGCGCCGCGCGAAGTACGCGACCGCGAAGATCACGAGCATCGCGAGCCACGCCATGATCAGCGTGTTGCGGATCTCGAAACTCCCGATATGCGCGATCGTCTCGGAGGCAAGCGTTGGAGTTTCAAATCCTGACATGGGTGGATAAAGGGGAAAAACGCGTCAAGCTGCCCCGGAAATTTCCTTCACCTTCCGGTACACGCCGAGGCCGGAGAGGCCGACGGCAAGCGCGAACCCCAGGAGAAGGAAGAGGGGGGATGTCCCAAGATACTTGTCGAGCCAGGCGCCACCGAGACCGAATACGACAGCGGGAATGGCGATGATGTAGCCCAGACTCCACGCGAGCCGCAGGCTCAGGAAGAGCGAGGGTTGTTTCACGGAGCCTGGTGGCGGCACAGAGGGCATCATACGTCGGATCGGGAGGGGGCGGGAGAATGTCCGCGACCGTGACGTTGGCGGCGGACGACACGGAGTTTCGCGAGCTCGCGCTCGAGGACAGCGGTCGCTTCCGCGAATCCTTCGCGGTCATCGCGTCGCTCTCTCATCAGCTTCTGCGCCCCGGCCTTCGCCTTCTCGACCGCTTCCTCATGAAGCTCCTCGGCTCGGTCCGCCGTATCCACCATCATATGGATCGTCTTCCCGTCCACTTCGACTACTCCGCGGGACACGGCGAAGAGCTGTTCCTCTCTGCCGCGGCGTATGAGCACGCTCCCCGGCACCACAATGCTGATGAGCGGGATGTGGTGCGGGAGAATCGTGATCTCCCCGTCGGGTGTCGGGAGGGAAATGGAGTCCGCCTCGCCGGAGAACATTTCGCGGTCCGGAGTGGTGATTTCGAGACGCAACATACGGAGAATCAGGAATTAAGTATGTAACTTCACACTGTCTCTGCGGAGGTGCCGCTAATCATGTCCCGCCTCACCCCCGTCCCCTCTCCCTCGCTGACGCTCGTGAGAGGGGAGCTTCGCTTCACCTCCGAATAAGGTGTCGTATGGATTCCTCTCTCCCCCATCGGGAGAGAGGTGCCCCGCACAGCGGGGCGGAGTGAGGCGGGAAGCTGCGCCATCTCATTGAATTCGGTAAACGATTTGATTTTCCCGGTCGTTTGCGATTGGTTGTCGTAATTCATAATTCTTAATTCGTAATTCCTGATTCACCGTACTTCTTCGATTCCTCCTTTCATATAGAACGCCTGCTCGGGCACGGAATCGTACTCGCCATCGAGGATAGCCTTGAAACCCTTCACCGTATCCCCGCGGCGCACGAACTTGCCGCTCGTCCCCGTGAACACCTCGGCGACGAAGAACGGCTGCGAGAGGAACCGCTGGATTTTCCGCGCGCGCTGGACCGCCCGCTTGTCCTCCTCGGAAAGTTCCTCCATTCCGAGGATGGCGATGATGTCCTGGAGCTCCTTGTAGCGCTGCAGCACCTTCTGTACGCCGCGCGCGGTATCGTAGTGTTCCTGTCCCACAACCGTGGGACTCAGGATATTCGACGCGGAATCGAGCGGATCGACAGCCGGGTAGATCCCGAGCTCCGTGAGCGGGCGCGAGAGCACGATCGTGGAGTCGAGGTGACCGAAGGTCGTCGCCGGCGCCGGATCCGTGAAGTCGTCCGCCGGCACATAGATGGCCTGAACGGAGGTGATGGATCCTTTCTTCGTGGACGTGATCCGCTCCTGCAGGAGCCCCATTTCGTTCGCGAGCGTCGGCTGGTACCCTACAGCGGACGGGATGCGGCCGAGGAGGGCAGAGACCTCGGACCCCGCCTGCGTGAAGCGGAAGATATTGTCGATGAAGAGGAGAACGTCACGCTGCTCCTCGTCCCGGAAGTACTCGGCGATGGAGAGGCCGGTGAGCCCCACGCGCATGCGCGGTCCCGGCGGCTCGTTCATCTGTCCGAAGACCAGAGCCGTCTTGCTTAAGACCCCCGATTCCTTCATCTCGTAATACAAATCGTTCCCTTCGCGGCTCCGCTCGCCGACACCGGCGAAAACCGAAATCCCGCCGTGTTCCTCCGCGATGTTCCGGATCAGCTCTTTCACCACGACGGTCTTCCCGACTCCCGCTCCTCCGAAGAGACCGACCTTCCCTCCTTTGAGAATCGGACAAATCAGGTCGATGACTTTGATCCCGGTCTCCAAAACCTCGGTCTCAGTCGACTGATCGGTAAACAGGGGTGGTGGCCGGTGAATGGGGTACCGCTTCTTCGTCTTGACCGGCGGAAGGCCGTCTATCGGAAGACCTTGCACATCGAGCATCCGTCC
>Ga0265296_1005536_pt1 | contig 10304 bp, 10 predicted proteins | sample MunlanPumphouse1_FD_189073 | JGI IMG/M metagenome (GOLD analysis project Ga0265296, IMG submission 189073) | Groundwater microbial communities from a municipal landfill in Southern Ontario, Canada - Pumphouse #1 | ecosystem: Environmental > Aquatic > Deep subsurface > Groundwater | place...
GGGCGTCTTCAGATGTTTTATCTTCTTTTACCTCCTTTAAAGCATCTTCTTTTTCTTTCCCTTCTGTGGTGCTCTCAAAATGCCGATCCAGGTCCTTCTCTCTGAGAAATCGTATTTTTCTCTCCTCTTCAGTTCCTGAAGGTATCTTATCTGGAACAACTATGTCAGGCGTAATACCCTTTGCTTGAATAGACCTTCCTTTAGGTGTATAGTATCTGCCAATGGTTAATCTAAGACCGGAGCCATCCTCTAAAGAATATATTGACTGAACGGTTGCCTTTCCAAAGGTTTGAACCCCTAAAATAAGAGCTCTTCCGTGGTCCTGCAATGCTCCCGCAACAATTTCTGACGCACTGGCGCTACCGGCATTAACAAGGACTATTATTGGGTAGTCACGGGATTTTTTAGCCTCATGAGCCTTATATTCCTTTCTGCTCCCTTTTGCTCTTTCCTCGGTATAGGTAATGATACCGGAATCCAGGAATTCATCAGAAACTTTAAGCGCCTGGTCAAATGGACCTCCAGGGTTGTTTCTCAGATCTAATATTAAACCTTTAATGCTATTTTTCTCTGTCTCTAATTTGTTGAGGGCATCTTTTAGCTCATTTGATGTCTTGTCTTGAAAACTTTTAATCCTGATATACCCATAACCCTCTTCAAGAACTTTATATTTTACACTCTCGATTTTAATAACAGCGCGGGTTATTGTAAAATCCTTCGGTCCCGATAGCCCCTTCCGCAGTATCGAGATAGTTATCTGGGTTCCCGCAGCTCCCCGCATCAACTTCACAGCATCCATTAAACCCATATCCTTGGTGGATTTTCCATTAATTTTGACAATATAATCCCCGGCCTTTATCCCAGCCCGATAAGCGGGGGTATCCTCTATGGGAGATATGACCATAAGAGTGCCTTCTTGCTTGGTAATCTCGATCCCTAACCCTCCGAATACACCTCTTGTTTCCAGTTTCATTTCTTTAAATACGTCAGGAGGCATAAAAGAAGAATGGGGGTCTAGGGCTTCTAACATTCCATTTATAGCACCATGAAGTAGTTTTTCAGTATCGATCTCTTCTACATAATTTTTTTGAACAATAGACAAAACATCTGTAAACATCTTGAGTTTTTCATAAGTCTCCTTATTTACAGCCGATACCCTGCGCATCCATCCAAGGCTCATCACAAACCCTAATACCAAAACCATGGATATGATTAACACCAATTTTTTATTTTTCTTGGTTTTAAAGAGCATGTTTCCCTCCTGAATTATAATAAATGGTGAAAGAAAGTTATCATTGCATGGACCAACAGCGATGTGGCAATCCCTTCAAATTGCTTTGTCCTGCTCTCAATGACAACCTGTGGAAAGTCAACTTATTTGCACATTGCTATTAAACGATCTCAGTGCCTTACCCGATTCCTCTATATCATTCAAGTATTCATTCTTCAATTCTTCAAAAGTCTCTGAATTCCATCCAGACTCCACAAGCTCAACAGACTTTAAGAAAAAATCCAGATTTCTTGAGGAAAATTCTTTTTTCAACTCTGTATATTCTCTTGCAAGATTACTGTCAAGATTCTTCCGGTTATAGCGGCTAATCCATATATCTATATCTAGAAGAAACCTATCCAAATCCGCCATTCTTCTTCGAATTGGTGATAAACTCCTTGCAAGGTTTTCTATGCCAGGCTCTGCATACCTGTACAAAAACCCCCGTTTATATTCGTTCTTGGAGATTATCATGCCTTCTTCTTCCAGCTTCTTAAATATTCCTACACCAGGATAAAGCTCCATTCGGTTTGAGAAGTGCTGAAAAAAACACGCATGGTTTATCCTCTCCAGGAATTCGGCATTTATGCGTAGGTCATCAAGGGTAGCGTATGGATGAAACATAATAAATCCGAGATGGAGAACAATATTGTGTTCCGCAAGGATTCTGGCTATGCGATAATGCTGCTCTAGAACAGCCTTTTTGTTAAAGAACTTCAATGCTTCCGGTGAAGCGCTTTCTATCCCCACAATAATCCGTTCTAGACCAGCTTCTTTCAAAAGGGGGAGCAATGATTCACACCCGATTAGAGATTCTGCTGTACACAGGATTCTAAACTTAAGTCCCAAACCCCTGGAGATCATACCTTCTGCTATTTGTTTTATCCGTTTTATCCCAGCCTCACCAGGTCCAATAAAATTATCCTCAGCAAAGAGAACTGTCTTAACGTCGAGTTCCCCTTGAAGATATGTCAACTCCTCCAGTACATTCTCTGCTGATCGTGCCCGCCAGAGATGTCCTTCCTGCAGTCTTTCAAATGGTGGAATACTGCAGAAACTGCACTCTGCTACACATCCTCTACTGCTTATAACTCTTGCAACAGGAGATTCCCCTTTTTGGAGTTGCCATTTAAGGGCGTCACGGGCAGGAAAAGGGATTGAATCCAAATCCGTAATCTTTTTACGAGGTGGGTTCTTACAAATAGTGCCGTTCTTACCTTTGAAATACACACCTAGAGTACCCTGTAGTGATAACCCCAACCGCAACCTATCAGCCAGGTCCAGGATGGTAAGTTCGCCCTCACCCCTTACTACTGAATCGAAACTCGATTCCTTAATCAAGAGCCGCTCGGCCAGGAACGTAGCATGGTGTCCCCCCAAACATATATGGATCCTGCTATCAGCTTCTTTTAAACGGTTGCTTATGTGAATAGCATCTTCCATGGTTGCAACAGTAGGAGAAAATCCCACTATGGATGGAGAAAAATCCAAAACTTCCCGAACGGCTTCCTGGTTAGACAGATATCTCGTTGCTGCATCGATGATTAATAGATCATATCCATGCTTACGCAGTACTGATGTTAAATAGCCAATGCCTATGTGTTCCAGAGTAAAGCTTGATCCGGCAAATTGACAGGGTATGCGAGTCTTCAAATTGACAAATACTATTCGAAAATCTTTACCTTCTTTACTCATCTATTACTGGTCTTCAACCTATTAATTACTTCCTCCTGAAAAACTCCCTTTTTCACTACCTAGAACAGATTTTTTGATCCGTTGTAAGCGGATTTACCCTAAAGGAAATTTTTCATTTTCAGGGTGGACTTTAATTAGTTCTATGGGTTCTCTGATTCTTGTCCATCTTAGGAAATTATATATTAAGTTAACATACTTCGCCGCTAACTGCAAGAACTAAATACCTGAAACTTGGAGATTTAACCGTCCTCTCCTTCTTCCGCTCCGGTGATGCCTTTCGATTACAAACAGAACAGAGGTGATTATGATCTGCTATCTCTTTCAAGTTCAACATTAACCTCTATAGACTCTTTAGAATAAGAAATTTGCTTGAGTTTACACCATATATAACCTAAAATACCTTTGGGGATTGTTGCTGACATACGATTACTCCTTTCTTGTGAATAGTTTGTTTAGATAACTCCCTATTCTTTCAAAAGGAATGTATGTTTTGCAATCCCTATTTCCCCATTAATTTAACTGTATCTTTTGGGAGAAGAACCGAAATTTTTTGATGCACCCTTTTTAACAGGAGGTGAAATTATGGTTCAAAGCTTTGTAGACAACAGGATACTCAACTACACAAGAAACATTCATGCAGGTGCGGAAAACCTGGATAACGGGAACACGATGGCAAGAGTAAGGGTAGATGATACGTTTTTGTCCGCTGAACTGGAAATAGAAGTCAAATTACCGGATTTAAAGATTGTGTCGATAAAGGGCAGGATAATTCGCTCATTTGCCAAGGAGTGTAGGGATAATGCTGAAATTTTGAAACGGGCAGTGGGTATGCGTGTTGGTGCAGGGATCACCAGGTTGGTTAAGGAAACAATAGGGGGGCCGAATGGTTGTAATGTCTTTGCCGATATGATCATGGAAGGCTGTAATGCGGTGATAATGGGATTTACCGTGGATGAGCTGGACAAACAACTCGCAGCGGAGACCGACGAGGCCTTTGGACAGGTGCTGAAGGATATGCTCGAAAATAATCCAAGGGTTGGAAGCTGTATAGCCTTTGCTGAAGGCAATGAACTGAGAAGAAGATTGGGGGTGTAATAATGTTTGAATTCACAAGAACCAAGTCCATAGGTGTGGAGAAAAGGGAAGATGGTATCTTTTTGATACATGGATTCCTCGATGACAATGTCTATACCATAGAGCTGGATCTGGGGGTAAAGACTCCGGAGTTTACTATAGTGAGCGCAAAGGGGCTTATGAAGAGGTACACTACTCCAGAATGTCCTAAGGCTCCCAGCATCCTGGATGATGCAATAGGACTTCAGATTGGAGGCGCTGATTTTGAAACGAAGATAAAGAAACTCGTGGGGAGAGGCGGATGCCGACACCTTGCAGATCTCTTTATAGAGTGCTGCAATGCCGTTTTTCCCGCCGTTATACAGACCCAATGGAAAATCGCCAGATCTAATGGGATGAGTAAAGACGATTTTATTGAGGGTTTGGTGAGCAATGAGCCTAAAATCAGGGACAGGTGTATAACGTATTCCAGGGAGGGGGAACTGGCTAAGAGACTGGGGGTTTCGTGGTGAGCAAAATAGTAATTGACCTGCATATTCACACAAAAAGGCTTTCTCCCTGCAGTGAGATGGCCTCGGAAGAGGCAGCGCTGGAGGCTAAAAAGATTGGGTTAGACGGGATATGCTTTACAGAGCACAATAAACCCTGGGATCCTCATGAGATTCTGGAGGTTGAGGAGAAATCCGGGATTTTGATCTTCCGTGGAATCGAAGTAGATACTACGGAAGGACATGTACTGGTTTTTGGGCTTCAGAAGAACTTTGAGGGGATCACTCCTATTGAAGACTTACGTCAAATGGTGAATGAGGTTGATGGGTTTATGATAGCAGCCCATCCTTTCAGGGGTTTTTTGTTGTTTGGATTTTCCAAATTACAGATGGACGTGCATGATGCCGGTAAAAATCCTCTCTTTAAATTTGTTGATGGTATGGAGGTATTCAGCGGGAGGCAGACGCCAAAAGAGAATAATTTTTCATTCCAGGTATGCGAGAGATTGAACCTGAAAGGTGTTGGTGGAAGCGACGCCCACTCGATCAAGGATATCGGCAAGTGTGTCACCGTCTTTGAAAACAGAATAGAGAGACAGGAAGACCTCATAAGGGAGTTAAAGGCAGGAACATTCAGGGCCGGTTATTTCCGAAAGACTTAAGTAAATTGAACCGTTGCAATTCGAGTAAGGAGAAGACAATATGGAAAACTGGGAACCAATAATAAGAAGAATGGAGCTTCTTTTACGGCTTAAGACGTTTCCTATAGCCTTCAAACTTCTGGAAGATGCCAGAGAGATAGAAGATAATAAATGGATACGCCGCCCCACAAAAAAGTTTACTCTCTGCCAACTCATAACAGTGGTACGGACTTACGACTGGACAATAGGGGCCACTGCCGATGATCTCGTAGGGCCTGGCTGTAGCGGTATGATCGGATTGGAAGATAAGCCCGATTATATTAAAGATGGCAGTTTCCGGTCTATCGTATGGTGTAAGACCAGGGAAGATGCCAGGAAATGTGAAGAACAGATGCCCAGTATCCCGGTGGGTAAATACAACGCGGTAATTATGGGTCCTTTGGTCTATAACCCCTTCGACCCTGATATCGTGCTGATATACGGGAACCCTGCCCAGATGATCATCCTCATCAATGCCCTTCAGTTTGAAGATTATGAACAATTCCAGTTCTTTTGTGTTGGGGAGTCGGCATGCGCCGATTCCATTGCCAGGTGCTACTTAAATAACAAACCGTCTCTTGCCATTCCCTGCTATGGGGAGAGGAGATATGGACACGTGCAGGATGATGAACTGGTAATGGCATTGCCTGCTTCCTGGATGAAAAAGGCCATCAAGGGTCTCGATGAACTCTACAAGAGGGGCGTCAGGTATCCCATCTCACAGTACGGGGCACAGGCCGATCCTACCCCTGGGTTTCCACCGAGTTATCATGTTCTATGGGGAGGCTCTGAGGAGGATACGGGGTTTAAAAGGTTTGATAGTTATTGCCAATAAAATAGATTGAGTGAAATCGCTATCGGATGCATGTAAGTCAATGTGAGATTGAAAAATACCTGCCGATATCAATTGTGAATTAGGGATTAGGGGTTTTGCCACTTACAAATGACAGAAGCCGGTCTTTTGGCCGGCTTTTGCTTTTTAGATTTTTACGTGGTATTATCGAACCTAAATAAGGACAAATAGGACGGACATAATTCACATTCACGTAGGAGAGGTATGGTTCATATATGAATAAAGAAATGATGAATACCAAAGGAGTGGCTGAATACCTGAACATAAATGAGAAACTTGTGTACAAACTTGTGAAAGAGAAAAAAATACCAGGAACCAGAGTTACCGGCAAGTGGACTTTCCCGAGACGATTAATTGATGAGTGGATCATTGAAAACGCTAAGGAAAATATCGGGCTAAAAAATAAAACCAAAGAGCTAAAAGATCATATCGTGATCATGGGAAGTAATGATTTTACTATCGAACTTCTCTCGCATGCCTTAAATAAAAGGTTTCCCGAATACACCCTTTCTTTTTCCAATGTGGGAAGTTTAGCCGGCCTTATTGCACTGGGGAGGGGGAGCAGTCACCTGGCCGGCTGCCATCTTTTTGACCCCGACACTGGCCAATACAATTTACCTTATATCTCCCGTTATCTCCCCGAGATCAAAATCACTGTCATCAATTTGGTTTATCGGGATATTGGTTTAATAGTAAAGCCTGGTAATCCCCTAAACATCGTTTTCGTAAATGACCTGTCCCGGCCGGGAATCAAAATTATCAACCGGCAAGAAGGATCGGGCACAAGGGTGCTTTTTGATTATGAATGTAAGAAGATGGGCATTGAACCAAAGCTCATTGCTGGATATGAAAAAGAGGTTAATACGCATTTAGAAGTGGCGACAGCAGTTGCAAGCGGGGTAGCTGATGTGGGTCTGGGCATTTTGTCCGCGGCCAAGATGTTAAATCTAACCTTTGTTCATCTCGCTAAGGAACGATATGATCTTGTTATCCCCAGAGAAAATTTATCTGTCCGGCCAATAGCTTCATTGGTTGAGGTAATACAATCTTCGGAGTTCAAAGAAAGTATAAACCAAATGGGCGGATACGACACCAAAGATACTGGAAAAGTAATGGCTGAACTTTAGCACTAACATCTCACCATAAAACCTTCTACCACCAATCCGTGACCAACCTCGAAATAGAATAGCCCTATCCGAAAGTGCGCATACTTTCAAAACATCATTAATGGAGATACTCCATAAAGAAGTAAAAGTCATTATTGGCAATTTTGACTATATTTTTTGTTATTTTTTACATCCCTAACCTTAATCCATTTACATTAAACCAAACGGGCTTCCTAACCTTGGCCTAAAGACTATTTTCATTGTTAAGCTCTTTATCTCTCCTTTCTTCTTATGACATGGATAGCAGTTGCTTTGAATGAGGCTGCCACCTCTCTTCCTTCCCGCAATGATAAATTTTCAATGGAATGATGTGTGACATAAGCGACAAGAGGGAATCCGCAGTTTAGTTGGACTTTCTGATAGAGCCCTAAGGGGACGATCTTCACAATCTTTCCGGGAAATACATTTGTGGCACTGGTTACCTCTTTGGAAGGATGAACCGAGAGGGTTACATTTTCCGGCCGAATGCAGAGAGTCACTGCCTCACCTAAATGAACCTCACCCACGGACTCGATCTCTTGACCTCCAATGGAAGTGATAAATGCCCCACCATTTCTCTTAATCACTTTCCCGGTCAGAATCGTCTCCATTCCTACAAAAGAAGCTACCAATTCATTCACAGGACGGTTCATCACCTCTTCAGAAGAACCGAGCTGAAGTATCTCACCTCCGTTCATCACCGCAATCCGATCTGACAGTCTCAATGCCTCCAGGCGATCGTGGGTAGCGAAGATCGCTGTCGTCTGTATTTGTTGAAAGATATGTTCCAGGTCTTCGATCAGGGAATTACGGGTGGGAGGGTCAAGGAAGGCAAAAGGTTCGTCAAGGAGAAGGATTTCGGGTTGAAGGGCAAAAGCCCGTGCGAGGCTCGTCCTTTGTGCCTCCCCTCCTGAAAGTGTTTTCGCTGAACGGTCATTAAGATGATTAATCCCAAATCGCACCAACTGCTCTATGACCCGATCGCGAATTTCACCCCTCTTCATCCCGCGGATTTTTAAACCGGATGCAACATTTTCGAAGACCGTTGTATCAAAGAGGAGGGGCTCCTGGAAAACCATGGCCAATTTCCTGCGGTATTCCAAAACGGAATGATTCGCTTCGACCTTCTTTCCTCTGAAAAAGATTTCGCCCTGAAAGGGTTTTAATAGATAAGACAAGGTTTGGAGTAAGGTTGTTTTCCCCGCCCCATTTGGCCCCACCAAGCAGAGGATCTCCCCTTCCCTAATCAAAAGACATGGGATAGCCAAAAGGAGGGTGTCCCCTTTTCTTACCTCAAGGTTTCTTGCTTCCAGTATAGGTTTTGATTCACTCATAAACATTTTGGCATCGACCATAGAGTATAGGGCTTCATCCTTCAAAATATTACTATTCTGAAATCTACAATCGGCACTACCTAAGTCTTTCCCTCTGTTGGATCTGAGTGAGGATCAGATTGATGAAATAGGCAAGCAATAGGAGGATAATCCCCAAGGCAATGGCAATATCGAAGTTTCCTCGACTCGTCTCCATGACGGTTGCTGTCGTGAGTACCCGTGAATAACCTTTGATATTACCACCGACCATGATGGAGGCACCGACCTCAGAAATCACCCCTCCAAATCCCGCCATTACCCCAGCCAAAAGAGGAAGCTTGGCTTCTTTGATCAGGATCCAGACCATCTGGAGACGGGTTGCTCCGAGGGCCAGAATCTGAAGTTGAAGTTTTTGGGGAAGTTGCTGAATGGCAGCCAAGGTAATACCCATGACAATGGGAGTCGCGATGATAGCCTGAGCGATAATCATAGCTGTTGGCGTATAGAGGATTTCCAAAAAACCAAGGGGCCCATTCCTCCATAAAAAGATGGTCACGAAAAGGCCTACTACAACCGGTGGAAGCCCCATGCCAGTGTTGATCAGGCTTACAACAATTCTTTTCCCTATAAACCTGGAAAGGGCAACAGTTACTCCAGTAGATATTCCTATAAATAGACTGATGAGTGTAGCTATCCCGGAAACCTTAAGAGAAAGAAAAGTAATCCCGATTACTTCAGGATCAAAAGTGAATAAAAGATAAAATGCCTTTTTAATTCCCTCGAGAATTAAATCCATCTATTTTCCAAGTTTTTCTTCTTTCTTTCCTGCATCCGGAAAGAAGAGAGGAGACCCGAATTTATCCACTCCAAAGGTTTTTATAATCTCCTGGGTTTCCTTTGAAACCATGAAATCGGCAAATGCCTTCCCGCCTGCGGCATTTACTTTTGTCCATTTGGAGGGATTGACCTCAACGACATGATAGATGTTAAGGAGGATGGCATCCCCTTCTACGAGGATGTCAAGCCCAAGGTTTTTCTTCAATGCCAGATACGTTCCACGGTCAGCAAGGGTGTAACCCTTTTTCTCAGCAGCAACGCTCAATGTCTGACCCATCCCGAGACCGGTCTGCTGATACCACTTTTCTCCTTCAGGTTTTATCCCTGCAGCTTTCCAGATATCCATCTCCTTTACATGAGTCCCTGACTTATCACTTCTTGATAAAAACAGAGCCTGGGCTGAAGCAATCTTTTTGAATGACTCTGATGCCAATTTTATTCCTTTAATCTTCGCTGAGTCTCCAGGATGTCCAACAATAATGAAGTCGTTATGCATAATAATCCTTCGATTGATCCCATAGCCTTCCGCCACGAATTTCTTTTCGGCGGCAGGAGAATGGACCAGAAGCACATCGGCTTCACCCTTTTGTCCCATGGCCATGGCTTGTCCCGAACCCACAGCGATAGTCTTAAGAAAATAGCCCGTTTTTTTCTCAAAGATTGGAATTAAGACATCAAGAAGACCGGAGTCCTGGGTGCTGGTTGTGGTTGCTAGGATGATGGTCTTCTGTACTCCCTGAACCGGCACGACGAAACCGGACATAATGAAGAGAGCAAAAATAAGCGATAGAATTACCTGACTTTTGTTCCATTTTTTCATGATTTACCTCCTGTGCTCCGTCATCAAATCCATGCCTGATCTATGCAATTCTTACCATCAAAATCCCAGGGAGTTATCCATAGCCATCTCTCCGCGGCTTTACTTGGGCAAGGCGGGGAAATGGCTGTG
>Ga0265296_1005538_pt1 | contig 10300 bp, 10 predicted proteins | sample MunlanPumphouse1_FD_189073 | JGI IMG/M metagenome (GOLD analysis project Ga0265296, IMG submission 189073) | Groundwater microbial communities from a municipal landfill in Southern Ontario, Canada - Pumphouse #1 | ecosystem: Environmental > Aquatic > Deep subsurface > Groundwater | place...
TGTTTTAATTCAATTGAGCCCCGGAAAATGAACAATTTCGGAAAAATGTGTTTAATACCATTTATCAAAGCAAAAATAAATAAATGAAAGGAATATGTTGACACGTTACTGTCATTATATGTCAGGAAATAATTGATAAACCGAAATTTAAAGGAAACAGTCAAAGGATAGCTCCGTAGGAGGGGAGCAGAATCCATTCAAGAACTAGGGATCGTTTTTTAGTTTTTTTCCGTTTCTGGAGTTTTAACCAAAATTTCTTTCGCCATAACCATTGGAACCTTGATATATTTCTTTTCCATATAGTTGATGACTTTTTCCAAAACTTCTCTCGCTTCGGGAGTTAGGGCTTGAACCTCTTGGGCAAAAACCTCATTTAGAGCGAATGATTTAATTTCTTTAATTTTTTCAGGAACCTCACGCATAGCAACTTCTACACGTCGCTGTTTGATTAAAGGTAAAAATTCTTGGATATTGTCCTGGATAATCTTTTCGGCACTCTCCAATTCATTATAACGCTCTTGGATGTTTTTCTCCGCAATAGCTTGTAAGCTGCTTACTTCGATATAATGAATCAGATTATTTTGGAGAACTTCAGCATCAACATCATTCGGAACGGCTAAGTCAATGATAATTTTCTTATCAGTCTCTCCGTTTAATAACGATTGATAAAGTGTGTTGTCAATAATGGAGGTAGGCGCACCTGTACAAGTAATCAGAATATCAAAACCTTCTTTGTACTGATCAATATCAGCCAAGGGGTAAGCTTCAGCATTTAATTCTTCAGCTAGGGCCTTTGCATTCTCCAGTGTGCGGTTGAAAATAACGAACTTCGCTTTTTGGTTCTTTTGGAAATATTTCGCTAAATTCTGATTGGTTTCTCCAGAACCGATGATGATGATTCTAGGGTTTTCAACCAGTTTTAGTTCGCGCAATTTGCGGTAGGCAAGAGAGACAACGGAAATTGGGTTTCTGGAAATTTTAGTATAGGTGTATACTTCTTTAGCTGTTTTTACGAGACGATCCATCATCAGACGTAGAAAATCTCCAGTAAAACCGGCTTCTCTACAACGATCATATGCGCGACGTACCTGTGCCAAAATTTCTTTTTCACCAACAACAAGACTTTCAAGTGAACATGACATCCGAAGCAGGTGATTTAAAGCATCCATACCCTCGTATTTGTTGACCTGTCCTAAATAACATTGTAGTCTTTCCTGAGGTACACAGAAGTTCAATTTTCCCATAAAATCAGCAATGAATTCATGGGTCAATTCGTGAGCACCATAAAATACAAACTCTACTCGGTTACAAGTACCAATATAAAAGATCTCCGGAATGTCTAGGCTATGCTTTAGATTGATGAGACGACTTTCTAAATCCTCATTGCAGATCACTAGATTACCTAGATCTTTTAGTTCGACATGTTTATGAGTAAACGCTAATACTTTAAGATTTTTCAAAGCTCTAATCCCTCGCTTATATTTAACGGTACAAATGTAGCTTAAAAGCTTTGTGCTTGTGTCAAAAATCTGTCAAAGGGATTAATTTAGAAAGATTTTAAATAGCTGTTTTTTTTATTTAAACTATTGTATTATAGTTGATTATGTTGTTGTTCGGTGCTAAATGATTTTCGTCACGATCTGTCGTGACGAAAATTTTAAGCTATAAAATACGATAAACTACTCTTTAGTACCCGTATTTGTTCTTGCAGAGTCGATGGTGACATCTTCCAATTCTTCCACATAAGGCTCCTCTTCAGAAGTAGTAGCTTCTTGAATTTCACTATCGCTATATTGGTAATAGCTGTCGAAGGTCTTGCTGCTTTTATTGTAAATCAATGCGTACTTGGAGTTTTTATTCTTGACAATAATTCCATCGGCAGGAGCGGGCACTAACTTCATCTCATCCATAAAAATTTTCTGTCCCTTTTTGAAGCTGTTGATGAGTGGCAGTTCGCTTGAATATTCCTTCCAGAATAAAATATCGCCTTTTGCCGATATAATCCAGATGGCACTGCTCTGGTAGTCGTTCTTTTCTACTAGGAAAGCCATTTCTTTATTCCAACTGTCAGAATCGTTGCGATCGGTAAAGTTTCCATAGCAGAAAACAGATTTAGCCCGATCTTTTATCCGAGTAAACTTGTATATAGGTTTATCATCTACAGGTTCTAGGTAGTTATTACCCATAAATATCTTTGTAATCCCCCTTCTATAGCGTAATGGGATGTTGTCATATTCCGGAAGAGTGAAGATTGCATTATTCCAGTGTTGATAGTTTTCTAATGAACTCCAGCCATCAGCATCTTCCAGGTCTTTGGGATCGGCATTGTCAAATCCGACGGCAGCCGTAGCGGCGCTATCTACCTGCAAGCCGTCGAAAGCTTGTCGCTGGCTATAATTGTAATATCCGCCACCCGCTAGGATAACCAATAGAACGACGCCAATAATGATATATACCCTTTTCTTTTTATTTGGTTGTGCAGGTTGTTCCGCAGCGATTTCTTCAACTTCTCTTTTCATGTTTATTATTCGGCTTAATGCTAAAAATTATACTCATCTCTTTTAAACAAGTAAAAAAAGGCTATAAATGATTGATGGTCTTTTGATTATCCTTGTTTTTTATTTGTTCTAAGCGTTAATTGCGCTTAAAAATAGAATAATTTTTCAAAAAGTGAAATACAAGTTATATATGTGTCAATATTCAACTTATATTCGTAGCAGTTTTAAAGGAATTTGAATCATGATTATTATCAAAAAATACTTTGCCATCGTTGGACTAGTCATTTCTTTTTTGTCCAGCATGACGCCGTTCTTAAAAGTGCCTATTAAAGGAAATTGGAATTTATATCAGGTAGATGCCTATTTATTCTTTATTACATTACTTATTCTGGGGGTGACGGCCCTTTTATTTTTTGTTCGTGCAGTTCGAGCTTATCAATGGATGACTCGATTAGCCGCCTGTTGGTACCTGTTGAGTATAACAGCGGTCTGGTTCAAGATCAATAACTATTTCGGTTGGGGATTTGCCGATAAATTGCTTTCTAAATCCTTACACATGCGCTGGGGCTGGATTGTCTATTTGATTGGAATCTTACTGTTATTGTTGAGTACCAAGAAGGTTTCTGCAACAGCTGAATAAAATAAAGCCGTTTGCCAAACAAAAAATAAGCTAGATGAAATTCATCTAGCTTATTTTTTGTTTGGACGATGCGGTACGAAATGACTTTTCAGCTTGTCCAGTCCTAAATCCTCTTCAATCTTATCCAGTTCGTAGGACCATATTTTTTCATCCAAAATTTCGTTAAGGACTTTTGGATTAGTAAGATCTACAGGACGTACACGTTGTTCCCTGTTGATTGGTGAGGTCAGTTCCTGCAAACTGCCGCTATGCCGTATGATCTGAAAACGGAAGGTAGGCCATTTCCCAACATTTGCAAAGTTGCCTGTATAAAACTGCATAGAGTCGTGCGGCGGTATCTTATTACTGAAAATACCTTTCACTTTATTCGCTGTCGCTTCAGATACGGATACCAGGAGCTCAAAGCTGGTTTCATTGATGATATGTAATTTGGCAAGTCCATCTTTGTGATCTCCCGAGATTGCCAAAAGTATTCCTTTTTCGATAAATCGATGTGGTGTCAGTGGTGTCGCATGCTGGTCAAGTTCATCATCTGCGCGACGCATATTACCGAAGACAAGGGTGATTTTATCCATTGGCACCGGAATCTCAAAACCAGTGTCGTCTGTAACGCCTACAATATCGTTGGGCTGCATGGATGTGATATGCCCTTCAATGGGTTCATCGACAAACCGTACTAAGTCGCCTATTCTAAATTTCATGTTTACTTTACTTTTGTGTCAATAATATATAGTAGCTTTTCAAGATCCGAGTGATCATTGTACAAATGAAATCCGACACGGATGCCCGAACCTCGGGGAAAGCATTTTATACCCTCATCCAGGAGAGTTTTATAATAGTCGGGGTTGATCTGAATATTGAAAATATTGCTCTGCGGACGTCTATTGATGATGCTGTCCAATAACAGTTTTCTGTCGGCAAGTTCAGCGCGGACATCTTCGATCAATTTTTGGGTATAGGCCACTGTTTCGGCAAATCCCCATTCCTCCAATTGAAGAAGAGACTGCTGTAGCGTTCCGTGGGACAGGGTGTCCAAATGCCCTGGTTCAAAACAGAGTTGTACCACAGATTTATTCATCCATTGATTGTTGAGGAAGCTGTAATTTTTTTGGATATCCGCATAAAGCATCGCTTTGAGTCTTTCGCTTAGGAGAACAAAACCATTACCAAAGCCTGCCATAAGCCATTTGTATCCACTTGATAATACGGCGTCAAAGCCCGAAAGTGCGAAATCAAAAAGATCCGTCCCTAAATATTGGGTGCCGTCGCCTACAATCAACAACTCGGGATGCTGATGCTTTAATTCCTGTATGAAGGATAGATCTATTTTTAACCCCGAAATATATTGAACAATAGAAAGGATAAGGACATCTGGTTTGAATGTTGCTATTGTGTCCAATAAGTTCGTTTCCAGTTGTTCGTCCATCGTGACAAATTGGTGTTCAAAACCACTTAATATCGTCGGAAAATTAACGGAAGGATAATCATTATTCAGTAATAAAACCTTAGCTTGTTTTGGTAAACCTGCCAATAGCGCATTGAAGGCAAAGGAAAAACAACTTGATAAGAAGACATTTTGGGAAGGGCAATTGAAAAATTTGCCGAGCGTATCCCGACAGGCATCTAAAGTTGCGCCTTGCTGTTCGCGTAAGGTGGTGTTCGAGTCAAAGAAATCTTGGTCTCTTTTTGCACGCCAAGCCTTTGTTTCACGTGAAAGTAAGCCGGATCCTGGTGTGGTGAGGTAAGTTACCGCTGAAGCGATGTCAAAATGTTTACGATAGGGACTACTCATGTCTTTGGTCTTTTGTTAGTATTGCTAAATAATCTGTCAAGGAGAGGTATTCTCCGCCCATGCTTTCCAAATGATCCGTGTGAAATTGGCAATCAATTAACCGAAGTTCAATTTCTTGGGCGAGATAAATCAGGGCCGCTTTCGAAGCGTTGGCGACTTTTGAAAACATGCTTTCGCCACAAAAGACACCATTGATTAACACACCATAAAGCCCCCCAACCAGTATACTATCTTGCCAAACTTCCACCGAATGTGCATAACCTAGCTCAGCAAGTTTACTGTATGCTTCGATCATGTCCTGTGTTATCCAGGTTCCAGTCTGATCTTTTCTATTCATAGTCGCGCAAAGCTGAATGACTTCTTTAAAGCTGCGGTCTATCGATAAGGAAAATGTTTTTTTCCGGAGAACATTCGTCATGCTCTTGCTGATCTTTATCTTGGACGGATCGATCACAAATCGGGGGTTTGGGGCATACCAAAGTATTGGGCTATCATCGCTGAACCACGGGAAAATTCCGTTACTATAGGCCAGTAGCAAACGATCTACCGAAAGATCTCCACCTACGGCGAGTAAACCATCTTCTTCTGCATAGCTTGGGTGTGGAAACTCCAGCCTTTTAGTATCCAGTTCAAATACCATGGTTATTTAACATGCTGCGATAGATGGCATTATTCTGGTTGACGCGGTTCTTTGCCTATTTCTTCAAATAGTTTATCCATGTGTTCAACATATTCGTTGGTATCATCGAGGAAGAACTCCAATTGAGGAACAATCTTTACCTGGTTCTTAATTTTTGCACCCAATTTGTAGCGTATTTCAGATGTTTTGGAACGAATGGCCTTAATATCCTCCTGTGCCGTTTTTGTGTTTAAAAAGCTCACGTAAACGCGGGCAATTGCTAAATCCGGCGTAACACGAACCCGTGTAACCGTAATAAATGCTCCAGGAGCCCATGAATTACCTTCGCGTTGAAATAATGCTGCTAAATCCTGTTGAATCACCCCAGCAAAACGTTGCTGTCTCTTGCTTTCTGTTCCCATCGTATACGTTTTATGTTGAATATTCTCAATTATGTCAAACAAAAATAGCCAAAATTTCAATTAAAAGAGAAATTTGGTTCGACCTCTTGCCGCTTACTTGACAAAAAATATACAATAAACCATCGATTGGTAGCGAATGGATTACAGCTTTGAAAACACTAAAATAAGCAGCACAAGAAAAAAGGCACATCTTGGTTTGACGTGCCTTTAAATTTCGATTCACAATTGGTTAGGTAATTTCTTTCAAGTTTTAAGACTTTGGGGTCTATCATATTTGGTTTGAAATTTCGGTGTATTTAAAGCGGTAAGTATTTACTAACCTTACCATCTTCTATTTTTTCATCTCCCTTACACTACAAACATAGGAATACTTAAAAAACTGACAAAATAACTTTTAAAAATAAAGTGAGTGGTTACTTATAATGTGTGTTTATCGCGATTTAACAAACTTTTAACATTTAATTTTTTTTGTAACGGCCCTTTTTTTTCACTAGGTTTTTTGTTTTTCATCTAATTGTCCGAGCAAAATGTATGCAATCTTTGCATTGATATAACCATTTGCAATTGGTATTTTTGTAAAAATTGTATGTGATAGAATTATCAGGAGCTTCAATCAACGCTAAACCGACAAAAGGCTTTTGATAATAACAGGATCAAAAAGAAATTATACGAATGAAAATCTGGCAAAAAAATATAGATGTCGATTCTTTTGTAGAATCGTTTACGGTGGGCAATGACCGCGTAATGGACCTGCAACTTGCTGCCGCGGATGTTTTGGGTTCATTGGCCCATACACGCATGTTGAATAGCATAAATCTGATGACCGATGAGGATCTAGTGCTTGTACAAAAAGAACTGAAAAATATCTATAAAGAAATTTTAGCCGGTGACTTTCGTATTGAGGACTCGGTAGAAGATGTGCATTCACAGGTCGAAATGCTGCTTACACAGCGTATTGGAGAGTCTGGTAAGAAAATTCACTCCGGCAGATCCCGTAATGACCAGGTTTTGGTCGATCTAAAATTATACTTCCGCTCAGAGATTCAGCATATCATCCAGAATACAGAAGCTCTTTTTAATGAATTGATCCAGCTCAGCGAGCGATATAAGCATATTCTGATTCCGGGATACACGCACTTGCAGATTGCGATGCCTTCATCGTTTGGATTATGGTTTGGTGCTTACGCAGAAAGCCTTGTTGATGATCTGGAGATGATGCGTGCAGCCTGGAAGGTTTGTAATAAGAATCCTTTAGGATCTGCTGCAGGCTATGGATCATCTTTTCCATTAAATAGAACGATGACGACGCAATTGCTGGGATTTGAAGACCTAAATTACAATGTGGTTTATGCACAGATGGGGAGAGGTAAGACCGAACGTATCTTGGCACAGGGCATGAGTTCCATCGCGGCGACATTGGCTAAATTTGCAATGGACGTATGTCTGTATATTAATCAAAATTTTGGCTTTATCTCCTTTCCAGCACATTTAACTACGGGATCGAGCATCATGCCGCATAAAAAGAATCCAGATGTCTTTGAGTTGATCCGTTCACGCTGTAACAAGATACAGGCATTGCCAAATGAAATTGCGTTGATGACTACCAACCTGCCATCTGGTTACCATAGAGATCTTCAATTGTTAAAGGAAAATTTATTCCCGGCTTTTAAATCGCTCAATGAATGTCTTGAAATAGCAACTTTCATGTTGGAAAACATTTCCGTTAAAGAAAATATCCTGGACGATCCAAAATACGATTACTTGTTCTCTGTTGAAGTCGTGAACAATGAGGTCCTGAAAGGGGTTCCTTTCCGGGAGGCCTACAGGACTATCGGCATTGATATTGATGAAGGGCGTTTCAAGCCATCAAAAGAGGTAAACCATACCCACGAAGGAAGCATTGGAAATCTATGCAATGATCAGATTCAACGTATGTTCGGAGAGGTCAAAGCCACTTTTGGTTTTGAAAAAGTCGAATCAGCATTGGATGATCTTTTAAAATAAAAAATGTGCTGTGACCCTACAAAGGAAACAGCACATCAACATAAAACGGCCGGTAAGCAAGTGCTTATCGGCCGTTTTCTTTTCTTATTTTTTTATAGAGAACTTAAAATGTGTCTCGGAGTCGAACGATTCGCCCGCTTTTAACAGGGTTGAAGGAAATTCTGCTTGATTGGGTGTATCCGGAAAATGCTGTGTTTCCAGACAGAATCCGGCATAAGGTAGATATTTATAACCTCTTTTGCCAAAATCATTTCCCGTCATCCAGTTTGCTGTATAGAGCTGTACACCCGGCTCCGTTGTAAATACATCCAGCTGAATGCCTGTGTTTTTTGAATAGACTGTTGCACAAGGCTGCGAAATAGGCAGGTTGTTGACATAACAATGGTCATAGCCTTTGGCAGCGATCAATTGTTCGTTATTTGCCGTAATATCTTGGACAATAGGTTTGGGTATGCGGAAGTCGAAGGCGGTGCCTTCCACAGGTACTATTGCATTTGGTATCTGGTTGTCGTCTACAAATAAGACCTCATCTGAGTTGATCTGAAGGATCTGCTGCAATACGTCGCCACTGCCTTCCCCATCCAGATTGAAGTACGTATGATTGGTCAAGTTGACGTGCGTATCGGCATCCGATTGCGCATGATATTTGATAATGATCTCGTTATTTCTGGTCAGGGTATAAGAAACCATAACTTTTAAGTTTCCTGGAAAGCCCTCTTCACCATCTGGGGAAACATAATAAAATTCGACGTGCGATTGGTAAGTTACCCTTCTGTCCCAAACCTTATCATGAAAGCCCGAAATGCCACCATGAAGACAATTATTTCCGTTATTTTGCGGAAGCGTATAGTGTTTTCCGTTGAGCTCAAATTTGCCATCAGCAATGCGATTGGCAAAACGCCCCGCTGTGCATCCATGGTATTTCTCATCAGAATCGAGATAGGCCTGAATTGAATCGAAGCCCAGTGCTACATCCACTAAATTTCCCTTGTTATCAGGTACCAAAATACTGACAATACGAGCACCGTAATCCGTTAAGAGGACTTGCATGCCTCCTTCGTTTTTTAATAAGAGCAAATGCGTGTTTTTGCCTTCGATTGTACCTTCAAAATATTTTGGAATAAGTGTTTGATATTTCGTCATGATGGATCCCTATTGGTATTTAGGTTAAAGATACAGAATATAACCAGTATAAAAATGACTTTGATAACAGCTGTTTGTAAAATTTGTCATTTTGAAATACAATCATAGATACTGTTGCAAAAATGACTCCTTGATAGGTGAATAACAGGAGTAAAATATAGCGATATGCGGACAGTCATTCGGGTAATTCCTAAATCTGTATCCTATGATTATAATTGTATTTGAAGGCAAATTTATCTAAGTTTGCGCTATGTCTGAAAAAATGAATTGGAAAGATTTGCTCTCTGCAAAGCGCTGGGGTTACGAAGATCGGAGCGTAGATAGTTACCTTGTGGCCCGGTCGGAATTTCAACGGGATTATGATCGTTTGATCTTTTCATCCCCATTTCGGAGATTACAGAATAAGACGCAGGTTTTTCCACTTCCTGGCGCTGTATTCGTGCATAATAGATTGACACATAGTTTAGAAGTTGCCAGTGTGGGACGTTCTTTGGGGCGTATGTTTTATGCGCAGCTGAAAGAGGAAAACCCAAACCTGGATAATGATTACCCTTTTCTGCAAGAAGTCGGAAATATTATCTCGGCGGCATGTCTTTCACATGACCTGGGCAACCCTGCCTTTGGTCACTCGGGTGAATCCGCCATATCCACGTATTTCACGGATGGAGATGGACGTAAATACCAAGAGCAGGTCACGGCCGAAGAATGGGCAGATCTGACCCACTTTGAAGGAAATGCAAATGCCCTACGGATTCTGACGCATGCCTTCCAGGGCAAGGATCCCAAAGGTTTTGCATTGACCTATACTTCCCTGGCTTCCATTGTAAAATACCCCTGTCTGGCAATTGATGGCCACCTTAAGAAGAACCATCACCGCAAGAAATATGGTTTTTTTACAGAAGAACAAAAGGCGTTTGAGAAGGTTGCCAATGAATTGGGACTATTAAAAGATCCCTCTAATCCAAAGGGCTATCTGAGACATCCCTTGGTTTATCTCGTGGAGGCTGCAGATGATATCTGTTACAATATTATTGACTTGGAAGATGCTCATCATCTTAAAATATTGTCCTATCAAGAAGTGGAAGAATTACTATTGCCGCTATGTGGTAAAGAGAATCTTCGTGACAGGCTCGATGGATTGCTGGATACCCCGAGCCGCGTAGCATTGTTGCGTGCCAAAGC
>Ga0265296_1005539_pt1 | contig 10298 bp, 6 predicted proteins | sample MunlanPumphouse1_FD_189073 | JGI IMG/M metagenome (GOLD analysis project Ga0265296, IMG submission 189073) | Groundwater microbial communities from a municipal landfill in Southern Ontario, Canada - Pumphouse #1 | ecosystem: Environmental > Aquatic > Deep subsurface > Groundwater | place: Canada...
ACGCTGATGAACGCCGTACCCCCGCGGGGCAGCATCATTCCCGCAGCGATCTGGGCTTTCGCGAACGCCCTGCCGAAGTTCGTGTCGATCCCCATCACCTCGCCCGTCGATTTCATCTCGGGTCCCAGGATCGTGTCCACGTCGGGGAACTTGATGAAGGGGAACACCGCCTCCTTGACGCTGACGTGGGAGGGCGTGACGGGTTCCGTGAACCCGAGATCCGCGAGCTTCTTCCCCGCCATCACCTTCGCCGCGAGCTTCGCGAGCGGCACGCCGATCGCCTTGCTGACGAACGGGATCGTCCGGGAGGCGCGCGGGTTGACCTCCAGGATGAAGATCTCCCCTTTCTGGATGGCGAACTGGACGTTCATCAGGCCCACGACCCGCAGCTCCATAGCCAGCGCTTTCGTCTGCCGTGCGATCTCCCGGACCGTCTCGGCGGAGATGGAGTGCGGCGGCAGGGAGCAGGCCGAATCCCCCGAGTGGACCCCGGCCTCCTCGATGTGCTCCATGACGCCCCCGATGACGACGATCTCCCCGTCGGAGATCGCGTCGACGTCGATCTCGATCGCGTCCTCCAGGAACCTGTCGACGAGAACGGGCCGCTCCTCCGACGCCTGGACGGCGTCCGTGAGGTATTTCCGCAGGCCCTCCTCGTCGTGGACGATCTCCATGGCGCGTCCCCCCAGGACGTAGGAGGGCCGGAGCAGGACCGGGTATCCGATCCGCGAGGCGATCCCCACCGCCCCCTCCGTGGAGCGCGCGATCCCGCTGGGGGGCTGACGGAGCTTCAGCAGGTCCAGGAGATCCTTGAACCGTTCCCGGTCCTCGGCGCGGTCGATGCTTTCCGGGGAGGTTCCCAGGATCGGCGCCCCTTCCTTCTCCAGGGCAACCGCGAGCTTCAGGGGGGTCTGTCCGCCGAACTGGACGATGACCCCGAACGGCTTCTCCTTCTCGAGGATCGCGAGAACGTCCTCCTTGGTGAGCGGCTCGAAGTAGAGGCGATCGGATGTGTCGTAGTCGGTGGAGACGGTTTCCGGGTTGCAGTTGACCATGATCGTCTCGAACCCCTCTTCGCGCAGCGCGAAGGAGCCGTGCACGCAGCAGTAGTCGAACTCGATCCCCTGCCCGATCCGGTTGGGTCCGCCCCCAAGGATCACCACTTTCTTCCGGTCCGTCGGGCGCGCCTCGTCCTCCTGGTCGTATGTGGAGTACAGGTAGGGGGTGTGCGCCTCGAACTCCGCCCCGCACGTGTCGACACGCTTGAACACCGGCCGGATCCCGGCGCGAAGGCGAATCCCCCGGACGGTGTCCTCGCCGATACCGAGGAGCTTTCCGAGGCGCCGGTCGGAAAACCCGAAGGCTTTGGCCCGCCCCAGGATTTCGGCCGTCTCCGGCGCGATCGGGCCCCCTCCGGCCGGGTCGGCGAACTCCCCGGCCCTTGCCCGGAGCAGGCCTTCCTCTTCGATGATCTGTCGGACGTTCTCGAGGAACCAGATGTCGATCCCGGTCATCCCGTTGATCTCCTCGATCTTCCACCCGTCACGGATCGCCTCGCCGATGTAGAGGAGACGCAGGGAGTTGGGCTTCCGGAGCTTTTCTTCGATGATCTTCCGCCGCCCGGGATTCTCCGAGGATGCGGGGGGAAGGACCTCGTCGAAACCGTACACCCCCGTCTCCAGCGACCGGAGCGCCTTCTGGAGCGACTCCTTGAAGGTGCGCCCGATCGCCATCACCTCCCCCACCGACTTCATCTGGGTCCCCAAGAGGTCCTTCGTCTGCGGGAACTTCTCGAAGGTGAACCGCGGGATTTTCGTGACGACGTAGTCGATCGTCGGCTCGAAGGAGGCCGGCGTCTCACGCGTGATGTCGTTGGGGATCTCGTCCAGGGTATACCCGACCGCGAGCTTGGCGGCGATCTTGGCGATCGGGAAGCCCGTCGCCTTCGACGCCAGCGCCGACGACCGGGATACGCGGGGGTTCATCTCGATCACTACCATCTTCCCCGTGTCGGGGTGTACGGCGAACTGGATGTTGCTACCCCCCGTGTCCACGCCGATCTCCCGGATGATCCGCAGGGCTGCGTTGCGCATCAGCTGGTACTCCTTGTCGGTCAGCGTCTGCGCGGGGGCGACGGTGATCGAGTCGCCGGTGTGGACCCCCATCGGATCGAGGTTCTCGATCGAGCAGACGATGACCACGTTGTCCTTGAGGTCGCGCATCACCTCCAGCTCGAACTCCTTCCACCCGATCACCGACTGCTCGACCAGGACCGTCCGCTTCGGGGAGGCGTCCAGGGCCCACCGGATCCCCTCCTCGTATTCCTCCCGGTTGTACGCGATGCCGGCGCCCGTACCGCCGAGGGTGAACGACGGCCGGATGATGGCCGGGTAGCCGATGTCGGGGATGACACGGATCGCCTCCTCCAGCGACCGGATGTACCCGGATCGCGGGACCACCAGGCCGAGCTTCTCCATCGCCTTCCGGAACAGGTCCCGGTCCTCGGCCTTCTGGATCGCCTCGAAGCTCGCCCCGATGAGCTCGACCTTGTACTTCCGCAATATTCCCATCTCGTGCAGGGAGACGGCGATGTTCAGTCCGGTCTGGCCGCCGATCGTCGGCAGGAGCGCGTCCGGCCTCTCCCGCTCGATGATCTTTCCGACCATCTCCGGGGTGATCGGCTCGATGTAGGTTCGGTCGGCGAGATCCATGTCGGTCATGATGGTCGCCGGGTTGCTGTTCACCAAAATGACCGTGTACCCTTCCTCCTTCAGGGCCTTGCATGCCTGCGTGCCGGAATAGTCGAACTCGCACGCCTGTCCGATGATGATCGGGCCCGAGCCGATCAGCATGATCTTCTTTATGTCGGTTCTCCTGGGCACCGCTCAGATCTCCTGGATGTAGACGTTGGCCAGCCCAAGCCGCCCGGCGGCCCCGATGGCGCGCCCGTATTCCGGCCGCCCCAACTTCCGCGAGAACCCCGGCGCGGTCCCCGCTACAGTTCCTCTTCCCCCGTCAGGTACCGGTAGAACCGCGTGAACAGGTACCGGGAGTCGTGGGGGCCCGGAGAGGCCTCCGGGTGGTACTGGACGGAGAAGCACCGCAGGGAAGGGACGGCGAGACCCTCCACCGTCCGGTCGTTCAGGTTGACGTGGGTGATCCTGGCCCTGTCCCCGAGGGACCCGGGATCCACGGAATAATTGTGGTTCTGGCTTGTGATCTCGACCCTGCCGGTGGACAGGTCGGAAACCGGCTGGTTGCAGCCGTGATGGCCGAATTTCAGTTTGAAGGTATTCCCGCCCAGCGCCAGCCCCATGACCTGGTGTCCGAGGCAGATCCCGAACATCGGGACCTCGCCCAGAAGTCGGCGGACCGTTTCCACGGCGTACGGAACTGCCTCCGGGTCTCCCGGCCCGTTGGAGAGGAAGACCCCATCCGGCTTTACCTCCAGAATCCGATCCGCGCCGGTCGATGCGGGGACGAGCGTGACGTCGAAGCCGTGGGACACCAGCATCCGCAGGATGTTCTGCTTGATCCCGAAATCGATCGCGACGATTTTCGGGATCTTCCCGAACCGTCCGCGGTACCCGGATGCCGGCAGGTACCCTTTCTCCAGGTCCCAGTCGCCCGTCTCCCAGTGCGTCTCGCGGTCCGACGTGACCTCCCTGACGAGGTCGCGCCCGACGATCGACGGGAGCTCCTTCGCCTTCCTCGCAAGGCGGGCTTCATCCAGGTCGACCGAGGAGATAACCCCCATCTGGGAGCCCTTGTCCCGGAGGCGCCGGGTCAGCGCCCGGGTGTCCACCCCTCCGATCCCGCAGACGTGATACCTGCGCAGGTAGCCGTCGAGGGTCTCCACGTGCCGCCAGTTCGATGCGAGTCTCCACGCCTCCCGGACGATGAACCCTTCCACCCGGGGACGGGACGACTCGACGTCGTCCGGGTTGATCCCGGTGTTCCCGATCTCGGGGTAGGTCATCGTGACGATCTGCCCCTTGTAGGACGGGTCGGTGAGCACCTCCTGGTACCCGGTCATCCCGGTGTTGAAGACCACCTCGCCCGCGCCCTCCCCTTCGTATCCGAAGGCTGTGCCGCGGAATATCGTCCCGTCGGCCAACGCCAAGATCGCTTTCCTCTCAGGCACCGGCCGTTACCCCCGCAAGGAGGGAGTGGGTGACGCGGCCGCCGCGGATCGTGACGACCGCCCGGCCCCGCAGTTTCCAGCCGAAAAAGGGGCTGTTCCTCGACTTCGATCGAACGTCCGCCTCCCGGTATTCCCACTCCGCGTCCGGGTCGATGATCGTAACGTCGGCGTCCGCCCCCTTCCGAAGGGATCCCTTCCCGGCGAGCTTCAGGATGCGGGCGGGATTCGCGCTCAACAGCTCGATTGCCCGCCCCGGCGCAACCTTGCCCCCGGCGAGAAGCGCGAGGGTCAGGGGGAGGGCGGTCTCCAGACCGATGATGCCGTTCGCCGCCTCGATGAACTCGCATCGCTTCACGTAGTCGTCATGGGGAGCGTGGTCGGTGGCGACCGCGTCGATCGTGCCGTCGATGAGTCCCTCCAGGAGGGCCATCCGGTCCTCCTCCGGCCGCAGCGGGGGGTTCATCTTCGCGTTCGTGTTGTACCCCTCGATGGCGGCGTCGGTCAGGGTGAAATAGTGCGGGGCGGTTTCCCCCGTGACGGGGAGCCCGGCTCTCTTGGCCATCCGGAGCAGGTCCACCCCCATCTTCGTGCTGATGTGCTGGATGTGGACCTTCCCGCCTGTCAGCCGCGCCAGCAGGATGTCCCGCGCGATGGCGATCTCCTCGGCGGCGGACGGGATTCCAGGTATCCCGAGCCGGCAGGCGGTCCACCCTTCGTGTGCAGCGCCCCCGTGGCTCATCTCCGCGTCCTCGGCGTGGGAGAGAATCAGCAGGTCGAAGGCCTTCGCGTACTCGAGCGCCCGCCGCATCAGCAGGGAGCTTGCGACCGGCCTGCCGTCATCGGAGAACGCCACTGCGCCCGCCTCGGAGAGTTCCGCGTAGTCGGTCATCTCCTTTCCTTCCATCCCTCTCGTGACGGCGGCCACCGGGAACACGTTCGCGAAGCCTTCCCTCTCCGATTTTTCCCGGATGTAGCGGGTGATCTCCACGTGGTCGTTGACCGGCTTCGTGTTGGCCATGCAAACGACGGAGCAGAAGCCCCCCGCCGCCGCCGCGGCCGTTCCCGAGCGGATGTCCTCCTTCCACTCGTATCCCGGGTCCCTCAGGTGGACGTGCATGTCGATCAGCCCCGGGACGACCCATTTCCCCGCCGCGTCGATCACCGTCCCTTCAAACCCTTTGGGCGCGCCGGGCCCCGATATCAGGTCCTTCACCTTCCCGTCCTCGAGGACGACGCCCCCGGTTTCGTCCCGGCGGCCGGCCGGATCGATGATTCTGCCTCCCTTAATGAGCAGCATCGTGACCTCCGGCGAGAAGGTAGAGGAGCGCCATCCGAACGGCGACGCCCGACTCCACCTGGTTCAGGATCCTTGACTGCGCGCAGTCCGCCAGGTCGTCGGAGAGCTCGATCCCCCGGTTGATGGGCCCGGGGTGCATGATTACCGCATCGTCCTTCGCGAGGGAGAACACGTCGCGGTTCAGGCCGAACTTCCTGGAATATTCCCGCAGGGACGGGAAGTAGGCGGTCTTCTGACGCTCCAGCTGGATCCGGAGCATGATGACGACGTCGGCGTTTCGGACCGCCTCCCGGATGTCGTAAGTGACCTTGGCCCCGGTCCGCTCCATCTCCCTTGGCGCCAATGTGGGGGGTCCGCAGAGCCAGAGGCTGGCCCCCATCCTTCCCAGCGAATGAAGGTCCGACCGGACAACCCTGCTGTGTAATATATCCCCTACAATCGCAATTTTAAGGCCGCTTATCTTACCTTTTGCCTTAATTATCGTGTAGAGATCCAGGAGTCCCTGCGAAGGATGCTCGTTGGCCCCGTCTCCGGCGTTGATGATCGAGCAGGAAACGAACCGGGACAGGAAGTGGGGCGCCCCCGAAGCGGGATGCCGGATGATGAGGATGTTCGGCTTCATGGCCTCGATGTTCTTCGCGGTGTCCAGGAGAGTTTCGCCCTTCGTGACGCTGGAGGTCGCCGAACTGAAATTCACCACGTCCGCGGACAGCCGCTTCCCGGCGATCTCGAAAGACGTCCGGGTCCGGGTGCTCGGCTCGAAGAACAGGTTCACGGCGGTTTTCCCGCGAAGCGCGGGGACTTTCTTGATGTCCCGGGTGAGCACCTCCTCCATCGAGCGGGCCGTATCGATGACGAACTCCATCTCCTCCACGCGGAAATCGGCAAGTCCCAGGACGTGCCGCCGTCTCCATTCCACGGTCATTGATTCCCCCTCGCCGGCGTGGATTCGTTGAGAAGGACTTTCCATTCCTCCCGGCTCCCCTGGACCATGACGTCGACCGTTTCGTTCCGGGACGTGGGGACGTTCCGACCCACGTAATCCGCCCGGATGGGGAGCTCCCGGTGCCCGCGGTCGATGAGGACCACCAGCTGGATGTTCTTCGGGCGGCCGAAGTCGATCAGCGCGTCCATCGCGGCGCGGATCGTGCGCCCCGTGAAGAGCACGTCGTCGACGAGAATGACCTTCTTCTCGTCGATGGAGAAGGGGATTTCGGTCCGTTTCAGGCGAGGCTGGTATCCGGCTCGCGACAGGTCGTCCCGGTAAAGGGTGATGTCAACGTACCCGGCCGGGACGTCAACTCCCTCGATGGCCCGGACCTTTTCCTTGATGAACTTCGAAAGCGGAACGCCCCCCGACATGATCCCGACCAGCACGAGGTCCTCCGCCCCCTTGTTCTTCTCCAGAATCTCGTGGGTCAGGCGTGAGAGAACACGCTCCATCCCTTTCGCGTCAAGGATCACTTTCTTGCCCACCTTTTTCATCGCACAGGTTCCTCCGGGTACGCCCGCGTTTGGGTTTCACGGCGAAAAAAAAACCTCCCCGGAAGAGTGGGGAGGCGGCGTGGTGTTCAATGATTGTTCATCCTTTGCTAACCTCTCGGGATTAGCTTAAAAGGCTGGAAATGATCCTACTCCATGGATCCGCACCCGTCAACCGGTTTCGCGGGCGGGCCCGAAAGCGCCTGATCCTCTCGCGCTCCTCTGCAGCCGCATTCAGTGCAGTAAATTTCCGATGCGGTTCCATCGCACCAGTTCGGGATACCGCCACACCTCGCTCCAGCGGATTCCACGGTTCCAGTCCACGGAGAAATAGATGAACAGGGCCTTGCCGATGACCGCGTCCATGTCCACGAATCCCCAGAACCGCGAGTCGTAAGAGCGGTCCCGGTTGTCCCCCATCACGAAAAGCTTGTCCGGCGGGATCCGGATCGGGGGCATGTTGTCCCTCGAGCGGACGAAGCCGTCGATCGTCGCGCCGTCGGCGAACCGGGCGTATTCCTCGCTCATGGGTTGCCCGTTGACATAAAGCTGCTTTTGCCGGATCTCCACGGTGTCCCCCGGGATTCCGACCACCCGCTTGATGAAATCCTTGCTCTTGTCCTCCGGGAAGACGAAAACGATGATGTCTCCTCTCTTCGGGCCGGAGAACTGAAGGACCCGCCCCTTCGTGAAGGGGATGTGATAGCCGTAGAGAAACTTGTTCACGAAGATGTGGTCGCCGATCAGCAGCGTTTTTTCCATGGAGCTGGACGGGATCTTGAACGCCTGGATGACCAGGGTCCGGACGACGAGGGCGATCAGCAACGCGATGGCGAACGCCTCTATGTACTCGCGTACCTTCCCTTTCCCGGTCGCGACGCTTCCGGAGACATCTTCCGCCTTCACGGGAGATTTCTTCTTCGGCGCCATGTCATTCCTTGACCTTCAGGATGGAAAGGAACGCCTCCTGCGGGATTTCCACCGTCCCCACCTGCTTCATCCGTTTTTTTCCCTCTTTCTGCTTTTCGAGGAGTTTTCTCTTCCGGGTTATGTCCCCGCCGTAGCACTTCGCGATGACGTTCTTGCGGATGGCCTTGACGGATTCCCGCGCGATCACCTTGGACCCGATCGCGGCCTGGATGGCAACCTCGAACATCTGCCGGGGGATCAGCCTCCTGAGGCGCTCGGTGACTTCTTTCCCCTTCGGGTAGGCGTTGTCCCTGTGGATGATCAGGGAGAGCGCGTCCACCTTCTCTCCGTTCAGGAGGATGTCGAGACGGACGAGATTCGACCGGCGGAACTCGAGGAACTCGTAGTCCATGGACGCGTACCCGCGCGAGGCGGTCTTGAGCCGGTCGTAGAAATCCAGGACGATCTCGTTGAGCGGGAGCTCGTAATCAAGGATGACCCGGTTGCTGGAGGCGAACTTCATCTGCCGCTGGACGCCGCGGCGCTCCTCGCACAGCTTGAGGACCGCCCCCAGGTATTCCGCAGGGAGGTGGATCGTGGCCAGGATGACGGGCTCCTCGATGTGGTCGAGGTCCAGCGGTTCCGGAAGCTTCGCCGGGCTGTCGACCTCCTCCACCGTGCCGTCCGTTTTCACGGCCTTGTACCGGACCGTGGGGGCCGTCGTGATGAGCTGGACCTCGTACTCCCGCTCCAGCCTCTCCTGGAAGATCTCCATGTGGAGCAGCCCCAGGAACCCGCATCGGAAACCGAACCCCAAAGCCACGGAGGTTTCCGGCTCCGACGTGAAGGAGGCGTCGTTCAGCCGAAGCTTCTCGATCGCGGTCCGCAGCTGCCCGTACTCTTCGGAGATCACCGGGTAAACCCCGGCGAAGACCATCGGCCTCACGACCTTGAACCCGGGGAGCGGTACCGCCGCGCGGTTCCTGGCGTCGGTGATGGTGTCGCCGATCTTGGTTTCCGTGAGGTCCTTGATGTTCGCGATGACGAACCCGACCTCTCCCGGCCCCAGCGCGTCGACCTCTTTCGGATGGGGGGAGAAGACACCGACTTTCTGGATCTCGAAAACGTTCCCCGTGGACATGAGGATGATCTTCTGGAGGGGCCGGAGGGTGCCGTCGAAAATCCTCGTCAGGATGATCACGCCCTGGTAGTTGTCGAACCAGGAGTCCACGATCAGGCCCTTGGGAGGGGCCTCCGGGGTGCCGGCCGGGGGAGGGACCTTCAGGACCACACGCTCCAGGATCTCCTCCACCCCGATCCCCTTCTTTGCGCTGGCGGAGATGATGCCGGCCGTGTCCAGCCCGATGAGCTCCTCGATCTCCCGCTTCACCCGGTCGGGCTCGGCGTTCGGGAGGTCGATCTTGTTGAGCACGGTGATGATCTCCAGGTCCTGCTCCATCGCCATGTAGACGTTCGCCAACGTCTGCGCCTCCACCCCCTGGGAGGCGTCCACCACCAGGATCGCACCCTCGCAGGCGCACAGGCTTCGCGAAACCTCGTAGGAGAAGTCGACGTGGCCCGGGGTGTCGATCAGGTTCAGGACGTACTCGATCCCGTCCTTCGCCTTGTAGCGCATCCGCACGGTCTGGGCCTTGATGGTGATACCCCGTTCCCTTTCGATGTCCATCTTGTCGAGGAACTGGTCCACCTTTTCGCGCTCGGACAGCGTCCCCGTGAACTCCATCAGGCGGTCGGCGAGTGTGGATTTCCCGTGGTCGATGTGTGCGATGATGGAAAAGTTGCGTATGTTTGAGATGCGCATGCCTACCATTTGCCGGTGTTTCGGATTTTTTCGCGGAAGAAATCCAGCGTACGGGCGAGCCCTTCCTCCAACGACGTTTCAGGATACCATCCCAGCTCGTAGGACGCCATCCGGTTTTCCAGGCAGGAGCGCCTCTGCTCCCCCGGCATGGACGGTCCGTGGATCTCCTCCTGGCGGCTTCCGGCGAGGTCCCGGAGGATGCGGAAGACCGTGTTGACGCTCGTCTCGATGCCCGTCCCGATGTTGATGGACATCCCGTCCCCGCGGGTGAGGGCCGACACGTTCGCGCGGACCAGGTCGCCGACGTAGACGAAGTCCCGCGTCTGCTCGCCGTCCCCGTTTACGATCGCGGTCTGTCCTCTCAGGAGGCGCTCCGCGAAGATGGCCACGACTCCGGCCTCCCCGTGCGGGTCCTGACGCGGCCCGTACACGTTGGCATATCGCAATGCGGTGTACTCGAGCCCGTACTGGGCGCGGTAATAGTTCAGGTAGAGCTCCACGGACATCTTGGCGGCGCCGTAAGGGCTGACGGGGCGGATCGGGTGGGTCTCCTCGGCGGGAAATTGCTCCTGTTCCCCGTACCCCGCCCCACCCGATGAGGCGAAGAGGAATTTCCGGACCCCGTATTGCCGCGCCGCCTCCAG
>Ga0265296_1005541_pt1 | contig 10296 bp, 9 predicted proteins | sample MunlanPumphouse1_FD_189073 | JGI IMG/M metagenome (GOLD analysis project Ga0265296, IMG submission 189073) | Groundwater microbial communities from a municipal landfill in Southern Ontario, Canada - Pumphouse #1 | ecosystem: Environmental > Aquatic > Deep subsurface > Groundwater | place: Canada...
AACTTTATCCTTATAGAGGCGCCTTATTTTTTTAGCTCCTTTTTTTATAATCGTGTTCTGCCCGAAGGTAACCTGCCCGTCACCGGCAACGGCAACCCTGCCTTCTCTTTTTATAGCGACAATTGTTGTAGCGTGAAACATTTCATACCCCTTTCTTCGATAGGCTCTATGTTGGATTACTCCTGTGCCCGTGGATGGGCCTTCCTGTATACCTGCTTCAGCCTTTCACCTGTCACATGGGTATAGATCTGGGTGCTGGAAAGACTGGCATGTCCCAGGAGTTCCTGAACAGAACGGAGATCAGCCCCGGCGTTTAAAAGATGCGTCGCAAACGAATGGCGCAGGGTATGAGGGCTGACTTTTCTGTCCAGGCTTACCTTATCTATATATTTTTTTATGATCTTCCTGATGCCGCGACTGGAGAGCCTCTCTCCCCAACGGTTAAGAAAGACGGCGTTATTCACCTTTTTAACGGTGGCGTTGGCCAGAAGCCTGGGTCGCGCCTGGGCCAAATATTCGCGCAGCGCGCCAACGGCCTGCGAACCTATAGGAACAAGCCTTTCCCTGGCCCTCTTCCCCATCACTCTGACGTACCCCGAGCCAAGATCCAGATCCCACAGGTCAAGCAATACCAGTTCGTTTACTCTAAGGCCTCCCGCATACAACGTTTCCAGCATGGCCCGGTCACGCCTGCCCAGGGGATGGCGCAGGTCGGGCGACTCTACCAGAAGTTTTACTTCCCCTTCGTATAGAAAGCGCGGCAGCCTCTTTTCAAGCTTTGGGCTCATGACTTTAGCCATCGGGTTCTCTTCAACAAGTTTTTCCCTGAACAGGTAACGGTAAAACGAGCGCCAGGCTGCGAGCCGCCTGGCAATGGTGGTGCGGGCAAGTCCCGCTTCCCGCAGGGAGGCCAGGTAATGGCGAAATTTAAGATGATCTATTTCTGCCGGCGCAACCGACTGATCTTCTTTTTTTAAAAGGGATGAAAAGAAGTCCAAGCCATGAAAGAGGTCTTTCTGGTAGCTGTCTACTGTCCTGGGAGAAGCATTCTTTTCCACTTTGAGATACACTAAAAAATTGTCTATATGTCCGTACATCATTACAACCCTTTTTGAGACAAGGGGACGGTTCTCTTGTCTCACTTTCCTGTCTCACTTTTTTATCTCAACTAATTTTCGGCCAGCCGTTCCTTAAACTTTTCGATAGTATCCAGAGCCCTGTGCGCAATCATCCTGTACCTCTCCTTCTTATCCCTTGTTTTCACATCCAACGGTGGGAAAAGTCCGAAGTTAATATTCATCGGTTGAAAACGCGCAGGGTCAGCAGTGGTTATATAATGTGCCAGACAGCCGTGGGCGGTTTCCCTGGGGAAGGCCAGAGGCTTCTGGCCCGTTACAATCCGGGCGGCGTTAATGCCCGCCACCAGTCCGGAAGCGGCGGATTCAACATAACCCTCCACCCCTGTGATTTGACCGGCAAAAAACAATGTCTTGCGCTTCTTGATCTGAAAAGAAAGATCTAAAAGAACTGGCGAGTTAATATATGTATTTCTGTGCATTACACCGAGACGGGCCAACTCCGCGTTTTCAAGGCCGGGAATGAGGCGTAAGACCCGCCGCTGCTCATCCCATTTCAAACTGGTCTGAAACCCCACCAGGTTATACATGGTCCCTTCATTATTCTCCTGTCTCAACTGTACCACAGCGTAGGGCCGCTCACCCGTGCGCGGGTCAAGTAGGCCTACCGGCTTCATGGGGCCATATAACAGGGTTTCTTTCCCCCTTGCGGCAATAGCCTCCACAGGCATGCATCCTTCAAAGTGCAATTCCCGCTCAAAGCTTTTGCGCGGCGCTTTTTCCGCTTTAACCAGGGCTTCCCAGAAGCGCTCATACTCTTCCTGGTCAAACGCGCAGTTCAGGTAGGCATCTTCACCTTTACCGTAGCGCGAAGCGCGGAAAACTTTATTCATGTTTATTGAATCAGCCAGTACAATTGGCGCCACCGCGTCATAAAAGTAAAAGTATTCTTCACCGGTAAAATGACGGATCGCTTCTGACAGGGCGTTTGAGGTCAGCGGACCTGTGGCTATGATCAGGACTTCGCCCTCAGGCAGGTCAACTGCCTCCTCCCGGATTACCTCCACCAAAGGATGGTTATGCAGTTTTCCGGTTACGCACCGGGCGAAAAGACTCCTGTCAACGGCAAGGGCGCCGCCGGCAGGCACCCTGGTCTCCTCGGCGCAAGCCATGATCAGTGAGCCGAGACGCCTCATCTCTTCTTTTAATAAGCCTACCGCGTTTTCCAAAGCGGCAGAGCGCAGGGAGTTGCTGCAAACCAGCTCAGCAAAGTCACCGCCCGCGTGGGCGGGCGTCAGCTTTTTAGGCCTCATCTCTATCAGCTTTACCCTGACACCTCTATTGACAACCTGCCAGGCTGCCTCCGAGCCCGCCAGTCCAGCGCCGACAATGGTAACTGTAGAATTTTTATCATCTTTAAGCCTGTCTTCCATATCTATATCTAGACTCACTTCCTATATCCGTTCCCGTATTAATATATTAAAAGAAAAACATTAAAAATACCTTAAGTCTCTCACGTCACTTTAGCCGCTGCTTTTTTGGGCCCGGCAGCTTTCTTGCGCGGGGAATTTTTCTCCGGGGCTATTTTGTGGCTGCAGTTTTGATTTACACACCGGAGAGTACCGCCTTTTCCAGCGCCTTTCTTTTCCACCATCAAATCCCCGCACTCAGGGCATTTGACCTTGGAAGGCTGGTCCCAGGTAACAAAATCACATTCGGGAAAGCGGCTGCAGCCAAAAAATTTCCTGCCTTTTTTGCTGCGGCGGGTTACCAGGTCACCCTCGCAGCGCGGGCATTTTACACCAACCGGTTCTAAAAGGGGCTTGGTGCTGCGGCACTCAGGAAAACCAGGACAGGCTAAGAACTTGCCAAAACGGCCCAGCTTGATTACCATATTCCGGCCGCACTGGTCGCAGATCTCTTCCGTTACTTCATCAGCGACCTGAACATGGCCTATTTCCTCTTCCGCTTTTTCCAGGGTTGAGCTAAAGGGCCAATAAAAGTCGTCCAGCACCTTTACCCAGTCCAGATCCCCTTCTTCAATCTCATCCAGCTTTTCCTCCATACCTGCTGTAAATTCGACGTCAATCACATCATGAAAATGATTTTTCAAAAGACTGACCACTATGTCGCCCAGTTCGGTAGGGTAAAACTGTTTGTTTTCCCTGACCACATAACCCCGCTTGATGATTGTTTCAACAATCGGAGCGTAGGTGCTGGGCCTGCCGATGCCCTTTTCTTCCAGGATTTTTACAAGTGTAGCCTCGGTGTAGCGGGGCAACGGCTGGGTAAAGTTCTGTTTGGGGGTAAGCGAGCGGGCTTCTACATCTTCCCCTTCTTTTAAATCGGGCAGAAGTCTCTCTTCATCTTTTTCCCCGTTGTCCATGCTTTCTGTGTACACCTTCATGAACCCTGGAAACTTAATTACCGAACCGGTCGCGCGGAAAATATAGGTTCCCGCGCTTATATCAACGCTGGTTGTGTCAAATACGGCCGGGCTCATCTGGCTGGCCAGAAAACGGGACCAGATCAACCTGTATAACTTATATTGATCATTGGTTAAATATCCTTTGACCTGATCCGGTTCACGGGAAATCGAAGTCGGTCTGATGGCCTCGTGAGCATCCTGAATCCTCTTCTTACCGCTGTTCTGAGCCGCTTCCCGGGCAACATAAGGGGCGCCGAAGCGCTCGCCTATGTACCTGGCAGTCTCCTCCCTGGCTGTTGCGGACACCCTCGTGGAGTCAGTCCGGATATAAGTTACCAGGCCGGATGTCCCTTCTTTACCAAGGTCAAGTCCTTCATACAACTGCTGCGCCACCATCATAGTCTTTCGCGCGGTAAAATTCAGCTTCCTGTAAGCTTCCTGCTGCAAAGTGCTGGTTATAAAAGGCGGGGCCGCCCGGCGGCTCTTTTCCTTCCTGACAACCTTGGTTACCGTGTAGTGGGCGCCTTTAAGGTTGTCCAGCACCTCCTGCATCGTCTGTTTATTATTGATATCAATTTTTTTGTCCTGATGTTTGATCAGTTTTCCTTCAAAAGGTGTGTGTCCCGTCTTTACAAACAAACTGGTCAGCGTCCAGTACTCCTCCGGCTCAAAAGATTGTATCTCCGCCTCGCGGTCACAGATAAGCCGGACCGCCACCGACTGTACCCGGCCGGCGCTTAAACCTTTTTTTACTTTACGCCAGAGCAGGGGGCTGAGGTTATAGCCCACCAAACGGTCCAAAATGCGGCGGGCCTGCTGGGCGTTGACCCGGTTCAAATCGATCAGCCTGGGCTGCCGGGCCGCATTCTGTATCGCCTGTTTGGTGATCTCGTTAAATTCGATGCGGCAAGGCTGATCATCAGATATCTCGAGTATATTTTGCAGGTGCCAGGCTATCGCTTCTCCCTCCCGGTCAGGGTCGGAAGCTATCAGCACATGGTCAGCCTTTTTTACCGCTGTTTTCAAATCTTTTATAATATCACCCTTGCCACGTATGGTTATGTACTTTGGTTTAAACCCATCTTTCACATCCACCCCGAACTGACTCTTCGGCAGATCCCTGACGTGGCCCATAGATGCCTTAACCATGTATTTTTTTCCGAGGAATTTACTGATTGTTTTCGCTTTAGCAGGTGATTCAACAATAACAAGTGTCCTTGACAAAAACCACACCTCATTTTTTCGCCTGGCTTATATTGCCATTTATTATGCAACTTTTTTTAAAATCTATCCCAAATCTATCCCTGGGCAAGATTTTTAGAAAATACTGCGCCCGGTCCGGATGTAGAACCTGCCGGGCATCTGTTTGGTCAAGCCCTTTATTTCCAGGTACATCAAGGCGGCCATAGCCTTCTGGGGCAGCAGTCCCGACCTGCCTATCAACTCATCCAAAGAAACAGGATCCAATGAAAGCAGACTGTACAGCGCCTCTTCCGCACCGCTCATTTTAAGGCCTGCATTACCTGCTTCCGGAATGGGGAAAATTTTTTCCAATCCCAATTCATCTATAATATCACCGGCGCCTTCCACCAGTCTAGCACCCTGCTTGATCAGCCGGTGCGGCCCGCGGGTTAAAGGGTTGACCACATTGCCGGGCACGGCCATGACATCGCGCCCCTGTTCCAGGGCAAAATCAGCGGTGATCAGGGCGCCGCTCTTTTCGGCTGCTTCCACCACTACGGTTCCCTGCGCCAGCCCGCTGATAATCCTGTTGCGTACAGGAAAGTGCCAGGCATCGGGGACAGTTCCGGGCGGGAACTCACTGACCACAGCTCCGTTATTTATAATTTTCTCCATCAGCCGGTAATTTTCTCTCGGGTAGACCACATCAGGACCGCAACCCAGTACAGCTATAGTTCTGCCGCTCCCTGCCAGCGCCCCTTTATGCCCCGCTGTATCAATACCCCTGGCCATGCCGCTGACCACTGTTATCCCCACCGCCGCCAGATCTTTAGCCAGCTTTTCGGCAACCGCCAGGCCGTATGGCGACGGTTTGCGGGAGCCCACAATAGCCACAGCCAGCTTATCAGTTGATTTAAAACTACCGCGCACGAAAATCACCGGAGGTGGGTCAAAAATCTGGAGGAGATTTTCCGGATAGGCCGGATCAGTGTGACAAATAAAAGATATTCCTAATGACTCCAGTTTAGCGGCTTCCTGGCCGGGATCCAAACTGGACCTGCGCCGCGCCAGGCCTTCCGGTCCTTCATCGCCTATGCCGGGAGCGCCCGATAACTCTTTAATAGCGGCTTCCCAGGCAGCCCGCGGTGAACCGAAATGCCTTACCAGCGACCATAACCTTGACCCGGAACCGGGCAATAAACACTGCCACCCCAGCCAGTATATGCGACCATCCAAAATATTTACTCCCTTTGAGTTTACTTTTAATCTCCTTCTTTTCGGGGCCAAAGTAATATCTTCCTGCACACTGGCAAAATTTTCTTTTTAAATGTCTTTTATTATTCCGTCTAAAGACTGCCCGGTATTTAGTACCCCGGCGTAAATATCTCCCGCAGATTTAAGACGCTGAAAGATCGTGTCTATGGTAAAATGCCCGGGCCTGATCTTTCCCTCTTCAACTTCCTCCCAGCGCAGGGGGGTTGAGACCGGGGCGCCGGGCAGAGGCCGCAGGCCGTATTGAAACGCCATCGTTTTGCCCCTGCCGTTTTGGAGGTAGTCCAGGTAAACTTTTCCCGCCCTCTTTGCCACTTTTCTTTCCACTGTAGTTTTATCCGGGTGAACTTTGACCACCAGTTCGGCCACATATTTCATAGCCCCGGTAATCTGCCGCCACGAATAAACCTGCCTTACCGGCACAAAAAGATGCAGGCCGCTGGCCCCGGAAGTTTTGGGGTAACTTTTGATCTTGAATTCATCCAGAACGCGCCTCACCAGCAGGGCTATCTCAAGCACATCCTCAAAAGAGGTGCCTCCCGCCGGATCAAGATCCATCACGGCCAGGTCGGGGGTCTCCAGGCTTTCCACCCTGGCCAGCCAGGCGTGCATTTCGATGCAGGCCTGGTTGGCCAGCCAGAGCAGGGTGGGCTGGTCGTTGCATATTATGTAATTGACAACCTTTTCCGAGTGCTCCACCGGCTGCCTTTTAATCCAGGCCGGGGCGTATTCCGGACACTCTTTCTGGTAAAATGCTTCACCGTCTATACCATCCGGGTAGCGTTTCATGACCAGCGGCCGGTTGCGGAGATGTGGCAGGATATACGGCGCGATATCAGTATAGTACTTCACCAGGTGGGCCTTGGTCAGCCCTTCCGGCCAGATCAATTTGTCAAGGTTGGTTAGCTTTAAGTAGTGCTCTCCTACAGAAACGTAAGATTCTTTCAAGTTAGACACCTCCCACCGCGCTGCATTCCTCCGGGATCTTGTCCCAGCGGATACCCCTATAGACGGGGTGGAGCAGATAGCCTTCACCTGTAGTAGTAAGGTATTCAATGGAACAGACAAGCAAAGGACGCACAAATTTTGTGCGCCGCTTTTCCTCCCTGGGCACCGGAAGTGGCCCCACATCCACTTCAATCTTACGCAGACCTTCAAGCAGGACTTCAGACTCCCGCTCGCTAAAGCCAGTCCCCACCTTGCCCTGGTAGATCAGTCCACCGTCCCGGTAGCCGCCCAGCACCAGAGAGCCCAGTTTTCTTCCTGAAGACTGGTACTGGTAACCGCAGATAACCAGGTCCGCCTCCCTGGTGTGGCGGAACTTTTGCCAGTAAGAAGAACGGCGCCCCGGCAGGTAAACGCTGCCGAGTTTCTTCGCCACAGCGCCTTCCAGCCCCTGCGCAACACAGGCGTTATAAAATTCCCTGCCGTTTTCGGTTATGTACTGTGAGACAATAATTTCATCACCTGAATCGACCATGTCTGCCAGCAGCTCTTTGCGCTTTTCAAGCGCTAGTTCCATAACATTCTTTGCGCCTGCATAAAGAACGTCAAAGGCTACAAAAACGGCCGGGCACTCGCTGGAGGTCCGGCCGGTTCTTTTCAGGTCATTCATTCTGCCCCTGGACTGGAGCCCGGCAAACGAGGGCTTACCCCTGTCAAAGACCACTATTTCCCCGTCCAGCACAGTCGGTGTTATTTTTACACGTGTGTGCAACCAGGCCAGTTCCGGAAACTTGCCGGTGAGGTTGATGCCGTTGCGCGACCATAAAAAAGTTGCGCCGCCTTCCAGATAGGACAGGCAGCGGTAGCCGTCCCACTTCACTTCGAAGATGTGTCCGGCGCTGTCAAAAGGGTCCGCACTTACGGCCAGCATGGGACGCAAAAGCGGTAATTTTTCTCCGGTCATTGTCAACCGCCTCCTGACTAAGAAGTTTTTCTACGGGCGCCCTTCTCTTTCTTTATAGTTTTTACCACGCCTGCCTCTTTTTCTGTCCTGAGTCCGTCAGCGCCTTTACCCTGCTTTAATCTATCTTCCCTGGCCAGATTGATACTGGCCTTGAGAGCTTCCATCAGGTCGACAACCTTGCCCGTTTCGGGCCTTGTCGGCACTTCCACAGCCTCACCTGTAATCTTAGACTGGATTACTTCCATTAACTTCTGCCTGTACGTGTCGGTGTACTTTTCCGGCCGGAATTCGGCAGAGAGGTTGTTGATCAAATTTACCGCCATCTTCACTTCATTTTCATGCAGGCTTACCTGGTAGTTCATCTCGGGCAGGACACCCGCCTGCCTGATCTCATCCGGATAGTGCATGGTGCTCATCACCAGTGTGCCGCCGCTTACCCTCAGAGCGGCAAGACTCTCACGGCTGCGGATGACCACCCTAGCCACAGCCACCTTGTTCGTTTCTTCCATCGCCCTTCTCAACAGTTCATAAACCTTGGCTCCCCCGTCCCCCGGCGCCAGGTAATAAGCTTTTTCGTAATAAACAGGATCAATTTCCGCCAGGTCAACAAAATCAAGTATTTCCACATTTTTTCCCGCGCTGGATGGCGCTTCCTGGCCAAAGTCCTCTGCACCCAAGATAACATATTTACCTTTTTCATATTCATAACCGCGCACGATCTCTTCCATGGGCACTTCGGTCTGGCAGTTAGGGCAAAATCTCCTGTACTGCACCGGTGTTTTGCATTTTTCATGGAGGTAGTTGAATTTAATATCCTTTTGTTCGGTCGCGGCGTAAAGCTTCACCGGCACATAAATAAGGCCGAAACTGACGGCGCCTTTCCAAATAGCGCGCATTTGCCACACCTCTTGTAGATTTCTATTATTTATACCTCTATTATTTCCACCGGCTCTAAACTAATGCTACTTTCACTGAAAGCTTAACCTGGTAGATTTATTCTTATGCCGTGATCAAAAAGACCCGGGGATTTTACCCGGGTCTTTGACTAAGACAACGTTTGAGATGTGGCCGTGGGTGACTGGGAAGTCACCTTAACTTTTGCTCCATGCCCTTCTCCGCGCCCGAGCATAGACTGAATTTGAGCTATCACCTGCGGCACAACGTCTATGATACGGTCATATATCGCATTGCCGTCCACCGGCAAAAGACGCACCTGGCCGTTGCCAACCACCAGAAAGCCGATAGGTTTTACGGAAACCCCAGCGCCGCTGCCGCCGCCAAAGGCGGGCATAGGTTCTCCTTCGCCTTCCTTGCGGTCCCCTCCCAGATCGAACTCGCCGCCCCCGGCAGCAAAGCCGCAGGCCACGCGAGAAATGGGAATTATCACAGTCCCGTCAGGGGCCTCAACCGGATCCCCGACTACTGTGTTCACATCGATCATCTCTTTAATGCTCTCCATGGCCGTCTTCATTAATCCCTCTATGGGATGCTTCTGCTCAGGCAAGTCAATTCACCCACCTAGTATTTTATTTGAGTCTTATGACCAACATCTTAAAACCCGTGAGAATAATATGGCCAATTCTAACTTCAAATATGCAGTCCAGAAAAGTGTTAAAACAAACCTTTTCATAACTGGGCGCAATATTTATAACTGGCCTGACGCCAGGGGAAAACAAGCGGGAGATCAAAGACAGCAGAAAACCTTTTAAACCCCAGGCCGTACCAACTAAAATGCCGGTCTGGGACGGCTCACCCGTTCCTATTTCAGTCTGCCAGTGGAAACGGCTCAGTTTAACCCGTTCAAACATGAATAAAACAACCGGGTAGTATTTTTTAAACGTGCGAACGGCGTTAAGTAACAATTCAACCAGCCTGGCCAGGCCAGGAATAGGCACTTTCTTTTTCTCCTCCGCAACCGGCTTGCCGCCTTTCCCTTCAAGTTCAGCCCGGATTTTAAAGGCCGGCCTCAATACCGGCCGCAAAAGAGAGCCCAGACTTATTTTTCTCCTGGTTTTATCTTTTTCCACCGCCTGCATTTTAATGAACGGTATTTCCAGCTTATAATGAATAATGCCGCGCCAGAGCGAGAATTCAAGTGCGAAATGGTCATCCTTCCCTAACCTCCGGTAGCGCAGCCTCAGCGTAATTTTAGAAAGGGAAAGGATAAGCAGAAAAACTGCCGTGATAATAACCAGTATGAATGCCCAGCCCACCTGCCTCCCTCCTCGGGCATATTTTTCCACCTTTGGGCGGGAATATACTTAATATTGTGGTTATGCCTATCATCACATTCGAGTATATTGGGTGTTTTAAAATCGGCAGTGATAACCGGGTGGAAGTAGAATTTAACCTGTAGTCTCATGGATTTACTATTTACTTGCTGCTAATGGATATTCTTACCCCCGATTATCTAAAAAGAATTTGTATTA
>Ga0265296_1005542_pt1 | contig 10295 bp, 8 predicted proteins | sample MunlanPumphouse1_FD_189073 | JGI IMG/M metagenome (GOLD analysis project Ga0265296, IMG submission 189073) | Groundwater microbial communities from a municipal landfill in Southern Ontario, Canada - Pumphouse #1 | ecosystem: Environmental > Aquatic > Deep subsurface > Groundwater | place: Canada...
ATTGTGCCGTAAAGGGAGCGAAAGCCAAAGCGCAGCCCCATGCGGTAAACACCCAGGGCAAAGAGCGGCACGTTCAGGGCAAGCATGGCAACTCCCACCGGCACGTAGACTAAATAATGCAGGATCGTGGCAATACCGCTTACCCCACCGGCGGCAATCTTATTGGGGATAAGAAACAGGTCTAACCCCAGGGCAGTCAGGATGACCCCAAAGGTGACCCCGGATATTTCTCTGATTATCTTCGGGATCATGATGAAACACCCCGTTCTCCTGTCTCACTCCACTTGCTGCCTGATTAAAAGGAAAGTATGACAGTCCAATGCTAGGATGTCCCAAAAATTCGGGTGTTATCAGGTTAGCTTCATACCGGTTAAACAAAGGGGACACATCACTTTTGGTGAAATGTCCCCTTTCGAATTGCATCACCCACATATTACCAGGCAAGTCAAGAACCGTCCCCATTTGCTAGGACTGGGTGCGGGCTTTTTCTTTAAGGTAGGCGGCGATGAAGGTGTCGATCTCACCGTCCATCACGGCATTGATGTTCCCTGCTTCCTGACCGGTACGGTGGTCCTTCACCAGGCTGTAAGGGTGAAACACATAGGAGCGGATCTGGCTCCCCCAGGCAATTTCCTGATGGTCGCTGCGCATGGCCGCCAGATCGGCCTCTTTTTTGCGCAACTCAAGGTCAATCAGTTTGGCCTTTAGCATCTTCATGGCCGCCAGGCGGTTTGACAACTGGGAGCGCTCGTTCTGGCAGGACACCACGATGCCGGTGGGCAGGTGGGTTATCCGCACCGCCGAGTCCGTTTTGTTTACATGCTGACCTCCCGCGCCGCTGGAGCGGTAAGTGTCTATCTTTAAATCGTCCTGGTTGATCTGCACGTCCATATCGTCATCCACTTCAGGCAGGACGTCCACAGAGGCGAATGACGTATGCCTGCGCCCCGCGGTGTCAAAGGGCGAAATGCGCACCAGCCGGTGCACCCCTTTTTCTGAAAGAAGGTAGCCGAAGGCGTTGGGGCCGCTTACCTCTATGGTGGCGCTCTTGATGCCCGCTTCATCGCCGGGCAGCATATCCAAAATATCCACTTTGTAGCGGTGCCGCTCCGCCCAGCGACCGTACATCCGGAGCAGCATTTCCACCCAGTCCTGGGCTTCCGTGCCTCCAGCCCCGGCGTGCAGGGCGAGGATGGCGTTGCCGCGGTCGTAAGGCCCGTTCAACAAAACCGCCATTTCCAGCTCGCCGACCATCCTGGCGACAGCAGTCAGCCCTTCCCTGGCCTCGGCGGCGACAGTCTCGTCTTCCTCCTCCTCACCCAGTTCAACCAGCAATTCCACTTCCTCGAATTTTTCAGCCAGTTCCTGATAAACCGAAACCCTGTCACGCAGGTTCGCCACCCGCTGTACTATTTTTTGCGCAGTTTCCTGGTTGTCCCAGAAACTGCAGTTGTGCATCAGTGTTTCCAGCCGGGCTATTTCCTCTTCTTTGACGGCTATGTCAAAGAGAAACCCTCAAATCTTCCATTCGTTTGCCCAGCGGCTCAAGTTCCCGTTTCATCTCTGCATACATTTTTCATCTTCCCTTTTCTGCCTATAATAAATTAATTTGTTCGAATGAATTCGAACCACAAACTTCTGTCTTCTGTATTCTATGCCTTATTCTCCGCTTCCGCCCGGCCGCAGCACTTTTTATATTTCTTGCCGCTGCCGCAGGGGCAGGGGTCGTTGCGCCCCACCTTGCTTTCCTTGCGGACGGGCTGCCGCGCGCCTTCTTCAGCATAGCGGTTTTCCACGACCTGGCGCGGCCTCTCTTGCTGGGGCTGGACCACATTGACCCGGAAAATATGGCGCACCACTTCGTCCTGGATGGTGTTAATCATGTTCTGAAACATTTCATACCCCTCAAACTTGTACTCGATCAAGGGGTCTTTTTGGCCGTAAGCGCGCAGGCCAATGCCTTCCCGCAGCTGATCCATGGCGTCCAGGTGGTCCATCCACTTGTCATCCACAATACGGAGCATGATCACCCGCTCCACCTCGCGCATGGTTTCCGAGCCCAGTTCCTGTTCCCTGGCCTCGTACGCCGCGTGGGAGTGTTCGGCCAGAAATTCCTCCAGTTCCTTGCGGCCCATGTCTTCCAGATCCTCCGGGGTAAGCTTGTGACCGGGCAGGAAGAGCTGTTCGGCTTGTTCCAGCAGGCCTTTTAAGTCCCACTCTTCCGGGTGGACGCCCTCTGGCGCGTAAGCACTTACCAGACGCTCCGCGGAGGCGTCGATCGTCTCCAGGATATTATCCTTCAGGTTTTCACCGGTCAAGACCTGGCGCCGCTGCCTGTAAATCAGTTCCCGCTGCTGGTTCATCACGTCATCGTACTGGAGAACGTGCTTGCGGATGTCGAAGTTGCGGTTTTCAACCCTCTTCTGGGCGGTTTCAATGGACTTGGAGATCATTGAGTGCTCAATCGGCATATCCTCTTCTATGCCCAGGCGGTCCATGATCCCGGAGATATTGTCCGAGCCGAAGAGACGCATCAGGTCGTCTTCCAGTGAGCTGTAAAACTGGGTTGAGCCGGGGTCACCCTGGCGGCCGCAGCGGCCGCGCAGCTGGTTGTCAATACGCCGGCTCTCGTGCCGCTCTGTGCCGATTATATGCAGCCCGCCCAGTTCAACCACCCTGCGGCGTTCTTCTTCCGTCTGCCGGCGCAGCCTATCCAGAATAGATTTGTAGACCTGCTCTTCCGCCTCTGCCTGAGCGGTGATTTCTGCGGCCGTTTCGAACTGGTGGCCCTCCCTGCGCATTTCCAGGCGGGTCAGAAATTCGGGGTTGCCGCCCAGCAGAATATCGGTGCCGCGGCCGGCCATGTTGGTGGCAATGGTCACGGCGCCCTGGTGGCCGGCCTGGGCGACAATTTCCGCTTCCTTATCGTGATACTTGGCGTTCAACACCTGGTGAGCTATGCCTTTTTTCTTCAGCATGCTGCTCAAAACTTCTGATTTTTCAATGGAAATAGTGCCTACCAGCACCGGCTGCCCCTTGGCGTGCCGTTCGGCTATTTCGCTCACCACCGAGCGGAATTTGGCCTGTTCGGTCTTATAAATAACATCCGTTATATCCTTGCGGACCATCGGCATGTTGGTAGGCATCACCAACACATCCAGGTTGTATATCTTTTTAAATTCCTGTTCTTCAGTAGCCGCTGTCCCGGTCATGCCGGCCAGTTTGTCGTACATTCTGAAATAGTTCTGAAAGGTAATCGTGGCCAGGGTCTGGGATTCCCGCTCGATCTTGACGTTCTCCTTGGCCTCGATAGCCTGGTGCAAACCGTCGCTGTACCGCCGGCCGAACATCAGGCGGCCGGTGAACTCGTCGACTATGATTACCTGGCCGTCCTTCACCACGTAATCCTTGTCCCTTTTCATTAAACCGTGGGCTTTCAAGGCCTGGTTCATGTGGTGGGTGAGCTCGATGTTTTTATCGTCGTACAGATTCTCAACGCTGATCATTTTTTCCACTTTGGCCACCCCGGACTCGGTAATGGTGACCGCATGGGCCTTTTCATCCACATTGTAGTCGGTTTCCCGGATCAGGCGGGGCACTATCCTGGCAAAGGTGTAGTACAGGTCGTTAGATTTCTCCGCCTGGCCTGAAATGATCAACGGTGTCCTGGCCTCGTCGACGAGAATGCTGTCAACCTCGTCGACGATGGCGTAGTTTTGCTCCCGCTGGACTAACTGGCTGGGATGGTGGGCCATATTGTCCCGCAGGTAGTCAAATCCAAACTCGTTGTTGGTGCCGTAAGTGACATCGGAGTCGTAGGAGCGCTTGCGCTCATCCCAGTCCAGTCCGTGTACGATCAGGCCGACGCTTAATCCCAGATAACTGTAAATCCGGCCCATCCACTCGCTGTCCCGGCGGGCCAGGTAGTCGTTTACCGTAACCACGTGAACTCCCCTGCCGGTCAGGGCATTCAGGTAAACTGGCAGGGTGGCCACCAGGGTTTTGCCTTCACCGGTTTTCATTTCGGCTATCCGACCCTGGTGCAGCACTATCCCGCCCATAAGCTGGACGTCAAAATGCCTCATTCCCAGAACCCGCCGGGAAGCTTCCCGCACCACGGCAAAGGCCTCGGACAGTATGTCATCAATCGTCTGGCCCTGCTCCAGCCGCTCCCGCAAAACAGCGGTCATGCCCTTGAGGTCACTCTCAGACAGAGCGGCCATCCGCGGCTCCAATTTATTGATTTCATCAACGGTCTTTTGCAGTTTCTTTACTTCGCGGGCGTTGTCATCAAGCCAGTTTTTGATAAACCCGAGCATTAGATTACCACCTCAATAGCCACATTGTAAATATTTCACTATCTTAATATTATACTTCATCCTAAAGTTTACCGTCAATTATGGGCGACCGACCGTAAAAACCTTAGCAGGCCATTAGCCGGCCTTAATGAAAAAAGCGCACCCTTTTGGGCGCGCTTTTTTCATATCTGAATCTAAAATTCCTGTTCGATCAGCCCGTAGTTGCCGTCTTTGCGCTTGTAGACCACGTTGACCTGCTCAGTGTCGGCGTTGGAAAACACAAAGAAATTATGGCCGAGCAGGTTCATCTGGAGCACCGCTTCCTCCACCGGCATGGGTTTGATGGCGAAACGCTTGGTCCTGACCAGGTGCGGCTCTTCGTCCTCCAGGACAGCGGCGGTTTTGCGCTGGTCATTGACATAGCGGGCGCCCCTCTTCTGCAACTTGCCTTTATACTTTTCAATCTGTTTTTCCAGCTTTTCCACTACGAGATCGGTGGAAGCGTACATATCGTCCGTGCTTTCTTCCCCTCTTAAAATCATCCCGTTGATGGGTATGGTTACTTCGATCCTGTGAAAACCCCTTTCAACAGCCATAGTTACCTGGGCATCACCAAGATTGTCGATGTATTTATCCAGTTTGCCAAGTCTCTTGCCAATATAATCTTTTAAGGCGTCAGTCGTATCCATATTTCTACCGCGTACCTGTATCTTCATGAAAAACAACCCCTTTCGTTGAATCTCTTTACACCCTATTATTCCCCTGGGCGGCAAAAAATCCTGCACAAAACATATTTAGATTTAAATACCCCAGGTATTGGCTGGGGTATTCAAGAGTTTATATTTTCGTCACGTTGGCCGCCTGCGGCCCCCGGGCGCCTTCGACGATATCGAATTCAACCTTTTGACCCTCGGCTAGGGTCTTAAAGCCTTCTTCCTGAATCGCCGAGAAGTGGACAAATACGTCCCCGCCATCATCCCTCTCGATAAAACCGTACCCCTTCTCCTGGTTAAACCACTTAACCCTGCCAAACACAAACATACCTCCTAAAAACATGTTCCGACGTCCTATTATTACGTATAAAAATGTTAACATAAGGGGGATAAGATTGTCAAGCTTTCCAATATGAACCGCAGTTATAACCATATGATGGCTTTAATTTTCCGCAATTCGACAGTACCTTCACCCGGCAAGTTTAAATGAATGTTAAGTGGCTATTAAGAATGTCGAAAAATAACTTGTTGAATAGCGTTTGTGCAGAAAAACCTGTGGACAATGTGGATAATGCTGTTAATAACTTATAAATTCAGCAGTTTTAATGTTAGTAAAATAGAATTGCCAAAAAATGGTTGTCAAATAATGTCATATGCTGGCACGTTTTTTGTAGAAAAATCAAAAATATCTGCCGGCAGCGGCAGTCAGGGCAAACACCTGTCCGGCCCCGGCTTTGCGAACAACGGAAGCTGCTGACGAGATGGTGCTGCCAGTGGTGAAAACATCATCGATTATGAGGATATTCTTCCCGCGAAGCGCACCGTAATCTGTCACTCTAAAGGCGCCCATCAGGTTGGATTCCCTGGCGGCTCTGGGCAGGCCGGCCTGGGGGCTTGTCTCAAAATCTTTCACCAGCAGCCGCCCGCTTACAGGTATCCGCAGCAGTGAGCCAACCTCCTTCGCCAGCAGGGCCGCCTGGTTAAACCCTCTCCGCCGGAGCTTTTCGTCCGATAACGGCACAGGCAGGGCTAGGTCAAGCGGGGGGAATTCCGGGCCGGCGCAGGCCGCCTCCGCCATCAGCCGCGCCAGGTGTGGGGCCAGGCTGCGGCGACCCGCGTATTTAAACCGGTGAATAGCGTCTTTCAAAACACCTTCGTACGGCCCGGCCGCACGGGCCTGGACAAAAGGCCAGCCATGCTTCCGGCAGTCGAAACAAAGGTGGCCGGGGGCTGCTGGAAGAGTCGCCCCTTTCCCGGCATAGCGACCGCACCTGCCGCAGTAAAGCTCCCGGCTGTAACCGTCAATGACAGTGCGGCACTGCTCGCAAATATTCTCCCCCAGACGCTGGCCGCCGCAAAAGGGGCATTCCGGTCCCGGCGGGAAAATCAGGTTCAGCAGGTCTTTCCAGAGAAACATCACCCCAACCTCCTAGCAAACGGGGACGGTTCTTGACTTGCCTTCAGGCAAACGGGGACGGTTCTTGACTTGCTACCTCTCTTTAGCCACAATCCTGCTTACCCTGGATTCGCTCAGTCCTCCAAATAGCTCACCAATCTGCTTTAATGAAAGGGAAGAGTTCCTTCTTATTCCGCTAATCAACTCGTTGCGAAACACAAGATAATTTTTCAGATCGTTAGAATGTATTTCTTTATTTTCCGCGGCCTCTCTTATTCTTAACCGGGCTTGCTCCATCGTGCAAATATAGTCGCTGTTATAGTCAGTATCACTAAATGGTTCATCAATATCCATGATGCGGATGTTTTTATCCTCTTCTTTGGACATAAATTCGATATATCCCTTGACCGCCTTTAACTGGTTGTTTGAAAAGCTATCTAAGATCCTCCCTTTATCAATCAGCCCACAAAAATCCTTTGTTCTTCCAGTGTAAATATTAAAACTGCTCCAAAGATATTCATGTGGCTTTTTCACAATTCCGGCTCTAACCGGATTGTTGTGTATGTACCGGCTCAACTCAAAAAGATAAACTTCGTTGTTTACCATCTCACTTTTAAACCGGTCCTGGAACAGGTGTCCACACCTGCTGTAGATCCGGTTGAAATACTGTGCATAGCTTATGTTTATGCTTGTAACTATCTTGGAAATGTCGTTTCCATTATCGTCTATCATAAGATGTACGTGATTATCCATCAGGCAGTAGGCATAAAGTAGATAGTTATACTTTTTTTTCATACTCGCAAGTATTTCTATAAACCTTGACCTGTCTTCATCGGAAAGAAAGATGCTTTTTTTCTCGTTTCCCCTCTGAATTACATGGTAAGTTGAAAACTCTCCCTTTGTTCTGGCTTGCCTTGGCATTTTTATCACCTCGTAACAACTTTACCACACTTTACCAGGCAAGGCAAGAACCGTCCCCATTTGCCCCCTTAGTCTAAAATGGGGACCGCGGCTGAATCAACACGGTCGCCGCCAGCGGCCTTGGCTTTGTCCAGGGCTCGCTGAGCGGCCCTAAAAAGACCTGACGCGTCACCGGCGTCCCTGGGGAATTCGGCCAGTCCCACACTTACAGTCAACCTGGCAGACCGGTCTTCCTCCCGGAGGAAAGTGTATTCCCGCGCTTTCCGCCACAGGGTTTCGGCTATTTCCTGCAGGCGGCGGCCACCCGCGCCGGGCAGCAGCAGGGCGAACTCATCACCGCCGTAGCGCGCGGTGATATCATCTGTACGGATACTGCTCCCGATTAACAGGGCCAGTTCCGCCAGCGCCATCTCCCCGTACTCGCGGCCGTAATGCCGGTCAAAAGCTTTGAAGCGATCTATGTCCACTATGATCAAACCAACCGTAGACCCGGACTCCCCTGCGCCTTCACACATTTCAGATGTTATTGACGAAAACGAATTGAAGCTCAACAGACCGGTCAGGGTATCACGCGACACGGCCTGATCCAGGCGCAGTCTCAGGACGGAGTTTTCTAAAGCGACGGAGGCCTGTCCGGCCAGGACAGTCATAATATGCAGATGTTTTTCATCAAAAGCGAGGGGCCGTTTTTCCCCCAGCACGATCACTCCCAGTGTATCCCTGCCTGAAAACAGTGGGATGACCATCAGCGAGCGCATGACCTGGCATAATCCTTCCTCATGCCTGGCCCGGGGGTCGGTCCTGGTATCGAAAACAATATCCGGCTTCCTGTTTTCCAGGGACAGACCGATAATGCCTTCTCCCATAAAAACAGTAGTTGCCAGAAGCTGTTTGGCATAAGGACCGGTCGCTGCCGCGGGAAGGCAGGCTTCTTCTTCCTCCTGGCAGAGGTAGACCACCCCGCTGTGAAACGGCACTGCTTTTTTGGTGTTTCTCAAAACCATTTCCATCAATTTTACCGGGCTGGGCTTGCCTTCTAAAAACCTGACCACCTGATAAAAAGTGGTAAGCTCCCTGTTGGTCACCTGCAGCCGGACGTAAAAGCGCAGGAAAAACTGGAGGGCCAGCACCGAAAAAAACAGCGTGAGCGTTCCCGTCAGCCCCGTATATCTGTAGATCATGGCGATGAGAATTCCCTGGGGTACGGTAAACAAATAGGTCAGCCCGTCCCACTTGATAGCGTCTGACCAGACCAGCCGCCCGGTCGTGCTGTGCCGCCCGGGCAGCAGGTACAGATAAACCAGCAGGTGGTTGACCGTGATGTAGGCAGCCGTGAAAATCAAAAAGGGGGAAATATTGGCGGGCCCGACCAGCCCCTGGACGCCGCCGCTCAGTTTAAAAAGCAGCCCCGCCGCCGCTGCCGCCAGAGTGTACTGCCCGGCGTTAAAAAGAACGGTCCGCACAGGATTGCCCCTGTTGGCGATGCCCTGACCGATCAGGGCGGACAGGCCGCTTACCCAAACGGCGGCGGCCGGCCCGTAGATTAAAAAGCTGGACAGGATCAGGGCAAAGCCACCTGAAAGCTGACCATGTGGGAAGGGGACCGCCAGGCACTCGGCCAGCACACCCAGAAAAACAACCGTCAGCAACTCCCGCGAACTGTCCAGTTCCAGTACTGGGAACAGGCTGGTCAGCTGCCATACAGCCAGTCCAACTATAAGCCAGGTATATATGATGTGCACTATTCCCTGCTTTGAACGCACTGAAATTCACCCCGCTTTGCTCAGGTAAATGCCAGGAGAAACCCTAACTCCTATTTCGACTTAAACCTGCGATTTACCTTCGTTTAAATGGGAAAGGCGGTAGAATAAGGGCGCATCCAGAAGATCTTTTCCGCTCAGACCTCTTACGTCAAAGTGCAGGGCGCCGGCAAAGTCTCTTTCTTGTGCACAGGAACCGGAGGTGTTGAACTCAAAAGGATATACCCTGGCCAGCCGTTCAAGAATATCCGGCGTGCGGTCGCACGAAAAGCCATCAACTATTACCACATCCAGACCGGATTTATTATAGACGCGGAAAAACAGCTTGCGAACGAAGCCTTCCACCCACGGCTCCTGATCTTTGACTGTTATCACCAGTTTTATCCTGCCGGAGCCTGCCCGCTGACTGCTTCCGGAGACTGCTCTCCTGATCAAATAAACTCCCACAAGAAAGATCAGCGCCAGCAACAGCATAAACGATTTCAAAAAAACTCACCCCCGTGTCCTTAATGCAACCTATGCAGGCCGGACTTCAGGGGTGATATCACCTAAAACCTAAATTGATCAATAGCCGCGTCTAATTAGATGCCCGCCGACCGCCTGAGCGCCTCCACCTTGTCGGTACGCTCCCAGGGCAGGTCGAGGTCGTTTCTGCCAAAGTGTCCATAAGCTGCCACCTTCTTATAAATAGGCCGGCGCAGGTCTAATCCCTTGATGATGGCCGCCGGGCGCAGGTCAAAGTGTTGCCGCACCAGATTTACCAGCAGCTGCTCGTCGATTTTAGCGGTGCCGAACGTCTCGACCATGATTGAAACCGGGTGGGCCACCCCGATCGCGTAAGCGACCTGGAACTCACACTTGTCGGCCAGACCCGCGGCCACAATGTTTTTGGCCACATAGCGGGCGGCGTAACTGGCAGAGCGGTCAACCTTGGTCGGGTCCTTGCCGGAAAAGCAACCACCGCCGTGTCTGGCCATGCCGCCGTAGGTATCCACGATGATTTTCCGGCCGGTCAGGCCGGTATCGCCCTGGGGCCCGCCGACGACAAACCGTCCGGTTGGGTTCACAAAGACCCTGGTACCCGCATCCAGAAGTTCCTCCGGCACGATTGGCTTGATAACCTTCTCCAGCACATCCCGCCGGATATCCTCCAGTGATACACTGGGGTGGTGCTGGGTTGAAACAACAATGGTATCTACCCGCAGGG
>Ga0265296_1005545_pt1 | contig 10284 bp, 10 predicted proteins | sample MunlanPumphouse1_FD_189073 | JGI IMG/M metagenome (GOLD analysis project Ga0265296, IMG submission 189073) | Groundwater microbial communities from a municipal landfill in Southern Ontario, Canada - Pumphouse #1 | ecosystem: Environmental > Aquatic > Deep subsurface > Groundwater | place...
AGGAGCGACAGCGACGAAGCAGCCTTTTTATAGGATTGCTTCGGCACTTCGTGCCTCGCAATGACACCGACGGGCACTTCTAAGAGCTGAACTGTTACAGCCTTTTTTACATTGCGACACAGCCTGAATGACACATTGTATTCGCTCGCTTTTGACACACTTTTTAGTTTCAACCTCCCCTACTGCTGTTAATTCTAAAAGGGGCCCTTGCCCTGCTTATAGAGGAGGTAATCGGAAAGGATTTTCTGGTGGTCAAAAGCAAGTTCTAGATTTTTTATTTCGCTTAAAGGCACCACTCTTAAGCCGGCAGCGTCATCGCCGGGTTTTGGCAAGCCTATTCCTTGGGCGATAAACACGGTGCAAATGGTATGAAAACGCGGGTCGCGATTTGGCTCTGAGTAGGTATGAAATTGTTTGGGGTTGATTAATTCTAATCCGGTTTCTTCGCGCATCTCTCTTTCTACCGCGTCCTCTAGGCTTTCGCCGTAATCAACAAAACCCCCGGGCAATGCCCAGCCAAAAGGCGGGTTGCTTCTTTGGATTAAGACAATACCCTCGTCGAGCTCAATGATGGCGTCTACAGTAATATAGGGCCCTCCGGAAAGCTTAGCGGAAACATAATTAAGGTAACCTAAAACACCTTGTTCAAAGGCCGCGTAAGCCTTTAAATCATAAAGGCAAAAAATTATTTCCTGCAGGGATTTTTTTTCCTGGCGCAGGTATTTTAAAACTTCCTGAGCCATAATTTTAGCGCTGGCCAGTAACGCAAAACCTCCTGTTCCGCAGCCTAAAGCCGGAAAGGCAAGCGAACGAAGTTTTAGCTTATCAGCGATCTCTAAAGCGCTGCGGCAAGAATCCCTGATTTTAGTTTCATCGGTATGAAAATCCAGGCCCATTACCGCGGCATGAATTACATGCTTCGCCGGCAGGCTTCCGGCGGAAGTAGCCACTGCCGAGCCGATTTTTATCGGCCCTAACTTGACTGCTTCTTTCTCAATGGCTAACCCGCCTTTTTTCTTGATTGCCCCGGCAACACCCCCGCCCATCACCAGTTTATTATTGGCGGCATTGACAATGGCATCAACCTTTAATTCCGTGATATCGCCCTGAATAATCTTGATTTCAGTATCTTTTATCTTCATTTTATGAATCATGGGACCGTTTCTATTCTTCTCTTCATTGTAGTTGCCTGATTTATCAGGCTTGAGCTGATACTTTTTTTGCCCAATAAATTGGGCAACTACAGAGAAAAATAGAAACGGTCCCTTTATTTTATATCTTCTCCAGTATCAGCTTCTTATTCTTATGGTCGATCTTGAAATTAAATTTTTTCAAGAACGACATCCCCAGCAGGCCATCGCCGCTTGCGACATCGCTGACTTCATCCAGCATGATTGCCGCTTCCACAGAGTCTGCTTCCGCGTTTTCCACTTTCACTTTTTCTAAGATGATATATTTAGCGTTGACCTTACGCCCGTCGGCTAAGGTAAGTTTGGCGTCTGATTTAAGCTCGGAAAATTTTATCCCCAGCTTATCCGCCATTTTTTTCTTGAGGATCACTAAAGACGCTCCGGTGTCAAAAATCAATTTGGCAGAGGCCTTATTATTCAGCGTGGCATAAACGATAATATTCTTGGCATCTTCTGCAAACTCGGTTTTTTTGTCTTTGTTTTCTGTTACTTCCTTTTGCAATTTTTGCTGCTCTCCTTCTTTAAGTTTGACGGCCTTACGGCGGCTTTCCTGGTCCTGCTCCTGCCATTTCTTGAGTAATGCCTGGGTTTCTTCTTCGCTTGATTTTTCAATCCACTTTATGCCGCTTTTAGAAAATTCCACCTTGCCGCCTAAACAGATCTCTAAGTCAACAGTCTGCTCGTCTTCATTACGGACAATACCTTCAATTGTCTCGCCGTTATTAAAATGCACGATGTCTGCCGATGAGTTTAGGCTTGTCAGCAAGACTAGAACTGCTGCCAGAAAAATTGAATGACAAAACAGATTTCTCATTATCTTATTAGTCCGTAAAGGCCAAATACCCCATTGCTGCTAAGTTTGCCAAAGGAATTACCACTAAAACCCCTAACCAACCGGGTTTATTGCGTGCTAAGGCAATCTTATACCAGATAAAACCCGTCAGCCCTAAAGAGATCAGGGGCCCGATAAAAGGAATAAAGGCAAGCAGCAGAGCCAATAGCCAAAGGTAATTAACCGAAGCTATTTTACACATCAGAAAAACGTTTGCAACCGGAATCCAAGCAAGCCAGGCAGGCTCTTGAGCAGTTTTTTTGGCAATGGCTTGTAAACAGATACAAGAATAAACATAAAACAAAAACCCGATAAAGCAAAGTATAGCAATAATCCCGAACGCAGCGCCGGCAGCAATAGCCGTTGCTTTCTTGTCTTTTCCTACGGCTTCAGTAAAAGATTTTAACTTTTCCACTGCGGCTGCTGGAGATGTGTCAACTGCTGCTTCTTCCTGCGCCGGAGCAGCGGGAGCCGCCACTACTGTTTTTTTCTCGGGCAAAACAATCTTCTCGCCGTTAATTTCCGCTATTTCATCCAAAAAATAGCTAAACTCTGCGCTATAGGCATCAATTTTTACCAGCTCGTTATTCCGGGAGAGAATTTTACAATCAATTTGTGTGCCGTTTTTTAAAATTATTTTGTCTTTGGAATTCTGGGTAACTGGGACGGCTGGAATAAGATGGTTTTCCGAAGTAATTACCGGCGCAGCCTCTTGAGGCAGAAGAATAGTTTGGTTGCCGGAAATATCCGCTGCTGCTTCCTGCGCGTAAGTTTGCTGCAAGGGACAATTTATTGCAAAAACTGTGACTAAGTATATGGCAGCGAAAAAATAAAACAGCCTTTTCATTTTTCCTCCCTCATGCTTTGAACGTTCTGTTAAAAGTTTTATCTTCTAATCTATGTAGTTAACGCTGAAAAACTCCTGTAGTTGCCCAATTTATTGGGCAAAGTAATGTAGTTGCCCCATTTATGGGGCATCAACCGAAGCCTGATAAATCAGGCAACTACAATATATGGTATGGACAGAGGGGTTTTTCAGTGGTAACTATCTATCTTTTGTTTTTCCAGAATGTTGCGCCAATTGAGATACCCTCCCCCTTGTAATGTTGCGCCAATTGAGATACCCTCCCCCTTGTGGGAGGGGAATCTTTCATACTTCAATCCCCTGCCATGCTTATTCTTCATAGAACTTTTGACAGTATCCTTTGAAAGCCCTTACTTGTTCCCACACTCCTTGGTTGATAAAGCTCCGCCGCTGTCCATGGTAAAAATCTTACTTCCGGTTACGCCGCAGTTAACGGGAGCAGCAACTATCCGGTAGCCATCGGAGCGCAGCTCCTCGGAATAAATATAACCATAGACAGTTTCATTGTTAAAGATTTTGCTTAAGTAAGGTTTATCTGAAGTAACAAGATTATCCTCCGACAAGGGGTACGCCCCGTTATTTGCCGCGCGGTAAGTCTCGATTGCCGTTGATACTACTCTTAAATTTTCTGCGGCTTGAGATTCATTAGCATTAAGCCTGGCCCTGAGCAAATTAGGAATAGCTATAGCCGCTAACAAAGCCAGAATAAGAATGCCGAATAAGAAAACCACGCTACCCACTAGAAAAGCGGCCAGGCATCCCGTCTTAGGCTTGACAGCAATCTTGCCTTCGTTGATTTTTTTCGCAGTGTGATAGGCATCAAAAATGCCGATAATCCATGGGATAACCAGCCAGCTGGTTAAAAATATTAATATTCCTTTGGCGTATTGGCCGTTATATACCTGCCCTGAACCGGCGATAACAAAACTCAAAATCGCAGCTAAGGGAGCGGAATGCCCTTCCTTTTTATCCGGGATGCTGCCTGCGGCAATGCAAACGCTGCAATAATTTTCGCCTTTTAGCTGCACCGTGCAATCGGAGCAAATACTCCTGCCGCAATGGTTACAAATACCTTGTGCATCTTTATCCAAATGATTTACGCAACGCATCAGGCCACCTCCGCTGTTGGAACATAACGGAAAAGGTTATACCCCGGCTCTATCCGGGCGATAAATTTAAGGCTCAACGCCCGCAAGAATACTGCAAAAGGCAGATTTACACACAAGAGGCAACAGAGCAGGCATAATAAAACAGGCATACCGATTATCGCTATCACCGCCAAATAAACAATTTTCAGCCAACCGGGTAAAATTAAAAAAACCAGGTAAACTCCCCAGGCTAAAATGCCCAGCGGCACAAAACTAATCAAGCTAATCAGGCTGATTACCCCGCTTGTTAGCGCGCAACAAAAAGATAAAACAATCCTTAAAAGGATATATTTAAAGAGCGCGGGTTTCCTGAAATGAAAAATAACCATAACCTTCTTCCAAGCCTGAAGTATTTTTATTTTATCTTTAAACATTACCGGTAAAACAAAATCATAGGTGAACCAGCTTAAAAAAACAAAAACCAGCATCAGCAACAACAATGCGAAAGCAAAAGGCAGGCAGACAAGAAAAACTTTCAAAAACCCTAAAGCCGCCGGGTTGCGCAAGACTCCTGCCTTAGCCAGAGTAAATAGCGAGCAAAAAATAATCCCCCCTGACAAAATAAGAAATAGCGCAAACAAAGCTAAAGAAAAAAGAAAATACGAATCGCCTATTTTTTTATTCTGCTTAAAGGGAATTTTTATGGAAGCGCTGTTTCTTGAAACATTTTCCAAAAAAATGAATTTAAAACGGCAGGAGAGCCAAACAGAAAACAGAAACAGCGCCAAAGCAACCGCAAACAGGGTTACAAAGAGAGTAAAAAATTTAGGGTTCTTAAATTTCCGCAAAAAATCCTGCCCTATTTCTTTTAATGCTTTGGGAGGCTGTTTTTGATTAAGGGCACTTTCTTTACTTGCCAGCTTCTCTGTTTTTTGCTGGCTGGTGTCGCTGCTGGGCAGCTGTAAATTTAAGTTGCCCAAGTTAAGCGAGCCAGCCAATAAAGCAATAGAAGCTAAAATCAGCCATTTTTTCGGCTTAAATGGCCGAAACAATACCGTGGCAGTCCATTCAACGCAGGCATCTACTATTTCGCTAAAATCCCGCATTTAGAAAGCCATCTCCATCCTAAGCTGGGTGTAAAAAGCGTCTTTAATATTGACCTTGCCTAAACTTTCGCGGTATTTGAAATTTCGATTAAACGCGGCGCCGACGGATAAATACCCCAGAATATTTTTACTAAGGGCGTATTCTATTCCGGCGCCTAAATTTGCCGAGTTATAGGCAACGATGGCCTGTTTATTAACCTCGTCTTTCTTTACCTGGAATTCTCCTCCGGTAACCTCTCCTTCTAAGAATAAGGTCAATTTATCATTAAGGAAATATTCAATAGTCGGCCGCATCGGCACCAGGTTAAACAGCCACTTATCATTGGGCCTGTAAATCACCCCGCCGATGGGAATAACTTTTGTCTCAAATTCCGGGAATACTGCCACGCCCAGAACAAATGTCCACTTATCATTAGGCTGGTAAATCCCAAAAACCTGCGAAGGCATACGGAAATTCGAAGAACTGGTATGCCAGTTTTCTCCGTAGAATGCAGGGGCCGTCCTGAAGCGTAAGTAAGTTTTGTCCAGCCAGAAAAACGGCAGAGTTACTTGCACGCCGCTGGAGATTCCGGTTAGCGCGGTAGGGAGTTTCACTTCCGTGCTATTATCTATGCCTATGTATTGCGTGGCCAGCGAAAGCTCTACGGGAATCGAGCCAAAGGCTTTCAGGTTATAGCTGTATTCGCTTGCTGCATCCACCACGCTTACGCTTCCGGAAAGCTCTCTTGCACCCGTCTTGGGTATAAACTTAATATAGGAGTCAACCTCCTGAGGCATTTCTTGCTCAGGGGCCTCGCTGGTAGTAACTAACTGCCTCAATCTTTGGCGGTAAGTATCATCTTGCGGCTGGAGAGTAAGTTCTTTTGCCTGCTGCAGGGGTGCTGTAGCTGGCGTCTGCTCTCTTACCTGCTGCAAAGCCTCGTCCTGCGCCTGCTGAACGCCTTCTTCCTGCGCGAAAATATTTACCGCCGAAAATAATAATACCGCTGAGAAAATAACAAGAAACCTTTCTGCCTTATTCTTCATCATCCCTCCTGGTATAATATTTTTAAAGCCTAAGTTAACCGCGTTTATCAGGAAATCAGGTTATCAGTGGGTAGATTATCAGGATACCAGTATATCAGATTGCTTTTTTTCCTGATTCCCTGATACGCTGATATCCTGCTTGCTGATACCCTGATAACCTGATATGCGCTTTTTCCCGCTGTCCGTTATCCAGCTGCGGGATCCCGCTAAGTCGGGAAACATGTTACTGCCTCAATTAACTCAACGGCACTTCTTCGCCTTTTGCCGGCATATAAACATTTAAGCCCATTTGTATCAGCGCCTCAAACAAAGCCTGAGACTGCTCCGGGTCGCCATGGACTAAAAATATCCCTTTTAGCGGCAGGCAGCCGCGGACAAATTCAATCAACTCTTTTTTATCCGCGTGCCCGGAAAAAGCATTGATCACCGCCACTTCGGCGTTAAGCTCATATTCTACGCCAAAAATACGCACTACGCGCCTTTTTTCTACGATTCTTTTTCCTAAGGTATCCTGCGCCATATAGCCAACGACCAAAACGGTATTGCGCGACTCTTCGATATTATTCTTTAAATGGTGCAGAACCCTTCCTGACTCGCACATGCCGGAGCCGGCAATAAGGATCATCGGCCGCTTATCGATATTCAAGGCTTTTGATTCTTTTTGCTCGCGGATAAATTTTAAATTTAAGAATTCAAAAGGGTTATCTCCCCGGTTAATGGCGTGACGGGTTTCGTTGTCTAAAAAATCCAGGTGGTGCTCGAATATTCCGGTGATTGCCGTCGCTAGGGGGCTGTCTACATATATCGGTATCGCCGGGATTTCTTTAGCCTTTAAGAGCTGGTTTAAAAAATAAAGCACTTCCTGCGTGCGCTCTAAGGTAAATGCAGGGATAATTACTTTGCCTTTGCGTTCGATAGTGCGGTTGATCACGTCTTTTAAGCGCTGTTTTGCTTCTTCAATCGGCGTGTGCATCCGGCCGCCATAGGTGCTTTCAATAATCAGGTAATCCAGGCCCTTAGGGATAACCGGGTCATCCAGCATCGGCAGGTTACGCCGGCCTAAATCCACGGCATAGCCCAAACGGATATTACGCTGGCCAGACCTGATATCCAAAACGATGATGCTCGAGCCTAAAATATGCCCGGCATTAAGCAGAGTAGCGTAAACATCTTTGGCAACGCAGAATTTCTGGTAATAGGAAAGCGCGCGGAAGATTCTGGTGGCCCGGGCAGCCTCTTTTTTGGTATACAAAGGCTTACGCAGCGGAAGGCCCAGCCTTTGATTAATTTTATTTAAGTAACGGACGTCTTCTTCCTGAATCTTGCCGGAATCTTCCAGCATCAATGCGCTTAAATCTTTAGTCGCTGAAGTAGTATAGATCTTGCAGCGCAGGCCGTTTTTTATGAGATTGGGAATATTGCCGCAGTGGTCGATATGCGCGTGCGATAAAACCATTGCATTAATGCCGCGGGGATTAAAACTAAAGGTGGTATTAATCTGATAAAACGCATCGCGGCGGCCCTGAAAAAGCCCGCCGTCTAAGAGGACTTCCGATTTATCCGCTATCACTAAGTGGCTGGAGCCGGTGACTGTGCGGCAGGCGCCTAAAAACCTTACTTTTACTGACAATTATTGCTCCTCTTTTTCTAGAATCATGGGCCGAATCTATTTTCCCCTTCATTGTAGTTGCCTGATTTATCAGGCTTCGGTTGATGCCCAATAAATGGGGCAACTACAGGGAAAAATAGAAACGCTCCCTTTATTTCTTTTTTAACTTCATCGCTGTGACAAACACTAATATAACGTAAATCAGGCTAAAGGCAAAGACAATTTTATTTTTCAGGAAATATTCAACTAAGGCGTTTGGGTTCCTGAAGATACTCTCCCCCAATGCCACGATAATATACTGCAGCCAGAAGATCTTTAAGGCAGAACCTAAAATCACCGCGGTTAGATATTTCTTAAAATTTAATTTTGTTAATCCGGCGGCTAAATCCAAAAATCTAAAAGGAATTAAGGGCGCGGCACGGAAAATAAAAAGCCAGCCCAAACTTAAATCCCCTATTCTTTTATCCAGGCTAACATATTTTCCTTTAGTTTTCTCTTCCACATACGCCCTGCCAAACCAACGCGCCAGATGGAATAAAATCGCGGCGTTGATAATCTCCGCTATCCAGATTAAGCTGGCACTTCTGAAAGCTCCGAAAGCAGCTGCCCCGGCCAACCAGAATAGATCCTTAGACATCCAGATAAAAAAAGTCACCACTACATAAAGGAAAATAAAGATCGGGCCGCTAAAGATAAAGGGGAATTTTCTAAAATAATCCTGTAAGGCGGGAATTTCAACCGGGAAGAACCTGCCGAGGTACCAGGCCAGCAGTATAACCAAAACAAAGAAAAAAAACTTGTTGGCGCTGTTTTTACTTAAAACGGGCATGCGGTTTAAGTGACAAAGAGGTTGAGCGAGGAAAATTTTCCGTCGGTAGTCAAATTTACGCCTAATCTTTTCAAGCCCACTTCGTCTCCGGGAGTGGGAATATGCGTCAGGTGCACTTCAGTGCCCCTTAATGCCGGCAATTTATGCATCGCTAATTCCGCGGTATGATTAGCAGCCGCGCTGATAGAGAGCGCGATTAATGCCTCCTCTAGATCCAGGCTCTCGGATTCTGCGGCTAAGATCCCCTCTTTGAGCTTGGCGATCTGATTGATGATATGCGGGGATAATAACAGTATTTCATCCGGGATATTCGCCAGAACTTTTGCGGCGTTTAAAATCAAGCTGGAGGCAGCATGCATCAGCTTGGAATTTTTACCGGTGATTATCCTGCCGTCGCTTAACTCCAATGCCGCGCCGCAATAAATGCCTTCGTTACCCTTGCCTTTTGCCTCTGCCTCATCCCCGGCTTTTCTGGCTGCTTCCACTACCAAACGTTCGGCAACCTTGACCCCCAGTTCTTCCATTAAAAGCATCACCCTGTCCACGGTCTCTTTTCTCTCAATCCCCAAAACATATTCGCCGTGATAGCGGAAATACCTGCGAATTAATTCCTGCTTGGCAGCCTCCTGCACCGCCTTGTCATCTACAATGCCAAAGCCGGCGCGGTTCACCCCCATATCCGTCGGAGAATTATAGGTGGGAAGGCTCGCGCCCTTATCAAAAATCCTGCTTAAGATTAATTTTAAAATTGGAAAGCTTTCTACGTCGCGGTTATAATTAATCGCGGCCTTATTGTAAATATTTAAATGAAACGGGTCCACCAGGTTAAAATCCTGAATGTCGGCAGTGGCCGCTTCATAAGCCACATTCACCGGATGTTTCAAGGGCAAGTTCCAGATGGGAAAGGTTTCGAATTTGGCGTAGCCGGCATTTACCCCGCGCTTATGCTCGTGGTATAACTGCGAAAGGCAGCAGGCGAGTTTTCCGCTGTTAGGGCCGGGCGCGGTAACAATGACTATGGGGTTTTTAGTTTCCACGAATTCGTTTTTACCAAACCCCTTATCTCCGACAATCGTATCTATGTCAGCCGGATAGCCTTCTATCGGATAATGCAAGTAAACCTTTACCCCCCGGCGCTCTAATTTATTCTTGAAAATAATTGCTGAAGGCTGATTGGCAAAACGGGTAATTACTACCGCTAGGATTCCTAGCCCCCATTTTCTTAAATCATCGATTAATTTTAAGGTTGCCGCGTCATAGGTAATCCCGAAATCGCCGCGCACCCTGCCTTTTTCAATATCGCCGGCGTAAATGCAAAGCACGATATCCAGCTTGTCTTTAAGCTGCTGCAGCAGCCTTATCTTTACGTTGGGGTCATACCCGGGCAAAACACGCGCGGCATGATAATCAAAACAAAGCTTGCCGCCGAACTCCAGGTAAAGTTTATTCCCGAATTTTTTCACCCGGTCGGTGATCGCCGCGGTCTGCTCTGACAGATACTTCTCATTATCAAATCCGTTTTTTTTCATCAATTTGCCCCTGCTTAATTTTCAGGCAACATTATAGTATACTCTTCCGCAATTGTCAAAACGCTTTTTCATGGTAAAAGAAAGCATAAGACCCCTCCCTTAAAGGTTTAGCGTTCTGTCAAAAGTTTTATCTTCTAATCTATCTAGTTAACGCTGAAAAACTCCTGTAGTTGCCCAATTTATTGGGCAAAGTAATGTAGTTGCCCCATT
>Ga0265296_1005547_pt1 | contig 10282 bp, 9 predicted proteins | sample MunlanPumphouse1_FD_189073 | JGI IMG/M metagenome (GOLD analysis project Ga0265296, IMG submission 189073) | Groundwater microbial communities from a municipal landfill in Southern Ontario, Canada - Pumphouse #1 | ecosystem: Environmental > Aquatic > Deep subsurface > Groundwater | place: Canada...
TACGTCGACGAGCCCGACCCCGTCGGGCCGAGGTTCACCGGCATCGAGGAGCTCTGGGGCACGATCGTCGGGCCATCGCCCGAACTGCCCTTTTGAGCCTGGTCTCGATACGCGCGCCACTTCGCGCCGTGCTACTCGACCAGCAGGAGGGAGTCGATACGCGCGCCGCTTCGCGGTGTGCTGCTCGACCAGCCGGAGGGGGTCAGCGGCCCGAGCGGCGCCGCACGAAGTCGGCGAGGTCCGCGGCCTGCGCGAGCCGAGAGGGCTCGTGCACGTACATCATGTGGCCGGCCTCGTAGTAGCGGTGCTCGAGGTTGTCACGCAGCGCATCCGGGATCTGCAGGTGCGCGACCGAGTCCTCTGCGGCCGAGAACGGCGTCGCGCCGTCGAACCATCCATAGGCGAAGTGCACCGCCAGGTGCGGGTTCTGGCGCATCGCACGCGACAGGCGGTCGATGACGTACACCGGGGCGTTCTCGAACTCCTTGTAGCTCCAGTGCTCGATGACGTCCTTGCCGAACACGTGGAACGGCCCGGTGTCGCGCACACCGAGCTCGTGGTGCAGGTAGTGCTGGTACGCCGCCGCGTACGGGCCGAGGATGGCATCCATCGACGGGTCGGCATCCATGTGCTCCGCGATGCCGCTCGCCGCCGGCCCCGTGAACCTCGAATCGAGGCGCCCGACCGTGAGGCCGCGATCGCGCAGCAGCTCGCCGAAGTAGCGCCAGTGCTCGATGCGCAGGTCGGCGCGCTCGACGTAGGCCTCGGAGAGGCCCGTCAGCCGCGCCACGGTCGCGACGACATCGCTGCGCTCCGCCGACGTGAGGCGCGCACCGCGCGTCAGTGCCCACGCGTAGTCGCGCGCCGCGTACTCGCGCGCCTCATCGACCACCTCCTCGAGGGCGCGCCCCTCGTGGAAGCCGTGCTGCCACGCCGTCGCCGCGTAGAACGGCAGGTACATCGCGTGCGCCCGGTCGCCGCCGCGCTCGAAGTTGGCGGTCGAGAAGTCGAGGACGCTCGAGATCAGCAGCAGCCCGTTGAGGTACATGCCGAGCTGCTCCTGCAGGTGCTGCGCGAGCCCGGCCGCCCGGGTGGTGCCGTACGACTCCCCCGCGAGGAACTTCGGGCTCAGCCAGCGACCCTCCGCGGTCACCCACTGGCGGATGATCTCCGCGACCGACTCGATGTCGGCGGTGAAGCCGTGGAACTCCTTCGCCTTCTGGCCCTCGACGGGCCGGGAGCGTCCCGTCGACACCGGGTCGATGAAGACGAGGTCCGAGACGGCGAGCAGCGACTGAGGGTTGTCGGCGATGCCGTAGGGCGGCGCGGCGAGCGAGCCGGCGTCGCCCATGACGACCCGCTTGGGCCCGAGCACGCCCATGTGCAGCCAGACGCTCGCCGAGCCGGGGCCGCCGTTGAACGCGAATGTGACCGGCCGGGTCGTCGGGTCGGCGTCGTCGGCGGTGTAGGCCGTGATCGCCACCTGCGCCCGCGCCTTCCGGCCCCGGAAGACGTCGTCCTCGACCTTCTCCTCCCACAGCACCACGCGGCCGGCGCGCGCCGTGTAGGCGAGATCGCCGGCAGGCGTCGTCAGGGTGTGCTGCGTGACGACGAGCTCGTCGACGGCGTGCACCTCCGCAGCCCTTGCGGCGTCGTCGGTGGTGGTCTTGGCGTCGTTGCTCTCGGTCACCCGACCGACCCTATCGAGCGCCCACGGCGTCAGACGCGCTCGATCACCATCGCCGACGCCATGCCGCCGCCGACGCACAGCGTCACGAGCGCCCGCCGGCCGCCGCGCCGCTCCAGCTCGTCGAGCGCCGTGCCGAGCAGCATCGCGCCGGTCGCACCGAGCGGATGCCCCATGGCGATCGCGCCGCCGTTCACGTTCGTGCGGTCGACGCCCACACCGGTGCCGCGCATCCAGTGCAGCACGACGGATGCGAAGGCCTCGTTCACCTCGAAGAGGTCGATGTCGTCGATGCCGAGACCGGCGCGCGCGAGCACGCGCTCGGTCGCGGCCACGGGGCCGGTCAGCATCAGCGTGGGGTCGGACCCGAGCGACGTCGCCCCGACGATCCGCGCGCGCGGTGCGAGCCCGAGCGATGCGGCGGCCGCCTCGGTGCCGATCACCACCAGTCCGGCGCCGTCGACGATGCCCGACGAGTTGCCGGCGGTGTGCACGTGCTCGATCCTGGCGCTCTCGGGGTGGTGCTGCAGCACAAGGCGGTCGAAGCCCGCCTCGCCGTAGGCGGCGAACGCCGGGGCGAGCGCCGCGAGCGCCTCGATCGTCGTGCCCGCGCGCGGGTGCTCGTCGCGGTCGAGCACCACCGAGCCGTCGGCGCCCAGCACCGGCACGATCGATCCAGCGAAGCGCTGCTCGTCCCATGCGGCGGCGGTGCGCTGCTGCGACAGCAGCGCGAAGCGGTCGACCTCGTCACGCTCGAACCCCTCGAGCGAGGCGATCGCGTCGGCGCTCACCCCCTGCGGCACGAGGCTCCAAGGCTCGACCTCGCTGGGATCGGTGGCGTACGGTCCGCCGTCGCTGCCGAGCGGCACCCTCGACATCGCTTCCACACCGCCGGCCACGATCAGGTCGTCGAAGCCCGCCGCGATGCGGCCCGCCGCCGTCGTGACCGCCTCGAGACCGGATGCGCAGTACCGGTTGACCTGCATGCCCGGCACCGTGTCGGGCAGCCCCGCCGCGTGCACGGCGCCGCGCGCGAGCACGCCGCCCTGCTCCCCGACGGCCGAGACCGTGCCGAGCACGATGTCGTCGATCCGGTCTGCGGCGACGCCGCGTGCCTCGAGCGATGCGAGCAGCCCCGCGGCGAGCCGCACCGGGTGCACCTCGGCGAGGGCGCCGCGGCGGCGGCCGCGCGGGGTGCGCACGGCATCGAGGATGAAAGCGTCAGCCATCCCGCGCATCCCGGAGGGCCCGCTCGACGCGTGCGGCGAATCCCGTCACGCGCCCGAGCAGCCCGTCTGCCCGCGACGCGATGCGGTCGCGGTTCAGCAGGTGCGCCGGGCCGGTGCGGATGATGTGCGAGCAGGCGAGGTCCTCGCAGATGTAGGTGCCGATCGAGCTGCCGGTGTCGCCGCCCGGCCCGGCCAGGCGGGCACTGAACATGCGCACCTGCGTCGCCGGCTGCGTCGAGTGGCAGAGCGCGCACATCGCCGCGATGCCGGGCCGCAGCCCGCCGGGTGCCGCGCGGACGACCAGCCCGACGAGCCGGTCCCCCTGCCAGAGCACCACATACCCGAGACGCGACGACTGCGGGTCGCGCCAGCCCAGGTACTCGCGCTCTCCCCAGATGGTCTCGTGCAGGCCGGGGATGGGCAGCTGCTCGAGCTCGCGCGGCGTGGCGTTCACGAAGCACGCCCGGAGCTCGGTCTCGGTCACCTCGCGCATGGCGTCGAGGCTAGCGGACGCCCCCGCGATCGGAAGGGGTTTGCCGCCGTCGGGCCTCCACCCAGGAGAGTCCCGACGGCGGCAAGTCGGTGTCAGGCGGGCAGCAGCTGCCGCGCCTTGGCCATCTGGTCGGCCATGTGCTCGATGACGCGCACGACCTGCGACGAGTAGCCGTACTCGTTGTCGTACCAGACGTAGAGCACGAGGTGGCGGCCGCTCGCGATCGTCGCGAGCCCGTCGACGATCCCGGCCCGGTTGTTGCCGACGAAGTCGGTAGAGACCACCTCGGCGGAGTCGGTGAAGTCGATCTGCGCGCGCAGCTCGCCGGTGAGCGAGGTCTGCCGCAGCAGCTCGTTCACCTGCTCGCGGTCCACGTCCTGCTCGAGCGTGAGGTTCAGGATCGCCATCGACACGTCAGGCGTCGGCACGCGGATCGCGTTGCCGGTGAGCTTGCCCTCGAGCTCCGGCAGCGCCTTCGCGACGGCCTTCGCCGCACCGGTCTCGGTCAGCACCATGTTGAGCGCCGCCGAGCGGCCGCGACGGGCGCCCTTGTGGAAGTTGTCGATCAGGTTCTGGTCGTTCGTGTACGAGTGCACCGTCTCGACGTGGCCGTGCTCGATGCCGTAGGCGTCGTTCACGACCTGCAGCACCGGCGTGATCGCGTTGGTCGTGCAGGATGCGGCGGTCACGATGGCGTCGCCGGGCGCGATCGCGTCGTGGTTGACGCCGAACACGATGTTCTTGAGCGGGCTCTTGCCCGGCGCGGTGAGCACGACGCGCTCGACGCCCGGTCGGGCGAGGTGCTGCCCGAGGCCGGCCTCTTCACGCCAGCGGCCGGTGTTGTCGACGACGATCGCTCGGTCGATGCCGTACTGCGTATAGTCGACGGTGTTGGGGTCGTCGGAGTAGATGACCTGGATGAGCGTGCCGTTCGCGAGGATCGTCGACGCCTCGCGGTCGATCTCGATCGTGCCCTGGAAGGCGCCGTGCACCGAGTCGCGGCGCAGCAGGCTCGCGCGCTTCTCGAGGTCGTCCTCGCCGCCGCGCCGCACGACGATCGCGCGCAGGCGCAGGCCCAGGCCGCTGCCGGCGTGCCCGATGAGGATGCGTGCGAGCAGCCGCCCGATGCGGCCGAAGCCGTAGAGCACGACGTCGGTCGAGTCGTCCTGCGACCAGGACGGCAGCGCGGCGACGTGGTCGCGCACCCACGCGTCGAACCCGGTCGAGGGCGCCTCCGCGAGGATCAGGCCGAGGTCGAGCGAGATGCCCTTGAGGCCCAGCTCGTCGACGATCCGGAGCACCTTGATGGAGTCCTCGATGCTCAGCACGCGCTCGCCGACGCGGCGGGCCCACTTGTGCGCCTTCAGGATGTCGATCGGCGACTGGTTGACGAGCTTCTTGCCGTGCACGTGCGTGACTACGTCGCGCTCCCGATAGAGGCGGCCGATGATCGGCACAGCGGACTCGGCGAGGGCGAGGCGGTCGAGCCACGCCTGGTGGGCGCTGTCGACGGCGGGTGACGAGGTTGGCACGTCTTCACGATAGGCAAGCGGATGGGCCGCGGTGCCTGCATAGGCATGTCAGGATGCGTGCAACGTCACCGTGGTGAAACTTCGCGGGAAGTTTCGGCAGTCGCGGTCAGTCGACGTACGACTTGCCGAGCTTCCAGTAGCCGGTGAAGGTGATGCGCCGCTTGTCGATGCCGCGATCCCGGACGAGGTGGCGCCGCGCACCGGTCGCGAGCGCCTGCTCCCCCGCGTTGTAGGCGTAGCCGAACTCCTCCGGCATGCGCAGCCCGCGCAGCTCCTCGAGCGCGGCCTGCCCCTCGCGCACGTCGCCGCGCTCCACCCAGCGGATGTCGACACCGGCCGGGTGCGCGAACTCCTGGATGTCGTCGCGATGGCCGACCTCGATCAGCGCCGTGCCGCGAGCGTCGTCAGCGAGCGAGCCGCAGATGCCGGCGATCGCGGGCAGCACCGACTCGTCGCCCACCATCAGCACCTCGCCCTCGAGGCCGTCGTCGTTGTACAGCAGGCCCTCGTCGAGCAGCACAGCGCGCTCGCCGGGCTGCGCCCCCATCGCCCATGCCGCACCGGGGCCCGGGTCGACGTGGCAGACGAAGTCGATGTCGAGCTCGCCGGCATCCAGCCGGAAGCCGCGCACCGTGTAGTTACGGATCCATGGGCGCTGCGACTCGCGCATCGCGAGGTACTGCGGGAACCAGGTGGAAGGGCTCTGCGGCACGCGCAGCTCGTCCTGACCCTCTCGCCGCATGAAGAAGCGGAACCACTGGTCGTAGCCCTGCGGGGTCATCGCGTGGACCTCGTCGCCCCCGAGGGTGACGCGCCGGATGTGCGGCGACACCTGCTGGTTGGCCAGCACCTCGAGCTCGACGAACCTCGGTGCGACCGCTGCGACGCGCTCTGGTCCCGCCATGCTGCTCCTCCGGGGCTTGGTGCCGGCCGCCTCAGGTGAGGCAAGGCTTACCTACCGAGCGTAGCAAGCGCCACGTCCCACCGCATCCGCCCCTACGATCGAGGCAGCATGCAGCTCACTCCCGCACGACGCCTCGCCGCGCTCTTCACCCTCGCGCTCGGGGGCTTCGGCATCGGCACGACCGAGTTCGCGACGATGGGCATCCTGCCGCTGACCGCGGCAGATCTGGTGCCGGGCTTCGCCGACGACCCGGCGCGCGGCATCGCCCATGCCGGCTGGATCATCACCGCGTACGCGCTCGGCGTCGTCGTCGGTGCGCCCCTGGTGTCGATCTGGGCGGCGCGGATGTCGCAGCGCACCCTGGTGCTGCTGCTGGTCGTCGCGTTCACGATCGCGAACCTCGCGAGCGGGCTCATGCCGACCTTCGAGCTCACGCTCGTCGCCCGTTTCGTGGCCGCGATCCCCCACGGCGCCTACTTCGGCGTCGCCTCGCTGCTCGCCGCCCGCATCATGGGGCCCGGCCGACAGGGCGCCGGCGTCGCGCTCGCGCTCTCGGGGCTCACGATCGCGAACGTCATCGGCGTGCCGCTCGGCACCTGGCTCGGCCAGGCCGCCGGCTGGCGCTGGACGTACGTGGCGGTCGCCGTCATCTTCGCCCTCACGCTCGCGCTCGCCGCCGCGTTCCTGCCGAGCGTGCCGGGCGACCCGACGCGCAGCGCGAAGCGCGAGCTCGCCGCGTTCCGGAACCCGCGGCTGTGGCTCATGATCGCCGTGGCGTGCGTCGGGTTCGGCGGCTTCTTCGCCGTCTACTCCTACGCCGCCGAGATCGTCACGCGCGTCGCGCTGCTGCCGGAGTCGGCGATCGCGTGGCTGCTCGCGACCGTCGGCCTCGGCATGACCGTCGGCAACATCGTCGGCGGCTGGGCGAGCGACAAGAGCCTCCGCCGCACGATCATGATCGCGTTCCCCGCGTTCACCGTCTCGCTCGCCCTGTTCGCGCTGCTCGGCGCGATCCCGGTCGCGCTGTTCGTGCTCGCGTTCTTCATCGGCGCCGCGAGCTCAGCCCTCATCCCCACGATCCAGGCGCGCATCATCCGCACCGCCGGCGAGGCCGAGCTCCTCGGTGCCGCCACCAACCACGCGGCCTTCAACGTCGGCAACGCCCTCGGCGCCGCGCTCGGCGGTGCCGTCATCGCCGCGGGCTTCGGCTACCTCGCGCCCGCGTGGCTGGGCGTGGCCCTCGCGGCGCTCGGCTTCGCGCTCGCGCTCTGGAGCCTGCGCATCGACCGCGGGCCCGACACCGCCGCGCACTCCGTCATCGCGACGGTGCTCGGCCCGACCACGGCAGGCATCGAGGTGATCGACCGGTGAGCGCGCCAGGCGACGAGTGGGCGACCATCCTGTGGGACGACGAGGTCACCCTGCAGGCGTACGTCGTGCACGTGCTGATGCGCCGCTTCGGGTGCTCCCGCGAGCACGCTCGCGAGCTCATGGAGCTGGCGCAGCACGACGGCCGCGCGCTCGTCGCCCGGGGCAGCCGGGAGGAGCAGGAGATGCACGTGGCGGGGCTGCACGGCGACGGGCTGCTCGCGACCCTCGAGCGGGTGCAGTCGTGAGGTCCTGGCAGGCCGTCGGCGACGGCGCAAGCTGCTCGATGCTCGCCGAGGAGGCGGACATGCTCGCGACCCTCGGCCGGCAGGTGCTCGGCCTGCACCGCGCCGTCATCGACCGCACCGCGATCGACTCCGATCCGGTGATGGCGCGCCTCTACCCCGACGCCTACGAGGACCCCGCCGACGCCGCGGAGTTCCGCCGGCTCGCCTCCGGCGACATCGCCTTCGCACGCATGCAGTCGATGACCCGCATGGTCGTCGACCTGGAGTCGGCGATGCCGACGGAGGTCGACGGCGACGTCGTGCAGCTCGAGGTCGACGCGGAGGGGGCGGATGCGTGGCTGCGGGCGCTCGGGGAGGTGCGGCTCGTGCTCCACGTCCGCACCGGCCAGGACAAGGCGGAGCTGCCCGACGACGTCACCGACGACGACATCGCGCAGCTGCGCGACGTGATCGACTGGGTGGGCTTCGTGCAGGCGACGCTGCTGGAAGCGCTGGATGGGAGAATGCCGCAATGAGGTTCCTGTCGATCCAGTCGCACGTCGCCTACGGCCACGTCGGCAACTCCGCCGCCGTCTTCCCGCTGCAGCGCATCGGGCACGAGGTGTGGCCGGTGCTCACCGTCAACTTCTCGAACCACACGGGCTACGGCTCGTGGGGCGGGCCGCTCATCCCCGCCGACGACGTGCGTGCGGTCGTGCAGGGCGTCGAGGACCGAGGGGTGCTCGGCACGGTCGACGGCGTGCTGTCGGGCTACCTCGGCGGCGAGGAGATCGTCGACGTCGTGCTCGACGCGGTCGCGCGCGTGAAGGCGGCGAACCCGTCGGCGACGTACACGTGCGATCCGGTGATGGGCAACGCCAATTCCGGCTGCTTCGTGGCGCCGACGATCCCGCCGCTGATCCGCCAGAAGGCGCTCCCCCACGCCGACATCCTCACGCCGAACCAGTTCGAGCTCGGGTTCATGACCGAGACGACGCCGGACACCGTCGAGTCGACGCTCGAGTCGGCCGACCGCATCCGCGACCTGGGGCCGCGCGCGGTGCTCGTCACGAGCGTGCTGCGGCCCGACCGCGAGGCCGACACGATCGAGATGCTGGCCGTCGACGACGAGGGCGCCTGGATCGTGCAGACGCCGCACCTGCCGTTCAAGGCGAACGGCTCGGGCGATGTCACGAGCGCCGTCTTCACGGCCCACTACCGCGAGACGGGATCTGCGGTGACGGCGCTCGAGCGCACCGCGTCGAGCGTGTTCGACCTGCTGCAGGCGACGCTCGACTCGGGCGAGCGCGAGCTGCGCCTCGTGCAGGCGCAGGACGTGTTCGCGAACCCGCGGATGCAGTTCGGCGCGCGCCAGGTCCGCTGACCCCGCCGCTCGTCCGCGGCACCCCGCTCGTCGAGCAGCAGCCGGCCCCGCTCGTCGAGTAGCAGCCGGCGAAGCCGGCCGCCCCACCCGCTCGCCGAGCAGCAGCCGGCGAAGCCGGTCGCCCCACCCGCTCGTCGAGTAGCAGCCGGCGAAGCCGGCCGCCCCACCCGCTCGTCGAGTAGCAGCCGGCGAAGCCGGCCGCCCCACCCGCTCGTCGAGTAGCAGCCGGCGAAGCCGGTCGCCCCACCCGCTCGTCGAGTAGCAGCCGGCGAAGCCGGCCGCGTATCGAGACGACGCTAGGAGCGCCGCTCCCGCTTCTCCCGCACGCGCATGTTCACCTGGATCGGCGTGCCCTCGAAGCCGTAGTCCTCGCGCAGGCGACGCGTGATGAATCGGCGGTAGCCCGGGTCGAGGAAGCCCGTCGTGAACAGCACGAAGGTCGGCGGCCGCGTGCTCGCCTGGGTCGCGAAGAGGATGCGCGGCTGCTTCCCGCCCCGGAGCGGGTGCGGGTGCGCCGCGACGATCTCGGCGATGAACGCGTTGAGCTTGCCGGTCGGCACGCGGGTGTCCCACGACTCGAGCGCCTGCTCGAGCGCGGGCACGAGCTTCTCGAGGTGGCGCCCGGTGCGCGCGGAGATGTTCACGCGCGGCGCCCAGTCGACGTGCGCCAGATCCTGCTCGATCTCGCGCTCGAGGTAGCGGCGGCGCTCGTCGTCGAGCTGGTCCCACTTGTTGAACGCGAGCACGAGCGCACGACCCGACTCGAGCACGAGGTCGACGATGCGCACGTCCTGCTCCGAGAGCGGCTCGGTGACGTCGATGAGCACGACCGCGACCTCCGCCTTCTCGAGCGCGGCCTGCGTGCGGAGCGTCGCGTAGAAGTCGGCGCCCTGCTGCAGGTGCACGCGGCGGCGGATGCCCGCGGTGTCGACGAAGCGCCACACCTTGCCGCCCAGCTCGATCTGCTCGTCGACCGGGTCGCGGGTCGTGCCGGCGATCTCGTTGACGACGACGCGCTCCTCGCCCGCGGCCTTGTTCAGCAGGCTCGACTTGCCGACGTTGGGGCGGCCGAGGATGGCGACCCGGCGGGGACCGCCGATCTCCTCCTTCGCGACCGCCGAGACCTCGGGCAGCTTCTGCATGGCGAGGTCGAGCATGTCGGCGACGCCGCGGCCGTGCACGGCGGAGACCGGGATCGGCTCCCCCAGCCCCAGGCTCCACAGCGACGCGGCCTCGAGGTCCTTGCGCGAGTCGTCCGACTTGTTCGCGACCAGCAGCACCGGCCGGTTCGACTGCCGCAGCATCCGCACGACGTGCTCGTCGGTCGACGTCGGGCCGACGTTGACGTCGACCACGAAGAGCACCGCGTCGGCGAGGTCGACGGCGATCTCCGCCTGCATCGCCACGGAGCGGTCGATGCCGCGCGCGTCGGGCTCCCACCCGCCCGTGTCCACGAGC
>Ga0265296_1005548_pt1 | contig 10280 bp, 12 predicted proteins | sample MunlanPumphouse1_FD_189073 | JGI IMG/M metagenome (GOLD analysis project Ga0265296, IMG submission 189073) | Groundwater microbial communities from a municipal landfill in Southern Ontario, Canada - Pumphouse #1 | ecosystem: Environmental > Aquatic > Deep subsurface > Groundwater | place...
AAAGACACCCATTAAGGACGTGATTCTCTCCTCTTGTCACTCCTGCTTGTCAGGAGTCCTTCTGAAAAGAATGATTCTGGACAAGCCAGAATGACGAAAAAGAGTCAGGACAACCGAGAATGAGCGAGAGACTGATACTATTGCCAGTTAAAAGTTTTATTTCCTTATCAGATAACTATTTTGTTCCGTTTCTCGCCTCATATCTTTTATAATCTACTATGAGATTTATCGCCGACCTTCACATGCACTCGAAATATTCCCGCGCAACAAGCCCTGACATGACCCCTGAAAACCTCTGGAAATGGTCGCAGTTAAAAGGGATAACGGTTCTCGGAACAGGTGATTTTACACATCCAAAATGGATCGAAGAACTGAGGGAGAAGCTTGATGATTGCGGAAACGGTTTATTCAAACTCAAAAAAAAATACAGGCATGATGATATCCCTGTCTCATGCATCTCCGACATGTATTTCATGCTCACCGCAGAGATAAGCTGCATCTACAGCAAAAATGGCAGGGTGAGAAAGATACACAGCATTCTTCTGGCACCCGATTTTAAGTCAGTTGGAAAGATCAATACAAAACTATCCATGATAGGGAATCTTTCAGCTGACGGAAGGCCAATCCTCGGGCTCGATGCAAAGAAGCTCCTTGAGATTATCCTCGACGTATCAGACAAGGCGATGTTAATTCCTGCCCATGCATGGACACCCCATTTCTCCGTATTCGGCGCTGCCTCAGGTTTTGATTCTCTGGAGGAATGCTTTGAGGAACTCACCCCTAATATATATGCAATAGAGACAGGGCTTTCCTCTGACCCGAAAATGAACTGGAGGCTTTCGGCCCTTGACAGGATAACGCTCACATCTCACTCTGATGCCCATTCTCCTCCGAAGATTGGAAGAGAGGCAAATATACTTGATACTGAGATATCATATAAGGCAATAACTGATGCAATTAAAAAGAAAGACGGCTTCATCGGCACAATAGAATTCTTTCCTGAGGAAGGGAAATATCATTATGACGGTCACAGGATGTGCGGTGTAAGCCTTTCGCCGGGAGAAACAATCAGGAACAATTATCTCTGCCCTGTCTGCGGAAAAAAGGTAACTATTGGAGTCATGCACAGGGTGGATAAGCTTGCCGACAGAAAAGACGGCTTCAGACCAAAAGATGCGCCTGTTTTTTATTCTGCTATTCCACTTCAGGAAATTATCTCAGAGACTCTGAAGGTAGGCGTAAGCAGCAAAAAAGTAGCAAAAGAGTATTTCAATCTCATCGAGAAACTCGGCAATGAATTCAAAATATTGATGGACACTCCAATAGAAGATATCGGAAAAGCCGGTAATCCTCAAATCGCAGAGGCGATATCAAGAATGAGAAAAGGCGAAGTTCATATCGCGCCCGGCTTTGACGGAGAATACGGGAAGATAAAGATATTTGAAGAGGTTTACCCCGTTACTTTAAAAAAGGTCGGGGTGGAGAGAAAAAAAACAAAAGGACAGGCAAGGTTGTTTTAAAGACAGCTTCCATCAATCTTAGGAGAGAAATCCGGAAAAATGTTAAAATTAACTGTAAGGAAAGGAGGTCTTAAATATGGGAGCATCTACTCTGAATAAAATAATTGAAGATTTCAGCCATCTCAAACTCGATGATAAAGAATATGCTGCTGATGTTATAAAGAAACAGCTTATTGAGGCAAAACGCGAGGCTCTCGCAAAAAGGGCTAAAGAGGCTATGGCTAATTTCAAGAAGGGGCTGGTTAAAAGGGGCACTGCTAAAGAACTGTACAGGGATTTAGAAAGTGATTAAGGTAGCATGGGATCAGGGCTTCAAAAAGGTATATAAGAAAAAGATTAAAAATAATAATGACCTCAAAGATAGATTTTGGACTGCGGTTGAACTCTTTTCAAAAGACCCCTTTCATCCTCGACTTAGAACCCACAAGCTGACCGGTAAACTTGAAGGACTCTGGGCCTTCAGTGTTACATATGATTGTCGAGTAATTTTTGAGTTTTTGAGCAAGAATGAAGTCTTGTTAATAGATGTAGGCGGACACGACGAAGTCTACTGATTCTGGGCTGAAAAATGCGAGGCTGTCCGGCTCACCCATTCACCAATCTTCTCTCTTTTGCGCTTTTGTGCTTTTGGTCTTCCGCTTTTCCTCTCTTGCCTCCGAGCTTTCACGAAGTGACTCGCCGAGGCGAGCTGCACTTCTGCACTTTTGACTTTTGCGCTTCAGTCTTTTGTTCTTGACAATATCATACATCTGTCATACAATTATCATATATGATTGTTTTCGATGCTTCGACATTAATCCTGCTCGCGAAAATAGACATGCTTGAAGTTTTTATCTCAAGCTTTCGCGGCAAGCTTTTAATTCCGGAGAAAATTAAGGAGGAGGTCTTCATCCGGAAACAGGAGGAAACACCCTTGCTGAGGAAATTAATCGAGAACAAAGAAATCCTTGTTTTAAAGGCAAAAGATGCTAAGCTGATGAAGAGGCTTATTGAAGATTTTCACATCGATACAGGTGAAGCTGAGGCAATAGCGCTGGCGCTGCAAGAAAACGCTTCCCTTATCGCAACAGATGACAGGAATGCGATAAGGGCGTGTAAAATGCTGAAAGTGGAATTTACAACAGCCATTGCCATTCTGATAAGGGCTTACGAAAAAAAGCTAATCGACAGGGATGAAGCGCTTATCAAATTACAAAAACTTGAGTCTTTTGCCAGATATAGTCAGTCGATAATAGAAGATGCCGGAAAACAGATTAAAGGAGGTGTTTAAAATGCCGAAAACCCTGAGCATACGCATGGATGATAAAGATTACCGTTTTCTTGCGATCCTCGCAGAGGAAGAGAATGAAGATGTTTCCAAAAAAGTAAGAGAGCTTGTCGAGCTCGGCAGGGTAATGCTTGCCATAGAAAAGTATAAAAAATCAGAGGCGTCCATAGAAAAGGCCGCAAGGATAGCAGGGGTCTCAATCTCAAAGATGATGGACATATTCAAGGAACACGGAGTTGAAGCTAATCTGGAGCATGAGGATTACCTGAAAAGCCTAAAATCGCTGAAAAAAATCTGGTAATGCCGGGGCGTTTCTGACTTCCGCTCTTTTCGAAGCGCAGCGTAGAGTCGCCGGGGCGAGTCCGCTTGCTTGCTTTCACGAAATGACTCGCCGAGGCGAGCTGCTCTATTGCGTTATTGCTCTTTTTTTGCTTATAATTCTGGCAGGTTTTGGGAGAGAGAACAAGTGAAATTCAAGACTCAAGATTGCCTCAATGAAGACCATGTCTAAGGAGGTTTAAGTGAACAAAATAAGCCTTATACTTATTATATTTTTCTTCTTAATTGGTCAAGATATTGCAGAACCTTCTGATACATCTAATGTATGGGAAGCAATGAAAAAAGTAGATGAAGATAAAACGCTTAATTCCGAAGAGAAAAGGAAAGTAAAGGCACTCCTTTATTATGAGCACAATTACAAGTGGAACAGTAAATTAGAGGAAGAAGCTGAAAATAGACGTAAAGAAGAAGATGAGATTTGGAAATTAATAGGCCAAAACAATTATACTGCTGCTCTCCAAAAAGTAGATAAAGCAAAACATATAGGGGCAGCGGCAAAATTCAAGCTGGAGCAAATAATAAAATTAATCGAGGAAACAGATATTCCAACACCTACAAACAAAGCTAAAGCATTAGAGTTAAAAATAAAAAAAATGGAATTAAAAATATTAAGCCTAGAAGGGGATTTAGAAAAAAGCAAAGATGAGTTGCAATTAATTGATTCAAGAAGAAACAGGGATGTATCAGGTATAGAAATACGGTTATTGAAATTGGAAAACCGCTTAGATTCGCTGGAGCGAAAAGTAGTAGATAAGGAGAAGATTCGCTGAGGCTAAAAAAACCTCAAAAGAATAAAAATATAGAATAGGTTAGCATCCAAACGATTGTACCTCCTAACTGCCACCTTTTAAGAGTTTAGGATAACCGCTGCAAAGGATGGAAAATGGACAAGAAAAGAAAAAAGAAGATATCGAGGAAAAAAAGCGATGGATGAGTCGAAACTGGAAGAAAATATCCCTAAAAAGCTAATAGACGACGACTTGTTATTCCACTTTACGAAGCCCTATGTTGCAATGGAAAATATCCTCCATAAACAGCAAATTAGATTTTCATCCCTCGGTAATATGGGCGATCCTTATGAATATAAGATTATTTCAGCGGGCGTATCAGCATGGGGTGGTCTATCACAGGAAGTTGCTTCGGAAGCTATGGCCATACTGAGAAATACTATTTTATACAAGTCAAAAATACTTTCCCTAGTTAGAGGCAAAGAAAAGCACATTAAAGATAACTTCCGCTTAGTATTCGCAAAGCCAAGATTATGGGCGCAATATGCAGAGGCGCAATATGGCGTATGTTTAATTTTTAGCTTGAATGCATTTCTTGAAAAAATCAAAAGTGCATATCCAGAACTATGTGTATATCATGATTACGTTGAGTATGATTTGTCGAAAGGTAGCGGAAGTTCTAAGGCTCATTTAAGAACATATGAGACGTCAAGAAGCATTGAGGAAAATATTCGAACTCATATTGAAGTAAAACAAAAAGACATATTTTTTCGCAAGTATAAAGATTTTGAAGATGAGAATGAATATCGCATAGTATTAATTGATTGGAAAGATAATAACCACAACGATATTCATATCGATATGCAAGGGATAATAAAAGGTGTAATTTTAGGGGAGAGATTCCATGATGGCTATGAGGATCTCATGAAAAAGCTTGTAAGTAACCTGGATGCTGATTTGTATAGAATTTTTTATGCAGCCGATGTTGTTTTAAAGAAATATTAGGCCAAACAAGGATGCATCTACGGGGTCAGCGGCATCCTGCGCCTATAGAGAACCAATGAGGGGCAGGTCTTTACAGCCTGTTGCAAAACTCTATTCTCGAACCTTAATTTAATTGCGAGGGGACTAAAAGGGTCCTTCTCTTTAACCGCAATTTGTCGTATACTTATTCTGTCGAAATCAAGAGAGAAAGAAATGAAAATGGATAAAGAGACATGAAAAAAATCGCGCTTTTGGTTCTTGTTTGCTGTTGTTACCCTTTGAATTTAAAAGCTGCATCGGATCAATTAAATCAGTCACTCTATAATGCTGTCCGTTTTGCAGAAAATGGCAATGATGTAATAATAGATTTACCTATGATTGAACGCTCCTTATCCGAAGGAGCAGATCCAAATTGGATTAATTCACAAGACCAAAATCAGACAGTTTTAAGAAATTATGTTGGTCTTATCAGTTGCTGTGGAGAGCCATTCGACGTAGAAAAAGGTGAGCGAGCAGTTCAACTTCTTTTTAAGCACAACGCTAAATTACAGGCCAAAGATAGTGATATTCTGGGCGACCCTATACTTTTTGGAAAATATTCTATTGTCAAGATTCTTCTGGAAAATGGTGCCAGTGTAGCGAATCCGGTATGGGGACGATCTGCAATGGAGTTAGCTACTGCCAAAGGCTATCAAGATATAATCGATCTTCTTGCTATTTATGGCGCTAAGAAGCTGGAGCACTCAGTAGTACTTCAATTAAGGCTCATCAGCGTGTCAATGGGCGGAACGATAGATGATATAAAAAAAGTAATCGCAAGTGGTGCAGATGTGAAAGAGCGTGATAAATTTGGACAGACCGCCTTGATTAGTGCCTTAAGCTTTTCAATTTTTGACGAAATGACTTACAAGAGGGTTATGTACATCTTAAATGCTGGTGCAGATGTCAACCAAAAAAGAATGGAAAAAAAACGCTATACAATAACGCCCTTACATCAGGCAGTAGAAAGTTCTCATGCGATGTTTAAATTGAGCGAGAAATGGAGGTCTGAAGCTGCTAAACAGATATTAAAGGAACTTTTGAAAAGAGGAGCTCTTGTCTCAGCACAAGACGACGCAGGAAAAACTCCTCTTCATATAGCTGCTAAATACGATCATATCTTTGCGGCAAAACTCTTACTTGAAGCTGGGGCAAAAGTAATGCCAAAAGATGATAGTGGAAAATCGCCTTTGGACTATGCAGAATCAGGCGAAATGATTAAACTTCTCAAGAAGTACGGGGCGAAAGAGTGAGAGAGCGATCGATAATATTCCTCCACGCAACAATTTATCATATGGCGAGATGAGATAAAGATAAAGGGAAACAGCCTATCGTCCACTTTATCTCATTCTAATGGGGTTGCAATTTTTTAAAGGGTTTCTTCTTTGCATTGCCGCGCACGAGATTAAAATGATATGGAACCTCTTCGCTGCCAGATGCTTTATACTCTTCTCCAACCACCCAGAGTTTACTACTCCAAAAACATTTTCTATTACAAGCAAATATATCACCTTTTTCAGCAAGCCAAGGCTGTTTCTCTTCGGCATCCGCTCTCAACTGCATAATTTCCTCAGAAAATGTTTTTTCGGGAGGCTTACCTTTCACTCGGAGCATTGTTTGATACCAAACTGTCTCCTTATCATTTTCGGTTATGCCTTGTATGGAATCAATAAATTGAAGAACTGTTGTTCCATTCTTCCCGAGTTGCTCACACGCTTCTGAGACATATTGGTTCAACTTTTGGCCATGAGAAAGTCTAAATTGTTCTTCCATGTAAAAAAGAGACTTGTCGGAAAACCTCTTTGCTTTAGAGGCAAAGTAGACGCTTAAAAAAGCAGCTATTACGGCAGCGGCTGATAGCACATCCGTTAATGAAAGGCCAGTCTCAGAATTTGACATAAACAATTATAGCAAAAATGTCAAAACTGAAACATCTGTCAGACTTGTCTATTGCCATTTGAGGGAGAGGACGAGGTTCAGGTCTTTACTTTTGACTTTTCATCGTGAGATTCTATTGAGGTTGAACCTCCTTAATATAGTCCCGTAGTCCATAGAGCAAAAGTGCAAAAATTCGGTCGCCACTGCTCCCCGGCGAACCCGCCTGAGTGTGACGATATTAAAAGATTGAAATTGGCTGTAAAGGAATATAATATATCCTCATTATGTATAACCTCATAAGCTTTGCAGGAATATTTATATTAATGGCATTTGCATGGACGATTTCTTCGGACAGGAAGGTCATTAACTGGAGGGTCATATTCTGGGGAACTGTACTCCAGCTTGTATTTGCCCTTTTTATATTTGTGATACCTGCAGGTTCAAAAGTATTCCTTTTTGTAAATGATACAGTTGTAAAACTTCTCGACAGCGCAACAGCAGGAACCAGATTCCTTTTCGGAAGGCTTGCCCTTCCTCCCGGCACAAAGAATGAGATGGGAGAAGAGTCGCTGGGATTCATTCTGGCATTTCAGGCCCTGCCCACAATAATATTCTTTGCAAGCCTCATGGGCGTGCTTTATTACATCGGCGTAATGCCAAGGCTCATAAAAATATTCTCAAGGGCCTTCACAAAACTGATGAGGATAAGCGGCGCAGAGTCCCTGAGTGTATCAAGCAACATCTTTGTGGGTGTTGAAGCAAATATGACAGTCCTTCCATATCTCGGAAAGATGACAAAATCAGAATTATGCACGATACTCGCGGCAGGTATGTCTACGACTGCATCAAGCGTTCTTGCCCTTTATGTGTTCATACTTCAGTCAAAGTTCCCGACAATAGCAGGACACCTTGTTTCAGCTTCTATTCTCTCTGCGATAGCGGCAATAGTTATGTCAAAGATTATAATGCCTGAAACAGAAAAACCCGAAACCCTTGGACTCGAAATAGCCCCTTACTACCAGAAGGAATCCTCTGTCATGGAGGCGATCATAAATAATGCAAACGAGGGGGTTAAGATGGTAGTGGGAATAGTTGCGCTGTTGCTGGCGTTTCTTGGAATCGTAGCCCTCATAGATTTTCTCCTTTCAGGCGCAGGGATGAGGTTGAATAACATCATGGGTATCCAAATGGACTGGTCCTTAAAAGGGCTTTTAGGTTATATTTTTTATCCTTTTACACTTGTGATAGGAGTTCCTCCTTCTGATGCATTCGAGATATCAAAACTTATAGGTGAAAGGGCAGTGCTGACAGAGGTGAAGTCGTATCAGGACCTTTCAGCGCTTCTTACTTCCAATGCCTTGAAAGACCCACGCTCTGCTGTCCTTGCTGCATATGCCTTGAATGGTTTTGCACATTTTGCATCTCTTGCTATATTCGTCGGCGGAACAGCAGCGCTTGTGCCTCACAGGACAAAAGACCTCTCATCAGTCGGTTTCCGGGCGCTGATTGCTGCCACCCTCGCCTGCCTCATGACAGCAGCAGTTGCAGGGACATTTTTTTCAAGCGGTTCGATACTTCTGGGAAAATGAAGAACCCTGCGGCAGAGACCGCATGGCATCAAAAATAAGACAGCCTCTATGCTGTCATTGCGAGGCTCACGAAGCGAGCCGAAGCAATCTCATGGCAGGTTCGGAACAGGCTCCGCAATCCCAAAGGAAAGATTGCCACGCTGCGCTCGCAATGACAAAAACGAAGGACTCGCAATGACAAGAAGGGAATTATAAAGTTAAAATGATTGAATTTATTGGCAATTTCTGGTATATTTTAAACATTTGTGATGGAAGATAAAGATAAAAAAAATTTGCTCGAAGCGATATTGTTTCTCTCAGGAGAATCGGTAGCGCTTTTATCATTGAAGGATGTTACCGAGATGCCTGAGAATGAACTTAAAAAATTCATGGAAGAACTTATGTCGGAATACAGGGAGAAAAATGGCGGGATTTTGATTTCCGAGATAGCTAACGGATACCAGATGATAACAAATCCTGCATATGCACCCTGGCTGAAAAAGTTCAGGGCAAAAAGCACATCTTCAAAACTCTCGGCATCTGCCCTTGAGACACTCGCAATCATTGCATACAAGCAGCCGATCATCAAGGCTGAGATAGAACAGCTTAGGAGCGTAAACTCTGACGGAGTTGTAAAGACACTCCTTGACAGAAAACTTATAAAGATTATGGGAAGAAAAGAAGCTCCCGGCAGACCATTGTTTTATGGAACAACAAAAGAATTTCTTCAGTATTTCGGGTTAAAAGACCTGACAGAGATGCCAACCCTAAAGGACATAGGAAGGGAAGAGGCGGCATGATTAGGAAAAAACTTATGAAAAGGCTTTTTGTAGTGATTGCCGTCTTGTTGGGCTTTGCAGCCTATTCATATGCAGATGTGAACCACACGATAAAAAAAGGAGATACGCTCTCCAGAATTTCAAAAAAGTATAAAGTCAGCGTTCAGGAAATACGCGAACTTAATAACCTGAAAAAAACGGCAAAACTCAAACCGGGGCAAAAGCTCACAGTTAAGAAAACAGGCCCCAAAACATATACTGTTAAAAAGGGAGAGAACATATACAGGATTGCAAAGAAATTAAATCTGGATGTTGACGATTTAAAAGATTTCAACCTTCTCGACTCTGATGAGCTAAAGGTGGGACAGAAACTCCTGCTCGAACCCGAACCCGAGACAGAGACTGCACAAGCTGTCAATCTTGTTGAAGAGATAAAGAAACTCTCCGAATCAGAAGAACTCGCAAATATGAACATGTCAGACAGGCTTATATTATTCGCGAGGAAGTTTCTTGATATCCCCTACAAGTTTGGGGGAAACAGCATAATGGGCATTGACTGTTCAGCCTATGTCCAGAAGGTTTACAGCCTCATCGGGATTGAGCTTCCACGTTCTGCAAGGCTTCAGTTTAATGAAGGAGAGGTTATTGACAGGGATTCATTGTCCATGGGTGATCTGGTATTTTTCAGGACATATGCCTCGTTCCCGTCTCATGTCGGTATATATCTTGGCAATGACCTTTTCATACATGCATCCTCAAAAAGCAGGAAGGTCAGCATCGACAGCCTTAAGACGCCCTATTACTTCAGAAGGTTTATAGGGGGAAAGAGATTTATTCCGGACACACCGGAAAAGGCCGAGAAAGAATCAGAAGAACTTTCGCACAGCAGCTGACCTTTTATTCTTTACAAACCATCTGCGTACACTATTTTCCCCATATCAGAAACATCATAACCGCCAAGACTCATCACCATACTTTTAAATTCATCGTCTGCCCTGATAATCTTTAGAAGAGACTCAATCATCTCTGTATTATAAAAGTCAGCAGGTATGGCAATGTCGTATCTTTCCTTTGCAACAGGGATGAAATCAAGGCCAAGCGCCCGGGCTGACGCAAGTATTGCAAGCCCTGTGTCTGCAATGCCTGTAAGCACAGCAGATGCAACTCCCATATGGGTA
>Ga0265296_1005550_pt1 | contig 10279 bp, 8 predicted proteins | sample MunlanPumphouse1_FD_189073 | JGI IMG/M metagenome (GOLD analysis project Ga0265296, IMG submission 189073) | Groundwater microbial communities from a municipal landfill in Southern Ontario, Canada - Pumphouse #1 | ecosystem: Environmental > Aquatic > Deep subsurface > Groundwater | place: Canada...
TGCGAAATGCCTTTTAGGAGTTCCTCGGCTTTTTTCGGATCGTTCCATAAGCCCGGCTGTTGTGACATATTCTCCTTTTCCGCTATTAGAATCAGTTTGCCTTCAATGTCAAAGATACCTCCTTAACGCATCGCGGCGTCCCGATAAACCCTTTATCTGTTCGTTAGTTATCATTTAGTCAGTTTAATTTATGCAAATTTAAACTTTTATATCAAATGCCTACGCTCATTACTCACATTTGCAAGTCACACAATGCCAGCCCTTCAGCCAAAACTTGCAAAAGAGTGTAATTTTGCCTGCCCTCACATTCTTTCTATAATGATAATTTATTAACATTTGTAGAACACCTACTCAAATTAATTTGTATTTTATTTGGCAGTCTGGAGTATTTTACATACTTTTGTAGCCGTATTACTTAGATTAATATTTTGAAAACGACCATAAGTCATATCGCTAACATACAAACAGGAATCTTCGCTAAGACGGTTTCCAATGGTGAAATCGTTTATCTGCAAGCCAGGCATTTTGATGAAAACGGACATCTCATTTCATTACTTCACCCTGACTTAAAAGAAGACAACATAACCGAAAAACATTTGCTCAGACATGGTGATGTTTTGTTTTCAGCGAAAGGCACAAAAAATTTTGCAGCCTGGTATGAAAGTAAAAATCAACCTGCAGTTGCTTCCACTTCTTTCTTTGTAATTCGTGTGCAGGAAAGTTTTCAAAACAAAATTTTGCCGGAATTTTTGGTTTGGTCTATCAACCATCCCACCTCACAAAAATTTTTGAAAGGGAAAGCAATGGGAACTTCTATCGTTTCCATTTCAAAATCTGTTCTGGAAGAATTGGAAATCTCCATTCCCGATTTGCAAACGCAAAGAGCAATTTTGAAAATCACACAACTCAGAAACTCAGAAAAAAAGCTGAAGCAGCAAATTGAAACACTCAGAGAAAAACAAATTCAACAACAAATAATCAACGCCATAAATTAAATATTATGACAAAAAAAATAACTCAGAAAGATATCAACGATGCAGTCTGGAAAGCTTGCGATACTTTTCGTGGAAGCATTGACCCCAGTGTTTACAAGGACTATGTGCTCACCATGCTTTTTGTAAAATATCTTAGCGATGTGCATGATGATAAATATGAAACGCATTTGAAAAAATACAATGGCGACAAAGAGCGGGCCGATCGTGCCATGAAGCATGAACGCTTTGTAGTGCCTGAACAGAGCCATTTCAACTATTTGTTTGAGCACCGTAATGAACTCAATATTGGTGAGTTGATAGATATTGCACTGGAAGATCTGGTGGAAGCCAACCGCGACAAACTATACAGCGAAGACGGTGCAGGAATTTTCCAGAACATCAATTTCAACAGCAGTGTATTAGGTGATACAAAAGATAAGAACACCCGATTGAAAAACCTGCTGCTTGATTTTAATAAAGAAACATTAGACCTGAGGCCATCGCACCTTGAGGGCACCGATATCATCGGTGGAGCATATATGTTTTTGATTGAAAATTTTGCAAGCGATGCCGGGAAAAAAGCCGGAGAATTTTTTACACCCAAAGAAGTTTCTACGCTCATTGCCAAACTTACCAAATCAAAACCCGGTTCACGGATTTGCGACCCAACCTGCGGATCAGCTTCATTGCTTATTAAAGCCGGAGAAGAAGTTGGTTCAGATAATTTTTCGCTTTACGGCCAGGAAGCCAACGGAAGCACCTGGGCTCTGGCAGTTATGAATATGTTTTTGCATGGCTTTGATAACGCCACCATTCGTTGGGGAGATACCATACGTAATCCGAAACTTAAAGAAGGCGATGCACTGATGAAGTTTGATACCGTGGTTGCAAATCCGCCCTTCAGTTTGGATAAATGGGGTAAGAGTGATGATAAAGAAGAGAACAAAGCCAGCGGCAGTTTTGACCCTGATACCGACAAATACAACCGCTTTTGGAGAGGCACACCTCCAAAGAGCAAAGGCGATTGGGCATTCATCAGCCACATGATCGAGACCACCTACGAAGGTAAAGGCAAGGTAGGTGTAGTTGTTCCTCATGGAGTGCTGTTCCGTGGAGCCAGCGAGGGAAAAATACGTCAGAAAACCATTGAAGAAAATATTTTGGAAGCAGTTATTGGCTTACCGGCAAATTTGTTTTTCGGAACCGGCATTCCGGCTGCGATTTTGATTTTTAACAAGGGAAAAAGTGACAACAAAAATGTGTTATTCATTGATTCAAGCAAACATTATGAATCAGCTAAGAACCAGAATAAACTTCGTGATGCTGATATTGAACACATTGTGGATACTTACCGCAAATTTAATGAAGGTAAACTGCAAGCTGGAATTATGGAAGATAAATTCAGCTTTGTCGCATCATTCGATGAAATAAAAGAAAACGAATTCAACTTAAACATTCCACGATATGTGGACACTTTTGAGGAAGAAGCAGATGTAGATATTGCAGCCGTGCAAACTGAGATTGAGAAACTTGAAGTGGAATTGAAAACAGTGCAAGCCGAAATGAATAAGTATTTAAAGGAATTGGGAGTTTAATATGAAATTACAATATGCCTCCGACTTACACCTGGAATTCCCTGAAAATAAAGATCTCCTTAAAAGAAACCCATTGCTACCCGGAGGTGATGTTTTATTGTTAGCCGGCGATATTGTTCTTTTTGCAGTAATGGATAAACATGTTGATTTTTTCAATTATATATCAGATAATTTTAAAACTACATATTGGATTCCGGGTAATCATGAATATTATTATTCAGATATCTCAGACCGGACAGGTTCTTTTATTGAAAAAATCAGGGATAATCTGTTTCTTGTGAATAATGTTTCTGTTATTCAGGAGAATGTAAAACTTATTTTCTCAACCCTCTGGACAAGTATCAGTCCGGGAAACCAATTTGAGATAAGACAGAGACTGTCAGATTTTCATACAATTAAATATAATAACAAAGGATTAACTCCTGATCAATATAATCTGCTTCATGAACAATGCCGCTCTTTCCTGAATGAGGAACTATCTAAAGGTGGGCCTGAGAAAAAAGCCATTGTCACCCATCATGTGCCAACATTCATGAATTATCCAGAAAAGTACAGGGGAGACAGCCTTAATGAAGCTTTTGCTGTGGAAATGTATAATGATGTTTTAAGATCGGATGCTGACTTTTGGATTTTTGGTCACCACCATTGCTATACACCTGCATTTAAAATCGGCAACACCACAATGCTCACCAACCAATTAGGTTATGTAGTGCAAAATGAACATCAATTATTTAACCCTTCAGCCACCATTGAAATATGAAAGAAAATAAAAGTACAAAACCCTTTTACAACGCTCAAATTCCTAGTGATTGGACTACTCCTGAATTTGGAAAAGTATTTAGTTTTCTTAGTACGTATTCTTTTTCAAGAGAGCAATTGATAGATGAAAAAACAGTTGATGAAATTCAATACATTCATTATGGTGATATTCACGCTAAATTCGAGAATGAGATTTTAGATTTTGAATCTGAAAAAAGGATTCCATATGTAAAAGAAGGATTTATTAGCAAGGATGATTCAGAAGACGAAGATTTTCCATTATTAAAAGATGGTGATTTAATTATTGCTGACGCTTCTGAAGATTATGAAGGAGTATGTAATTGCGTTGAGCTAAAGAACATAAACGGTAGAAAGGTGATTAGTGGATTACACACTTTTGCTGCAAGAGGAAACAAGGAAGAAATTGCCTTAGGATTTAGAACTTATGCGTTGAATAATCGGCAGGTAGTAAGAGAACTTTGGCGAATTGCAACTGGAATTTCTGTTTACAGTGTTTCTAAAACAAACCTTTCAAAAGTCAAACTCCCTCTCCCCCCGCTCCCTGAGCAAAAAGCCATAGCCCATATCCTCAGTTTGATGGACACCGCCATCAACAAGAACAATTCGCTGATTGCTAAAAAAGAATTGCAGAAAAAATGGTTGATGCAAAATTTGTTGACAGGGAAGAAAAGATTAAAAGGGTTTGGTGGGGAGTGGAAGAAATATAAAATTTCTCAATTGGGGCAAATTGTTACTGGCAATACACCCAGTATGGCTAAACCTGAATATTATGGAGACAAATATTGTTGGGCAACGGCCTTTGATTTTAAAGGGGTATATATTGATAAAACAGACATAAAATTATCAGAGGAAGGAAAAAATGTTGCACGCATTGTTCCCAGAGGTTCAATACTCGTTACTTGTATTGCTTCAATTGGAAAAAATGCAATTGCAAATGTTGAAATGGCATTTAATCAACAAATAAATGCAATTGTTCCAAATGAAAATTTCCATTCTGAGTTCATTTATTACATAATTGAAAATTCATTACACAAGTTAAAAGAGGTTGCAGGTGCTGGAGCTGTATCAATAATAAATAAATCAAATTTTGAAGCTATAAAATTAGAATTCCCATCCATCGAAGAACAAACCACTATTGCTCAAGTATTGCAAGCAGCCGACAAAGAAATACAACTACTAAAAATCAAAACAGAGAAACTGAGGGAGCAGAAAAAGGGATTGATGCAGGTGTTGCTGACGGGGAAGAAAAGATTAACTGTAAGGGCTGAAGATTTTCAGCCCCAATGAGAAAAAGAGAAATCACAATGAACAAATACAATCCCAATATACATCATCGCAAATCAATCCGCCTGAAAGGATACGATTATTCCCAGGCTGGATTGTATTTCATTACCATTTGCGTTCAGGATAGAAAATGTCGGTTCGGGGAAATTGCAGGGGTTGAAAATTTTCAACCCGAAATGATATTGAATGATGCCGGAAAAATTGCCGATGAATGTTGGTTGGAAATTCCAAACCATTTTCCGAATGCGGTTTTGCACGAACACATTATTCGTGATGAAAAATCCTATCAACGCATTTCTGAATACATAATAAATAATCCAAAGAATTGGCGAGAAGATAATTTTTTCAACGATTGATACCATTTTCCTGATGTAAGGAAAATGGTTTAAAAAACGAAAAATATAATGGACACACCAAGTTTCAAAGAAGACCATATTAGTCAAATCCCTGCCTTGCAGTTATTGCAAAAGTTGGGTTACAAATATTTGAGTCCTGCAGAAACCGAGAAACTACGTGGTGGTAAAACGAGTAATGTTTTGCTGGATAACATTTTACGGAAGCAGTTGAAAGAAATCAATTCAGATAAAAGAATCAGTTCAACAAAGACAACTTATATCAGCGATGCCAATATTGAAAACGGAATTCGTGCATTAAAAGAATTGCCGATGAACGAAGGTTACATTGCCGCCTGCGAAACGGTTTACGACCTTATTACATTGGGAAAAGTATTTGAACAGAATTTTGACGGAAATAAAAAAAGCATAACGCTTCAATATATTGATTGGAATCCCGGGGCATTTTTAACCAATAACCTGTTTCATGTAACCGAAGAATATAATGTAATGCGAAGCGCCAGCAAAGAGCATTACCGGCCCGATCTGGTTTTGTTCGTGAATGGAATTCCCTTGTGTGTGATTGAGTGTAAACGACCTGATATGAAAGAACCATTAGCACAGGCAATCAGCCAACACTTGCGTAGCCAGCAGGAAGATGGTATCCGTGCTTTGTATGTTTATGCACAGTTGATTATGAGTGTTGCTACTCAGGAAGCATCTTATGCGACCAACGCAACAACTGAAAAATTCTGGTCAAAATGGGAGGAAGGGTTCAAAATTTTGAACCCATACAACGATGAAGAAGAAAATAAATACAGAAACGATTTACTGGAATTAAAAAATCAATCGTTATCGATAGAGCAGAAAGAGAAATTGTTTAGTGAACGGTTTAAATACGTGAGGCAATATTTTGATGATCTGGAAAAAGAAAATATTCTCCCCACTGTTCAGGATAAGTATCTATTCGGGTTATGCAGACCGGAAAGGTTGATGGATATTATTTTCAACTTCATTCTGTTCGATAATGGAGAAAAAAAGATTGCACGATACCAACAGTTTTTTGCTATTAAGAAATCTATGCAACGAATCCTTCCGGTTGAAGGCGGAAGGAGAAAAGGCGGAGTGATCTGGCACACACAAGGCAGTGGAAAATCCTTGACAATGGTAATGCTTGCACAAGCTATTGCATTGGAAAAATCAATCCGCAATCCGAAAATAGTTCTGGTAACTGACCGGACTGATCTTGATATTCAGATTACAGGCACATTCCGCAAGTGTGGAAAGTTTGTTGAGAATGCCACAACCGGGCAGCGATTGGTTGAACTGTTAGAAAGTAAAAGTGATTCAGTGGTTACCACAATCATCAATAAGTTTGTGGCAGCTATGAAAAAAATAACCAGGCCATTGGAGAGCCACGATATTTTTGTTTTGGTGGATGAAGGACACCGGACGCAGCACGGAATATTCAATATTGAAATGCAAAAGACATTACCCAACGCTTGTTTTATTGCAATGACAGGAACACCGCTCTTCAAAAAAGATAAAAGTACAGCAGCAAAATTCGGAGGCATTATTGATGCTTACACAGTTGATCAGGCTGTAACAGACAAGGCTGTTGTTCCATTGTTGTACGAAGGAAGATTACCCAGGCAAATTGTTAATGCAAGTCCGCTGGATACATTCTTTGAAATGGTTTCAGAACCATTAACGGAATATCAAAAAGCAGATTTTAAGAAAAAATTCAGTCGCGCTGACCAACTGAATGGAGCTGAACAGAAGATTTATGCCATTGCATGGAACATTAGCAGGCACTTTCGTGATAACTGGCAAGGTACACGATTCAAGGCACAATTGGTATGTGATAAAAAAGTAAATGCAATCCGCTACAAAGATTTTTTAGATGAAATAGGACTTGTATCCACTGAAGTTCTAATTTCTCCATTGGATGAAAGAGAGGGTGAAGAAAGTGCTTATGAAAAATCCACAGATAAAGAAAATCGCTTTTGGAAGAAGATGATGGACGAACATGGTAATTCAAAAACCTATGAGAAGAATATCATCAGCCGTTTCAAAAATCAGAAAGACCCGGAAATAATTATTGTTGTAGATAAGTTGCTTACAGGTTTTGATGAACCCAGGAACACAGTTTTATACCTTACCCGAAATTTGCGGGGACATAAACTCTTACAGGCAATTGCACGGGTAAATCGTATTTATTCTGATAAAGAATTCGGTTATATTATTGACTATTATGGTGTGATTGAAAATCTGGATGATGCTATGCAAATGTATTCTTCATTTGAAGATTTCGACGATGATGATTTGATAGGAACTCTCACAAACATCAACGATGAAATAAAAAAATTGCCCCAGAAACATTCAGAGTTGTGGGATCTTTTCAAAACCGTTTCAAACAAACGGGATGCAGAAGCATATCAGTTACTGCTTAAGGATGAAGCGGTTCGGGTTTTGTTTTACGATAAGCTGGCAGCATTCGCAAAAGGTTTGAAGCTGGCATTCTCTTCTATTCAGTTTTATAAAGAAGTAGATGAAAAAACAATTAATCGTTACAAAGAAGATCTGACCATGTTCCTGAAACTTCGTGTAGCAGTTGTTGAAAGGTACTCTGATGAAATTGACTACAAACAATACGAAGGACAAATTCAAAAACTGATTGATACCCACATCACTACTGGTAAAGTAGAAGTGATTACAGAATTGGTAAACATATTCGAAAAAGATAAATTTCAGGAGGAAGTTGAGAAAACAATAGGCAAAGCAGCAAAAGCGGATAAGATTGCAAGCAGAACTTCAAAACACATTTCTGAGAAAATGGATGAAGATCCTGCATTCTACAAAAAGTTTTCGCAGATGTTGCAGGAAACAATTACGGAGTATGAAGCGAAACGCATTAACGAAGTACAATACTTAAACAGGGTTCAGAAAATCATGAACAATGTTTTAGCTCACACCGACAGTGATATTCCCGAAGCATTAAAAGACAAAGATGTTGCGAAAGCATTTTATGGTTTATGTGTCGAATCACTCAGCGAAATAATTCAGGATACTATTGTCAGAAAAGAAATTTCAAAACATGCAGCACTAAGTATTGACGAGTTGATTCAACAAGCTGTTCTGGATAATAACAAACCAATTATTGACTGGCAATATAAAACGAATATCACCGGAAAGCTGCAAATTGAAATTGGAGATTATTTGATTGATGAAGTGAGAGACAAATACCACCTCAACCTTTCATTTGGGGAGATGGATGAAATTGCAAACAAGTGTATTGAGGTTGCTAAAATCCGTTACAGATAATGACATCCGCAATTCAATTCGGTTCAAAGCAAATAGATTTTCGTTTGGAATATTCGAATCGGAAATCTTTAGGCATTACTGTTAGACCTGACTTATCTGTTTTAGTAAAAGCCCCGACTGACACATCGCTCGAAAAGGTCAAAGAAAAACTCAGGAAGAAAGCACCATGGATAATCAGACAGCAAAGTTTCTTTCTTTATTTCCACCCAAAGACCCCGGCAAGAAAATTTACCGGAGGCGAAACACACCTTTATCTTGGCAAACAGTACCGATTGAAAATTATGCAAACCAAAATTGAATCAGTAAAGCTGAAAGGAAAGTTTATTGAAGTAACAACACCAGACAAATCGAGAGTAAAACAATTAGTCAATGAATGGTATTTAAGAAATGCAAAAATAAAGTTTAAATCCATCGCCCACCAACTAATTGAACAATTTAAAAAACACAAAATTGAACCGTCATCTATTTTGCTGCGGGAAATGCCAACCCGTTGGGGAAGCTGCACACCAAAAGGTAAAATTATTTTGAACCCTGAATTGATTAAAGCGCCTAAAGGCTGCATTGAATATGTAATAATTCATGAACTCTGTCATTTAGTTCATCACGACCACACACAAAAGTTTATTGACTTACAAACGAAAGAAATGCATGATTGGGAAAAATGGAAAAACAAATTAGAAAAGTTCCTCGCATAAAGACCCGGGTTGAGACTTGAATACCTTTAAATAAAAAACCTGCCGCTTTTTGTCACGATAGGTTTCATTTTAAACACATTCAGGTTATACAGGTTCTTTCCTGAACAACTGATTGCGTGAATTTGAATAAAGAAACCCACCCCAAGCCTTTTGTCTTGCTCATGCCTTCTCCATCTCCACATTCAGCTCGCTTCTTTCACCATCTGCAATAATCACATTGGTTATTTTCTCTCTATAGCCCGGCTTGTTTATTACAACTTTATAGTTCCCTTCGGGCATGTTTTTTAACTGGATGCCTCCTTTCCTGGCACTCTTCTTTACGATAACTGTGTGTCTGTCGTTTTTTTCACCTGTTATTCTTTCAGGAGTGAATCTGAAAACTGCCCCTTTAACCGGTGTACCGCCTAACATCTCTTTTACAGTTGCTCTCAGCGACAGCATTCCGGCCCTTGTATAAACCAGCTTTCTGGCCGATTTATACCCAATGTAAAAATCAGTCTTCTCATACATGATTATTCCTGCCTCAAGATCTATATCCTGAAGTACGGAATAAGCTTTACCCATCAGTTCCCTGAGCTTCATCGTTGCCTGGCTCTTTTCGGTTATACCTAACCTTGGTTTTGTGAATGATTCATCAAAAGCATCAATCGCCCCCCTGAAGATCTTCTGAGACTCCTTAGAAATATCGTAATCCTGAAGGATTTCGATTTTTGTTTCAGCCTCATCATAAATTATTTCCACCTGACTTTTCAGATCCACATCTTTCATATCCTCAAGGTCGGAAAGACTAAAATGCACCTGGTAAAGAAGGCGAAGGTCATCGGTTACTTTTGCAAACGCTGCGAGCTTCCTTGAGGTATCTAATGCAATTGATATCAGGTTTTGCCTGCGGTGTTTCTTCTCGATGGCAATACCCTTTCGCGATGTTACCTGGTTCACGCTGGTCAGATTGATCTGGTCTGTTAAACTTTTAAATTCTGAAAAACTCTCTGTAAAATGAGGCACTTTCTTCATCACATCCTCATTATGAGTTAAAAATTCCCTTACAACAAGGTACATCTTAAGTTTACGTTCCTGTTTTGTTGTCATACCTTAAATTTTAAGGAAAATTAATGAAAATAAATTAAATACATATACCATTTCGGGAGACCGTTTCTGCAAAATATTATTGATTCACGGCAGTTGATCTGTCATAAGATTATATTTTAACATCAAAAGAAAGAGTTTCTGAACCTCCCTGAAGCATTTCTTAACGATCAGGATCAATCTAAGTACCTTGTGTTGTCTTTCTGTAA
>Ga0265296_1005551_pt1 | contig 10279 bp, 20 predicted proteins | sample MunlanPumphouse1_FD_189073 | JGI IMG/M metagenome (GOLD analysis project Ga0265296, IMG submission 189073) | Groundwater microbial communities from a municipal landfill in Southern Ontario, Canada - Pumphouse #1 | ecosystem: Environmental > Aquatic > Deep subsurface > Groundwater | place...
CACGGCGAGGCCGTCGGGAAGGGCCCGAAGCCCGGTGCAGCCGCCCAGGTCCAGGTACCCGCCCACGGCGAGGCCGTCGGGAAGGGCCCGAAGCCCGGTGCAGCCGTTCAGGGACAGGTCCCCGCCCACGGCGAGGCCGTCGGGAAGGGCCTTGAGCCCGGTGCAGCCGTTCAGGTACAGGTACCCGCCCACGGCGAGGCCGTCGGGAAGGGCCCGAAGCCCGGTGCAGCCGCCCAGGTTCAGGTACCCGCCCACGGCGAGGCCGTCGGGAAGGGCCCGGAGGCCGGTGCAGCCGTCTAGGTCCACGTCCGCGTGTAGGAACGAGTCCGCGGTGAAGTCCTCGAGGGTGAGGGCCTCGCCGGCGAGGACGCGGGCGCGAAGGGCACTAGACATGGCTCTCCTACCGGAAAACCCGGCCCTTGACGCCGGAAGGTTTCCGAACGCCCTTCAGCCCGGTGCAGCTGTTCAGGTACAGGTCCCCGCCCACGGCGAGGCCGTCGGGAAGGGCCTTGAGCCCGGTGCAGCCGTCCAGGTGCAGGTTCCCGCCCGCGGTGAGGCCGTCGGGAAGGGCCATGAGCCCGGTGCAGCCGTTCAGGTACAGGTCCCCGCCCACGGCGAGGCCCTCGGGAAGGGCCTTGAGCCCGGTGCAGCCGTTCAGGTACAGGTGCCCGCCCACGGCGAGGCCGTCGGGAAGGGCCCGGAGGCCGGTGCAGTCGCTCAGGGCCACGTTCGCGTGTAGAAACGAGTCCGCGGTGAAGTCCTCAAGGGTGAGGGCTTCGCCGGCGAGGACACGATCACGAAGGGTCGTCAAGCTCACCTCGCTCCCGGGTACTCGATCCGGGATAGCCACGCTCCCGAGCCTACATCCCCGCCCGCCCGTTGCGCCAGCGCCCGGGCGAGGTACTCAGGAAAGAGGCTCTTGAGGCCGCTCGCCAACTCCCGAGCTGGCCCCCCGGCCGCGAATAGGACCGCCCGAACCACCCCGGTGCAGATCATGGCGCGCTTGACCACGTCCACCATCTCCAGCCCCGGGAGCGCCTGAAGGACCAGCTCCAGGCCATCGTAGACCGCCCCGTCCAGGTCCAAGGCCCGGGCCCGGGCCGCGCGGAGGTCAACCCGGTTCCCGTCCAGGCGCCAGTACGCGGTCGGGTGCACGGGGGGGTGAAGGTCATCCATACGTGCGTGGGGCGACTCGCCATCGAGCCGATAACCATACAGTTGGTCGGTTTCTTGGTGGGTCCAGAGCACGAAAGCGTGGGTGCACGGATGCGCTGGCCCAAGCACCCATGGCGGCGTGCAACGGGCCTCGGTGAAGAGCCGGATGGCCTTGCCTTCGATGGACCCGGGAGCGCTCTGCGTGGCGATGAAGAACTCCATGCGGCACCTCGTCCGGACAGTTGCGGCGCCCGGAAAGCCGTGGCAGAGTCTCAGTCTAGCACGACCCTTCGCAGCATGGCCCTTCGGACGAACCCCCGGGCGCGCCACAGGAGCAATGATGAGCTACGTGAAGCTTGGAACCTGGTTCATGAACGACACCGGCCGCCCCGTTGCGGATGGAACCCCCGGAGCCTCACCCGCCCCGAACCAGTCTAGCACCGGAGGCGGTGTGGACGCACCCAACAACCCGGCGGTGATCCTCAACAACAACCTCATCATGTACCTCCGGCCCTTGTACCCGATCATCGACGCCCTGCCGGAGGTGGGCAGCATCCAGAAGCAGCAGCTCAAGGACCAGCCCCTCGAGACCCTTTTGTCCTTGGCAGCACCGATCCAAGCCATCATCTTCGGCACCGTCACCCGCGCTCGACAGTTGGCCAAGAAGGCCACCATGACGATCCCGATCACGCTCCCCCGGTTGCAAGTCCCTCCGGGGCTCCCGATCGTCAAGATCGACATGGCCGTGATGCTCCCCAGCGACGACCCGCTCCCTCAGGCGGCCAAGGCTTTCATCCGCCGCATCCGCGCCATGAACGCCTTCATCGTGTACCTCGTGTACGAGCCCCTGGTCTTCGTCCAGGCGCTCACCGAGACGCTCATTGACCTGGCCGTCATCAAGGCCTACGAGGGCGCAGCATTCATCGACGGGGTCATCCGGGGCCTTCCCGGGGGCAATGAGTTCGTCAATGGGCTCATCTCGCTCCGTGACCGCTCCCGCCAAGCTGCCGAAAGCCTGACCCCCGCCGCTATCGCGCAGGCCGGCGCGAGGCTGGAACAGGACTTCAAGCGGGCTTTTGGCCTGGGGGGCCTGGGAGCCGCGGGTACCGGAGAGGGGATCATGGCCTACGTCGCTCTTGGCATCGGCGTCGGCCTATCCGGCAGCGTGTATGCGAGCACCACCGGCGAAACCGCAGACACCCCCCGAAAGACCGGTGACTTCTGCACCATCAACGAGGGGACCGGGCTCACCACGACGCCCTTCATCGGCGCCTTTGTCAACCAGCTCACGAAGTACCCGGGGGTCATTCAGCAGAGCATGGACCAGGTCGCCCACGGCGAGTTTCCGCATCAGGAAACGGAGGACGGAGGCGGGGGAGGGATCACCATCGATCGGAACTACAACCGCCGTGAAGGGCCCTTCCAGTTCGCCCCGCCCGCGTCCAAGTCCTCGGCCCTCCCCGTCCTCGCTGCTGCTGCCGCGGCGTACTTCCTCATCAAGTAGGAGCCCCCCATGAGCTACGTTGACCTCGGCAAGGCCGGGCAACCGGCGCCCAAAGAGGACCCCAAGGCCAAGACCGGTGGCAAGGTCGGGCGCCGCCTGGACAGCCGCCCTGTCAAGAAGAAAACGCCCACGACCACGACCACGACCACGACCACGACCATCGACCCCTCGGGGTGGACTACGGACCCGGTCGTGGACATCGACGACCCTCCCGTCGAGGATGAGGGCGACGACCCGATCTCGCCCCCCACCGAGGAAACCCCCTCCGCCTTCCCCACGGGGTTGGCCCTACTCGCCGCGGTCGCCGCGGTCTTCGCCTGGAAGAAGTGGAAGTGACCCATGAGCTACGTTGACCTCGGCAAAACCGACACCACATCCACCGTCGACTTCCGCGGGCGGCCTGTCAAGCCCGCTCCCGAACTGACCTTCGACGACAACGATGCGAACAGCCTCTTCGACAGTGACGCCGGCATCCCCCTCGGCCTGGGCATGCTCGCCGCGATTGCCGCGGTCTTCGCCTGGAAGAAATGGAAGTGACCCATGAGCTACGTCACCCTCGGCAGCAGCACCGCGGCGAGCAAGGTCAAGGGCTCGTCCACCACGACCGTGGACCTGAAGCAGAAGCCTTCTGGAGGGGGCGCGGGTCTCCTCGTGGACGTCGATGACCGTGAACCCCTCGTGGACACCCGCTTCTACGCCGAGGATGGGTCGGTCATTCCCCAGCCCACGGCCGCCTCCAGCACCCCCGTCGCCCTGATCCTCGCCGCGGTTGCCGCGGCCTTCTTGCTGTTGAAGTAGGAGAACACTATGAGCTACGTTGACCTCGGAAAGACCAACCGCTTCCGCAGCGCCGCAGAAGAGATCCGCTACTACTCCGGCAAGGGTGGGGTCGTGACGGCGGAACAGCGCGCGGCGATCTACGCGGCGTACGGCGAAACCCCTCCGTCCTCGAGCTTTTCAGTTCCGGGTGGCGGCATCGTAGAGTCCGTTGAGGACGCGATTGCCCGCGTCGTTGCCCTGGCGCTCGCGGAACGCGGCGACGTCAGAGAGACCAACATCCGCTCCGAGTGGGGCAAGAAATACTTCTTGAACGGTACCAACTGGAGCGGCTACATCGTCGCGGGGCCCCCCGGCACCCTCGCGGCCTTCCGAGCCGCGGGCGGCAAAGACCCATTTGCCGTGAGCGGCACCAATCCCAACACCATCGTCACGATCGAGCGCGTCGCCAAGGTAGCCATTGACAGTGGCGTGGGCGTGGTCGAGACCGCCAACAGCACAAGCTGGGGCCAGCCCGCCTATCGCATGTGGAACTCTGCGTTGAACATTCCCCCCGGCGGGAAGGCCGTGTTCGATGCGATGAAGGCCGCGGCAACCGGTGGTGGCAACGTGCCTGCCAAGGACGAGACCCCGCCCGGTGACGGCAACATCCTCATCGACAACAACGATGAACCGCCTGCCAAGCCCGCCAAGCCCTTCCCCACCCTCCTCGTCCTCGGCGCCGCTGCCGCGGGCTGGGTCTTCCTCCACAAGTAGGAGCACACCATGAGCTACGTTCGCCTCTCCGGCTACGCCACGGGCCTCGGGTTCGTGATGCTTCCCACCGACGCTGCCGCAGCCGAACAGGCCGCGGTCGCGGACGAGATCGTCGCCAAGGCCCGGGCAATCGGCGTCGGGATCATGGAGAACCCCAACAGCCACATGTGGGGCCGCCCGATATCCGCGGCTCCTGGAGCACCCCTCTTCGCACCATTCGGGGCCTTGGCCAAGTTCAAGGCCGCCTTCGTCACGTCCCTCCCCGCGGTCGTGGACCAAGGCGTTATTGACAAGGGCGCCGAGCTGCCGTCCGACGACGACAAGGGTGTCCTCGCCCCCAACGAGGCCAAGGCCTCCGTGGCGCCGGCCCTGACGGACAACACCGGTGTCTTCGCCCCGAACCAGACCCCGGTCCAAGGCCAGGTCCAGAGCAAGGTCGCCGCGGATGAGGTCGAGATCGTGGCCGGTGAGCCGGTCATCACAACTGGGGAGCCCAAGAAGGGCTCCGGCCTTCTGCTGGCTGCCGGTGCGGTCGCGGCCTATCTCTTCCTCCGGAAGTAGGAGAACAACATGGCCCACTACGTCAGCCTCGCTGGAGCCACCCGCATCGACTTCTCCGACGCAGAGGGCAGCGTGATCACTGCGGACGAGGCTGTGGAGATCATCCCCGGCGAGGCGGTCATCACGGCTGGGGAGACCAAGAAGGCCGGCGCGCCACTCGCCATCCTCGCGATGGGCGCGGTCGCGGCCTTCTTGCCGCTCCGGAAGTAGCTCCGCTCGCAAAATCATGGTAGAAGGGGCCCTCACCAAGGAGCCCCACATGACTTTCAGACTTCCCGAAAGCTACCTCAAGCAGGCCGTCCACGTGAACTACAACATCCCCATGCCGTCCCCGGATGGGCGTGGCGTCGGCTTCATCGGCATCGAGGGGACCGTTCAGGAAGACGGCGACGGGTGCTTCATCCTGGTGACCAACGCCGGCCAGGAAATCCTCGTCGTCAAGGCCATGGTCCAGAGCATCGTCAAGGCCAGCGCCATCGAGCGCCCCAAGCTCGCGGACGTGGCCCGGATCATGGACCGGCGCTAGCGCGAGGCCCTGGCCACTTGGTCCTTGAGGTCAAGGGCCTGTTCCGGGGTGAGGCCGTGGACATTGACGGTCATCCCGTCCCGCGTCACGGTGTAGCCCGCGCGGCGCAGGGTGTTGATGAACGAGATCGTCTCACCCAGGGACGTGAAAAAGAACCCCACGATCGCTGGATCGGACCGCACCCGGCGCGGGTTGTCCCTCGGCGTGGGCCGGGGCCCGGCCGCCAGGATCTCGTCGTAGAACTGTTCCGCACCGGGCTCGAGCGTCACCGGACGGTGCGACCCGGAGCAGGGCTTGCGCCGGACCCAGCGCTGTGGCGGCGCGCGGCCCGGGAAGATGGTCGGGGGCCGGTAGCTCTCGAGGAACTCCTCCTCTGGCGTGGCCCCGCGCCCGGCGATCTTCCGGAGGCTCCGGTTGATGCTGTCGACCTCGCGCCGCTTCTCTTCCGGGGTCGGCTCCGGCTGCTCAAGGCACTCGATCAGCTCCCGAATGCCGCGAGTGGAACACCTCACGGGCCCTTCGGGGCGCTGCTGGACCCACTCCGCGTCATCTTCCGGCCGCAAACGCTTCTGCCGCTTCACCTTCGCCACCATCTTCCACCTCCGGTTGTTCCTGAGTCCGTTCCCCCCACCCTACCACCGGTCCCGGTCCTTCGCATCCTTCCGCGCCCAGCGTTCTTCGGCGGCGGCGATGCGGGCATCCGTGGCGCTCATGTCGGGTTTCGCCCCCGGCAGGAACAGCGCGCAAGACAGCTCCGGCACCGCCCCCACTTCCCGACCGATACGCGTCGGGGCGCAGCAGAAGTACACCGTCTCGAGATCGTCGGCGAACTCCCCTAGGGTCCCGAGCCCCACCGCGTCAATGATCTTCTCCCGGCGCTCGAGATGAGCATGGCGGCACTTGTCACATGACCCCAGCATCTAGCCTCCAACCGTACAGCCGGCGCTTATGGCGCCGGAAGACTTTGCAGTGCACTACCTAAGCGGTAGGCTCTGTCACCGTACACTGACGGAGACACCCATGTCCACTCCAACACTCCCCACCAGGCGCCGCCGCGGTTCCAGCAACGCCGTCCAGCTTGCGGTGCTCCACGCCACGTCCCGCAAGGACGCTTTCGAGCGCCTCGTGGCCCTGGACCCCACCATTGACATCCTGCGGTCCGCTGCGCGGGTGTTCGCCAACGCGGGCAAGCCCATCGACATCTTTGACGAGTTCGTGGCCAAACGCGGTTTGCCCCCCATCAAACCCGTCAAGGGGCGCTCCAAGCCGCGCGTTGGCGAAGTCCGGCACTACCGGCCCCAGACCGTTCGCATGCCCGATGGGGAGCTGAGTGACCCGTTCATCCGGTTGCCGGTGAGCACCTTGGCATTGACCGAGGGAGCGTCGGTGATTGCGTCATTCGAGCCGGGGCTCATCCGCGTGGCCCTTCGACCTGCGCCCGCCGTCAAGCCTGCGGCCTGAACACCAACATGTAAATCGCTACAGCGCCGATCAAGACCGGGGCGATCGGGAAGTCCTCAATCGCGGAAGGCTCCGGGACCGCGGGCTCCGGTGGACGCTCCAGGAGCGGCGGGATGCCCTCGTCCGACGCGGGCTCGTTCGAGCCCCAGAGGTCGCTCCACCAGCCGTTCAACCGGACGTAGGCCATGGGTCACTTCCCCGTCAGTTCCGGAGGAACCTCGACCTCGATCCCCGCTGGGGGCGCCAAGGTCTTGGACTGGAACAACCAGTAGTAGACCGCCGCGCCGGCCGCAATGGGGGCTGCGTGCTTGATGAGCCCCTTGCCCCCTAGGAGGGGCACCAGGACCTTCGCGGCTATCAGGGCGGACCCGAGCCAGAATCCCATGGTGGGACCGGCCTGGGGCGCTTGGGGGGCGCTTGTGGTGGCCATGGCTACCTCACTTCTTCAACAGGAACCACGCCGCGGCACCGGCGACCGCAAGGACCGGCAGCACCATCGAGGACTTCTCCTCCGGGGGTGGAGGCGGGGACGGGTGCGGCAAGTAGGCCTCGTCACCTCCGGGTGTGGTCGTTTCGGGTGAAGGCCCGTCCTTGTCCTCGTCCTTGTCCTCGTCCTTGCCGCCACCCCCGGTGACCGTGTCAACGACGTTCTTGACCTGCTCGTTGGCCCACTGCTCGCCCTGCCGCAGCTTCGCTTCAAGGTCTTCCTTGAACCCGCTCAACTTGACATACGACATGACTTCCTCCGTTTCACATCACGTCTTCGACCAGGTCCTCTTCCGGAACCGACGACTCGAACTGCTCGTGCCCGTCGGGCTCGTACTCCAACTCCGGCAGCTCGCCGCCCGAACCACCGTTGACTTTCTTGTCCTCGCGCCGGGTGTACCACCAGTACGCCCCGCCGGCCGCGGCAAGGGCCACGGCCACCTTCACGAGGGTAGAGTTGCGCTGGAACCACGTGGTGGACTCCGGCAGCGGGGCCGCTTCACCGATGGGCTGGCCGAACTTCTGGACCGAGAACAACTCGGCCTGGGACGCAGGGCGGAAGCGCTCCAGGAGGACCTTCTTCCCGTTCACCATCGCGGCCTGGGCCACGTAGACCTGCTTCGTCGTCGGGTCCGTCATGGACACGAGGTGGTCGGGTGCAATGGCCCGAGGCTGTGGCATCCGCGGGGAGTATTTCTCGTTCAGGGCCTCGGCCTCGACCGGGGCGTTGTCGTCGGCCTCGTCGGAGTCGTTGTCGTCCTCGTCAACGAGCATGTTCTCGTCGTCGTCGAAGATTCCGCCATCGGGCCAGGGGCTGTTCGCCATCGTGATTGCCTCGGGTTGCTGTCTCAAGAGAGCTTCAAGTACGCCAGCGCACCAAGCGCCGCGAGCACGAGCATACCACTGCCGCCACCACCGGCATAGGCCACGTCGGAGAGCGTCGGGTCGTCCAGCATGTCCTGGCGCCGGTGGGTCGTGGCCAGGGTCGTGGCATCGGCTTCGGGGGCGAAAGCCTCGAGGAAGGCCCGTTCCGGGACGGGAGGGGCCTTGGCCTTGGCGCGGTTGAGGGCGGCCTTGGTGTTCCCGAGGCCGCGCTGGATGAGGGTGTCGAACACCATGGCCGTGCCGCGCTCGGACTTGATGCCGTACTGGGTTGCCAGGGCCACGGCCGGGTCCAGGTAGACCTTCTTGAGCAACTCGCGCTGGGCCTCCTGGAAGGCCGGCACGGTCCGGCCGGCGGTCTGGAAGGCGGTCCGGTGGCCGGACAGGTCGATCTGCCGGACCCGGGACGGGTCCAGGAGAGCTGGCGCCAGGTCGCCGAAGATGCGGTTGAAGCTGGCGGAGTCCTTGGCGTACATGGACCGGAGCAGCTCTGGCAGGGTGCCCTTCTCCTGGTTGAACTGGACAATGCCGAACGCGATGCCGGTCCCGTTGTCATCCGGGTTGAACCGCCCATAGTCCCCGCCGGACTCGGTCTGGACGGTGCGGGCGATGAGCTTGGTGGCGGACGCGGTCATGCCGGCTCCACGTATTCCTGCTCCGGAACCACCTCGCCCACGATCACCACTCCTGCGAAGTCCACGCGCCGCACCGCCCCAACAGCCACCGTGTAGGGCTCCGAGATGCCCGCGGCAAAAGCCGCTTGGGCCAGCGCAAAAGTCACCTCAAACGGCCTTCCACCCGGAACCTTGATGTTGTAGATCCCGGTCTGGAGCATGTTGAACGCCTCCGCCACGGGAGACAACGACAGCGTCGTGAAGCCATTTGACTTCCACCGGTCGTTGTGGGTAAGCGGCCCCGCCGCGTTGCGCTTGGAGGTAAGGTCCGACTCCATCAAGACCGCCGCGCCGCCGTCCACGGTCGCCTCGAAGCTGAACCACCCATTCCCGTTCTGGGGGAGAATGAACCGAACGGACTCCGTCAACGCGCCCACGTTGATGCGCTCCATCGCGTACGGAGCGATGGCCCGGATGAGGTACAACTGCCCCTTCGCGGGGCGGAGAGAGCACACCAGCCACTTGTTGCCCTTGCGCGGGGCGTCCGCGGCCAAGAGATCAACATCGAACATCATTGGTCCAAGAGGTCGTCGCATCAGCGCACTCCTTGCCCCAAGTCACCCTTGAACAGCTCCTCGAGGTCAGCGTCGAACCGATACCCGTGCAGCTCGAAGGAAACCTTGACGGACTGGTCCCGGACCCCGTTCTCACGGTCATCGTAGCCCAAGACCGCCGCGGTGTTGATGGAGGAGTCGTACTGGAGGATCGGGGTGATGGGGCGCAACTGGAAGGTCAACTGGGCCCCGGACTGGAACACCCAGGGGACGTCGAACTCGTACCAGCCGCCATCAGTCGCGCCGTTGATGCCCCCGGCCATATACTCTGCGGTTCGCGGAGCGAGCATAGCGTCCCCGACCAGGTCATTTGCCAGCGCGCGCCCGCCTCTTTGGTCGAGCAAGTTCCAGAAGAAGCTCATCAGCGAATACGCTGTGTTCGGGGCAAAAAGTGCTAGCTGCGGAACAACTGGTGGCAAGCTCACCTTCGGCGTGGCGGGCAGAATAGGCCCGAGCCATCCGGCCTCCGGACCGAGAAGCGGCGTAGTGTAGCTCGGAACCCACAGCCACCGTGGTTCCGCCACCCCGGGCCGATACAACCGCTGCAACACCGACACCTTGAGCCTCTCAGCAACGAAGGCTCCAGGCGCGGTCAGCTTCATAGTGATGTCGTGCGTCACTCCATCCCGCACCACGTAGTTCACCAGCGCTGCGCCAATCACGATATCAGGCAGCCACGTTGCGGCGAGAGTGAACGCCGCCGCCTCCGGTGTGAAGACACGGTGTGCGCTCACCGCCGCTGGCGCTGCTCGAGCCCGTGTTTGCACGAGCCGGGCCTTCAGCTCCTGCACCCGGCGTTGAAGAGCCGCAGCCTGGTCAACCGCAGACTTCGTCCAGCCGCTGGTGGCTGCGGCCCCGGGAACCAACACCCCTGGTGTTCGCGCGGCGGTCTTCATGCAGCCCTCACGATCTTGTCCCCGCTCAACACCGCGGTGATCCGAAA
>Ga0265296_1005552_pt1 | contig 10276 bp, 6 predicted proteins | sample MunlanPumphouse1_FD_189073 | JGI IMG/M metagenome (GOLD analysis project Ga0265296, IMG submission 189073) | Groundwater microbial communities from a municipal landfill in Southern Ontario, Canada - Pumphouse #1 | ecosystem: Environmental > Aquatic > Deep subsurface > Groundwater | place: Canada...
TGAATCTTGTAACGAATTTGCATCTTACTCTCCTTGAGTACAAACTCACACCAAATTATCCGATAAATTTTGGTGTTTAGAATAACCTATTTAAAGTTTACTAATAGGATATCCGGCATTTTTCCATGCGCCATAACCATCTTCAAAGACTTTGATATTTCCCTGCTTATAACCGTTTTTAATTAAAATCCTTCCTGCACTCCTCGATGCCTCGCAACTTCCACCATCCCAAGTGCCTTCGCAATAAAACACAATCTCCCTGTCTTTGTGGATCTCGTTAAGCCTTGATTCTATTTCGGGAAGCGGGATACCTAACGCACCCTTTACATGCCCACGTTTGTAATCTTCTATATCTCGCACATCTATCCAAACTATATCTTTAAATAATAAGTAATAATTTTCATAGGCCTCTTCTAAGCGGATAATTGACGGCTCTTCACTTGGCGGCAACTTCGGCCCTCTTATTAAAGGTAGATTCTCTTTTTCCCAGAAAGATATCCCATCTAAGTTATAAACATTATAACCCATTGCTCTTAATTTCTTGGCCACATAGTTGCTGCGGTGCCCTGCGCCGCAATAAGCAATCACCATCGCCTTTCTGTCTATATCTTCTAATTTTTTAAGCAGACTGGGGTCCTGCTTATCAAACTTGCTCTTGGGAAACCAAATAGCCTCGGGAATATGTTTGCCGACATACTCATTTTCTTCCCTTACATCTAAGATTGTTATCCTCTTGCTTTTTTTAATAAGAGAATAAAGTTTACGGGAAGAAATCTTAGGCACAGACACAATTTTAGCTTTATGCGAAACCTTAACTTCTCCATAAGGAAGCGGTTTAGATTCTTTGGCGGCTTCGAGTTCTAAAGTTACGGAAATTGCCTTGGTTGGCTCCTGCGGATCGTTAGACTCAACATAAACGTGCCTTGTGGATTTACCGGATGAATTAATTTGTCGCGTATCGATCTTTAGATTAAGAGTTGCTGAGCGGCCCGGAGATATATCCTTTGAAGAAATAGATACGGTTGTGCAACCACAGGAGGTAGTGATATTTTTTATAGTCAATACATCATTACCCGTGTTTTTGACCTCAAACTCACGGCTTATGACCTTTGGCTCGGTTATCTTGCCGAAGTCCCAAGATTCGGGCTTAATGTCTATCTTGCAAGCTTTGTTTACGGCTATCTCTTGCTCGCTGCGGCCATCCGAAGCAAATAATAAAATTCCTAAACACGCAACGATTAGTACTTTAATCATTGAGTCTATTCCTTCAAACCTGATATTTAAATCATTCCCAAAAGCGATAATAGACCTATTTTTCTACTGTCTATTAATGATGGCCGCCGTGATAGCCTCCAGACGGTCTTTCATAACCGCCAGTGTTTCCTTGCTCAGCAGCGCAGCCAGAAATCACAATACCCATTAAAAAAACTAATAGTAATATTATTTTTCTCATCTTGTTTTATCCTCTTTTTTTGCCATAATTAATGACGATGACAATTCCGGCTGTTTTTCTTTTAAGCCAGCTTTTTGACAACATAATTTTGCGTGTTTTTATCAATGCTGATGACCCTGATGCGTTCCTTGATGCGATGTTCCAGGCCCCTGCATCATTTCCATTCCGTGTTTTTCGTGGTCAGATTGTCCTTTAGATTCAGCTTGCAATTCTTCATCAACTTTTTTAATATATTTTCCCGGGTCTTTTTTGAATTCATCTACACATGAAGCGCAGCAGAAATTATAAATTTTCCCTTCATATTCATAGGCCACCAGTTCCATGCCGCCCTCCCCCACCTTTTCTCCTGAAACCGGGCAAATCTTATTGCCAACATTCACAGCTTCTGAAACTGCTTCTTTGGAAGCTTCTGTTGTGCCACGTTCATGTTCGCTATGAGCTTGCGGCAGTTGCTGACTGCCGCTATGATCACCGCACATCATGGCAAAAGACAATTTGCTCATTGCAAAAACAAATAAACCCGCAGCTGAAATTAACAATATTTTTCTTAGCACATTCTCCTCCTATTGTAATGTTTCTAAATCTTTGTTTTTCTATTTATTATCTTCACTACTTCCATAGCCCAGAGGGGGAAAGACGAAATTACCAGAGCCAGAAACCAATGATATAAGCATAAGGCGTCGGTTTTAAAAACCTTTTGCATAAACGGCACATACACAACAACCATCAGTAAGAAAAATGACACGGTGGTTGCCAGAATAAGCTTTTTGTTGGTAAATATGCCTATCTTAAATAATGATTCGGTCATATTCCGGCAATTAAAGGAATGGAAGAGCTGGGCACAGGCAAGAACGACAAGCGCCGCTGTTCTGGCATGCGCAATGCTCCTTTTTTCTACGAACAAAACAAAACTAAAAGCCAACAAACTACAAAAAGCAATAACTGCACCCTGGCCTAACATCAAAAATGCCCTCGGCTTTGTTATCACTGCCTCATCTGGCTTACGGGGAGGCCGTTGCATAATCTTTGGGTCTACGGGATCGACTCCCAGAGCAAGCGCAGGCAGGCCATCGGTAACCAAATTCACCCAAAGAATATGTATAGGTAGTAACGGCACAGGCCAGCCTATCAAAGAAGACACAAACATAACCATTATTTCACCGGCATTACAGGATAAAAGGAAATGTACAAATTTTTTGATATTATCATAGATACCTCTTCCTTCCTCGACTGCCGCCACAATGGAAGCAAAATTATCATCAGTAACCACCATATCCGAAACTTCCTTAGTAACATCCGTGCCGGTTATGCCCATAGCCACGCCAATATCAGCTTCTTTTACTGCCGGGGCGTCATTAACGCCGTCGCCGGTCATAGCCACAACCTCGCCACGGTTGCGCCAGGCGCGCACTATTCTTAATTTATGCGCAGGAGAGACTCGCGCATATACAGGAATTCTTTCTATTTCATTATAGAGCTCATCATCGCTTAGTTTATCCAACTCCTCGCCGGTCAAGGCTAAAGAATCTTCCTTAAAAAACTCTAATGAGCGCGCAATTGCTACCGCGGTATTCTTATGATCTCCCGTAATCATGACTATCTTAATGCCGGACTGCTTACATTCAGCTATTGCCTTTTTCACTTCATCTCTCGGCGGATCAATCATCGCAATCAGGCCTACAAAGGTAAGGCCTTTTTCAATCTCTTTCGCCTCATATTTATCCGGCGTTTTATCCAAAATCCGATAACCAACTGCCAAAACCCGTAAAGCCTCATTGGCTAAATCGTTGTTTACCTGCAAAATTCTGTTTCTGTCGCCGCTAGTTAAACCCCTTGTCTGCCTTTTCTCCTCAATACCCACGCACTCATTCAAGAGCACGTCGGGAGCGCCCTTAACAAAAGCGATCAGCCTGTTATCTTGCGTTTTACGCACAATAGTCATAATTTTTCGCTCAGAATCAAAGGGAATCTCTTCTACAAAAGGAAATTCCTGCTCCAGTTTTTCTTTCCAAAACCCAAGCTTCCCTGCGGCAGTTAAAATTGCACCTTCTGTAGGGTCTCCCACTATCTTAAAACTTGAGTTATCTTTTACTAATTGTGCCCCATTACAAAGAACTCCTGCGTCAAGCGTTTTAAGTAAATCCGGGTAATCATCTATGATAATCGGCTTTCCATCAAGTAAGAATTCGCCTTTTGGTTCATATCCTACCCCAGTTACCTTAAATAAGGCATCTCCAGCATAGACTGCCTGCACGGTCATTTCATTTTTAGTCAGAGTTCCGGTCTTATCTGAACAAATAACAGTCGCACAGCCTAGAGTCTCAACGGAAGGGAGTTTTCTGATTAAGGCATGGCGCTTGACCATCCTTTGAACACCTAAGGCCAAAGCAACAGTGACTACTGCTGGCAATCCTTCAGGAATAGCTGCTACTGCAAGGCTTACTGCTGTTAAAAATACATCAACAAGCTTACCACCGCGCAGCCATTCTAAAAGGAACACTAAACCTACCAGGATAAAGGATAGGTAGACAATCCATTTGCCAAATTGCTCTAATTTCTTTTGTAAAGGAGTAGACTCTTGTTCAATCTCTTGAATCATACCGGCAATCTTACCTAACTCGGTCTGCATGCCGGTTTCAGCCACAACTGCTCGTGCTTTACCAGAGGATACCGAGGTTCCCATATAGGCCATATTTGCCCGGTCAGCTAGAGGAATTTCTTTTTCCTCCATGGCTTGGGCTATCGGAAGCCCAACCATTGCCCTTTGGCTTAAAGCTAAAATTGTCTTTAAGACAGGGGTGGATTCTCCAGTGAGCGAAGCCTCTTGAACGCCAAAATTTGAAGTAATCCAAATTAGGCGGCTATCAGCAGGAATATTATCACCAGCTTCTAACTCAATTAAATCCCCCGGCACCAATTCACCTGAAGGAATAATATTGTGTTGGCCATCACGAATGACTTTAGAAGTGGGTGAGGATAATTTTTTTAAAGCGGCTAAAGATTTCTCTGCGCGGTATTCTTGGATAAAGCCCAAGATAGCATTTAGAATAACAATAGCAATTATGGCAAAGGCATCGACCCATTCCTTTAAAAAACCTGAAACTAAAGCAGCACCAATCAAGACCCAAACAATAAAATCCTGGAATTGCCCAAGGAATATACTTAAAGGCGAAGGACCTTTCTTTTCCTTCAGCTGATTCGGCCCATACTTCTCTAATCTAAGCTTTGCCTCCTGAAGGGAAAGGCCTTTGCTTGAGTCCGTTTCTAACCGCTTAATTGTACCTTGAGTATCTAAATGCCACCAATTTGTCATGTTAGTGTCCCTGTGGTAACGCGATGGATTTGGTTTCCTTTTTCTGGCGCAATACCCCAAAATCTCCTCTCCAGATTACATAAAATACCGGCAGTATAATCATCGTCAGGGCAAGCGCACTGAAGAGTCCAAAAATTATGGGCGCGGTGTAGCGTTTTAAGAATTCAGCGCCGATTCCTGTGGCAAACATTGCCGGCATAAGGCCCAAGATATCGGCAGAGCAAGTCATCATTGCCGGCCGAAGCGCCCGGCCTGCGCCGCTAGAAACAACCTGATAAAGCTCATCCATTGTCTTTATCTGTTTGCCCTCGGCAGCAGCCTTATCCCACTCTGCATGAATAAAAGTAGTAACCAATGCGCAAAGCGCAGCCCCAATCCCCACTACCTCCATCATTCCTGCCCAGACCGCAATAGACATATTAAACCTTAAGAACATAATGCTCCAAATTGCCCCTATTGCCGTAAAAGGCATAGCCAACATAATGAATACAGTAGAAACTATACATTTAAAATTAAAATAGTAGATAAGAAAAATAATCAATAGCGTAGAGGGGATAAGAATGCCAAGCCTTTGCCTTACCCGCTCCATATATTCGTATTGGCCGCTCCAGGTAATAGAATATCCCGCGGGTAGTTTTACATTTTGGCGCACTGCTTTTTTGGCATCGCGCACATAACCGCCAATATCGCGGCCTGCCATATCCACATAAACATATCCAGAAAGCAATCCGTTTTCATTCCTAATCATTGCCGGGCCTAAAGCTAGTTTTATATCGGCAATTTGCGCCAAAGGAACCTGCATGCCTGACATGGTAGGCACTAAAACCCGTTTCAACTTCTCAATATCATCCCGAAACTCGCGCGCGTAGCGCACGTTTACCGAATAACGCTCCCTGCCTTCAACCGTCGTAGTGATACTTTCGCCACCTACTGCAGACATGATCACCATTTCTGCCTCTTCAACCGATATGCCATAACGGGCTAATTGTTCACGCTTCAAATTAAAGTCCACAAAATATCCTCCGGCAGTGCGTTCAGCATAGACGCTGCGCGTCCCGGAAACATCTTTTAAAACCATCTCAATATGCCCGCCGATTTTTTCGATTTCTTTTAAATCCGCGCCAAAGATTTTAATCCCAATTGGCGTACGCACACCGGTAGTCAACATATCAATGCGCGCCTTTATCGGCATAGTCCAAGCATTGGTAACTCCGGGAAATTGCATTTTTTTGTCCATTTCGCCGGTTAATTCTTCAAAGGTTAATGGTCTCTTAAGAAAAGGTAAAAATTTTCCGAAACTGGGGACTTTCCGCCAGTGTTCCCTGGATTTCAGGATTACAGTTGTTTCCATCATAGAAAAAGGAGCGGGGTCAGTGGAAGTCTCGGCCCGGCCTGCCTTGCCAAACACACGCTCAACTTCCGGAAAGCTCTTTAAGATTTTATCCTGGGTCTGCAGTAATTTCTGCGTCTCGGTAACCGAAATCCCCGGCAGAGTCGTAGGCATATACAGGATGCTTCCTTCATACAATGGAGGCATAAATTCTGAGCCTAATTTTAAAAACACAGGCACAGTCACAGCTAAAGCCAAAATTAAAAGCACAATGACAAGCTTGCGCCGCCTAAATGCAAAACCCAATATCTTCTGATGATGTTTTATCAGAAAACGGGAGGCAAAATGATCCTCTAGATTTCTGGGCTTTGCCTTACGCAGAAATATCATGATTAAAGCCGGTACAAGAGTTATTGAAAGCACAGCCCCGCAAAATACGGTAAATATCTGAGTAGCTGCCATGGGCCGAAAGAGGCGGCCCTCCTGCCCGACGAGGCTAAAGAGAGGCATAAACCCGATAACCGTTACCATTAACGATGAAAATATCGGCGGCCCAACCTCTTTCATTGCCTCAATCATAATTTGGCTGCGCTCGCCGCTGATTAGCCCAAGCTTTCCCGCATCCGCTTCACTCGGCGGGATCCCGCTTTTGCGGGATAAATCACTTAACTTGGTATGCACATTCTCAACCAACACGACGCCTACATCCACCATATCCCCTATTGCCAGAATAATACCCATGATAGACATGATATTAACCGTCAGGCGCATTCCCAACATAGGAATAAAAGCAATCAACGCGCCTATAGGCAGAATAATGATTGGCATCATCGCGGAGGGAATATGCAGGAGAAAGAAGATAATCATTGCCGCCACAATAATAAAATCTTCAATTAATACTTCGTTGATGGTTTCAATGGACTTATTGATAAGTTCGGTGCGGTCGTAAGTGGTTACTATCTTTACTCCTTCGGGCAGGCTCGGCTCTATTTCCTTTATTTTCTCTTTGACTCTCTCTATGACCCGCAGCGCGCTCTCACCGTGGCGCATCACCACAATCCCGCCTACCACATCGCCTTTGCCGTCTAAATCAGCGACACCTCTGCGTATATCCGGCCCTAAGACGACGTTACCGATATTTCTTACCAATATGGGTGTGCCGGACTTTTGGTCGACGCCTAACACAATATTCTCAATATCTTTTACCGAGCGCGCATACCCTCTGCCGCGCACCATATATTCTGCGCCGGAAAACTCCAACAACCTTCCGCCCACGTCATTATTGCCTTTACGTATCGCCTCAACAATTTTGGTAATGGGAATATTGTAGGCAAGTAATCTATTTGGCTCAATATTGACCTGATACTGCCTGACAAATCCTCCAATAGGCGCTACCTCGGCAACACCCGGCACGCTTTGAATATAATAACGCAAATACCAATCTTGAAATGTTCTCAACTCCGCCAGTGAATTCTTTCCGCTTTCATCCACCAAGGCATATTGGAACACCCAACCTACCCCTGTGGCATCCGGGCCTAATTCTGTGCGCACTCCTTCTGGAAGGCGCGGGATTATCTTGGAAAGGTATTCTAAAGTCCTTGTACGCGCCCAGTAGATATCCGTGCCGTCCTGGAAGATAACATAAACAAAGGAATAACCAAAGTCAGAAAAACCCCGGATGGCTTTAACCTTAGGCGCCCCCAATAAAGAGGTAACAATTGGATACGTTACCTGGTCCTCCATAATATCGGGAGAGCGATCCCAGCGGGAATAAATGATAACTTGGGTATCAGAGAGATCAGGCAGTGCATCCAAGGGGAGGCTGCGCAAGGATAAATACCCTCCCAAAGTAGCCATGCCTACGAGGACAAAGACAATAAATTTATTCTTTGCGCAAAACTCAATTATTTTTTCTATGAATGTTCTCATATAGTTGTCCTTACCTATATATTATTGGTTGTGCTGGTGGCTTTGGCTATTGGAAGCCAAACCATCGCCCTCTGGCTTATGGCCTGTGCCTTCCAAAGCAGATTTTAGTTTACTTTCAGAATCAATGAGAAAATTTCCTGAAACAACCACCGTATCGCCTTCTTTAAGGCCTTCTAAAACTTGGACATATTCTTCAGTGGAAAACCCGGTTCTAACTTCCACTGGCTTGAAACGACCTGTTTCCAGAGAAAGAAAAACTATCTTACGTAAGCCTGAATCCATAATCGCTTCGCGAGACACGGCTAAATGCGCTCCTAAATCAGAAGACATCTGTACATCTACATACATATCAGGTTTTAATAGCCCTTCTTCAGTGTCTACTTTTATCCTTGCGCGGACACTTCTGGTCATAGCGTTAAACACCGGGTCAATAGCTACAATCTTGCCCTTGAATTCCTTAGACGGATAAGCAACAGCGGTGATAAGAGCCTCTTGGCCAATCTTTATCCACTCTAGTTCATATTCATAAATCGTGGCATAAACCCAGGTAGAATCCGATTCCGAAGAAGAGATAAGTAAAGACTGGTCATTTTCTCTGCTCTCCTCTAATTGCTCAATCTGTTTTATATCTAACCCTTGTAGTTTAAGTTTTAACTTCGCGGCCTCAACAAGCGCCTCAGCCCTTTCAACAACCTTCTTCTCGCCTGATTCATTTACTTTTTCCAAGGTATTAATTGCCTCAATATACTCTTGCTGCGCCTTGTATAACTCAGGGTCAAAGGCAACCCTGCCTACAGTCCTGATTAGCTTATTTAAAGCCCTGCGTATCACTTTATCGGTTTTAACTCCGATTAACTGCTGTTTTTCCGGGCTCACGTAAAAACCCTCTCCTGCTTCCTTCGGTATCCCGGATTCTTTCTTTATTGCCTGCGCTTCTTCCCCGCCTGCCGGAGAGGCTGATTTTTTTACCAATGTCATATTGCAAATAGGACAATCACCGGGCCTGTCAGAGGTATATGCCGGATGCATTGGGCAATAATAAACTGCTTTCTTGGAAGCCGGCTTCTTTGTCTTTCCCTCTGGCTGATGGCCTTCATGTTGGGCATATACTTCGTAATCCGTAAAACGTAATCCGTAAATCGTAAATAAAAATAAGAAAATGGAAATTCTAAATATTTTTCTTATCATTCTTTCACCTCTCCTAAGCCCACTCCAACTGTCCTCTCTAAATCCGCTAAGTTCGTATTATATTCAACCAACGCCTTAAAATATTCCATCTTGGCCTCTACAAGCACTCTCTGGCTGTCTAGAAGCATCATAAAATCACCCTTATTAGAACGAAATGCGGCTAATGAAGATTCGATAGAACTCTCTAATATAGGCATAAGGGAAGTTTTATATAACTTGATTTTATTTTTCGCGATCTCTACCTTTGTGGCTAAATCCTTGACTTCGGCAAATGCCTTATTCTGCATTGCCTTATACGCGGCCTCCGCTTCCTCTAAATTAGCAATAGCTTCTTTTACTTCATAGCGCTGCTTTGTCCAAAACCATAAGGGCACAGTAAATGATAACATCAGATCCCATGGGCCAATAGTCCCGGTAGTTAATCCCCTCTGGGCTAAACCGGCTATAAAATCCGGGAAAAAGCTCTTCTTCGCCAAAGACTTGGCGAATTTATTCCTCTCTATGGCATAAGAAAAGATAATCAGATCCGGCTGGTTAAGAATCGTAGCCTGATATAACGGCCTGATATCCTTATCGTTAAATGAGGTATCTTCACTTAATCGCGGAACAGCCAAAGACCCTCCCGGATCCCTATTTAATAAAGTGTTAAGGCGCGCCTGCCTTGACAATTTTTCCTGTTCCAAATTTTTAATCGCGGTATTAAGGCGCGCTACTTCCAAATGTATCTTATAAACTTCTTCCTGAGAAACATCCCCTAACGCGTACCCCGCCTCAGCTACCTTAGCAATGCCTTCTAATATTTTTTGGCTCTCCTGGTTTAGATCTATTTCTTTATAGTTCATAAATAAGTCGTAATAAGCAGCCTTGACGGAATTTATTACTTCCAGCTCTTTCTGCTTATAAGCGGCCGCTAACATCTGCGATTCAACCATGGCGATCTTGCCTTTTAAAGATAATTTACCGAAAAAGGGCAGGAATTGCGAAATTGTAAGCATCCTCTCAGAAGAAGGAGTTTTACTTAGTTGAAAAGGGCTGCCCGGGGTGTATTGAAACCCCAAACCTA
>Ga0265296_1005554_pt1 | contig 10274 bp, 10 predicted proteins | sample MunlanPumphouse1_FD_189073 | JGI IMG/M metagenome (GOLD analysis project Ga0265296, IMG submission 189073) | Groundwater microbial communities from a municipal landfill in Southern Ontario, Canada - Pumphouse #1 | ecosystem: Environmental > Aquatic > Deep subsurface > Groundwater | place...
ACGGCGCTGAAAGGCTTCACGGCTGAACTGGGCGCCCTGGGCACCAAGTCCAAGTCGCTGGAGCGCTCGCTCAGCTTCACCAGCAAGATGCAGGACGCCATTGAAGTCGGCGTCGGCAACCTGGTGGACGCTGACCTGGCCAAGGAAAGCGCGCGCCTGACGGCTCTGCAAACCAAGCAACAGCTGGGTGTGCAGGCGCTGTCGATCGCGAACCAGTCGAGCTCGGTTCTGCTCGGTCTGTTCCGCTAACAAGACGTGGTCGGGGGCGGGTCTTCGGGCTCGCCCTCGTTCGCACGTCTGCAGACAGGAGGCGCGGCCAGGCCGCGTAAGGAGACATGGCAGATAATGTCGCGAGGCTCCCCAGCGTAACTCTCGTCCAACCGGACGGTTTTGGGCAGGGCGTCGGGGTTCAGCAGCCCGCAGTGAAGGCCGAGCCTGATGCGGGTCGCTATCGGTTGACGATCGAAGAAGGCCCCGGCGGGTTTGTCTATATGACCCGCGACCGCGTGACCGGCGAAGTCATTCGCCAGTTGCCGCGTGAAGAGGTCGTGAAAATGAGCGAGAGCCCGACCTATGGGGCGGGGGAGTTGATCAAGACCAAGGTCTGATCGACGCTGTATAGATGCGTTGCCTGCGCCGCCGGCTTGCCGGGCGGCGCTATCATGGTTTCTGCAGCGTTAACCATACGCTCAGGAATCATGCGCATTAATAGCCATCAGAATTGAAACTGAGGCTAGAAGCCATGTCCAACAGCGTTCTCACCAATGCGTCAGCGCTCATAGCGCTACAGAACCTCAATTCGACGAATAACAAGCTGGCTTTGACCCAGAGCCGGGTGAACACCGGGCTGAAGGTGCAGGGCGCCAAGGACAACGCCGCCACCTGGGCTATCGCCCAGAATCAGCGGGCTGACTCGGGTGCACTCGAGTCTGTTAAATCCAGCATGAACCGCGCCACGTCTCTCGCGGACGTGTCGCTGGCCGCAGGCGCGCAGATCTCGGATCTGCTGATTGAAATGCGCGAGAAGGTGACGGCTGCAGCCGACCCCTCGGCCTCAGCCGCGACACGGAAAGCCTACAACGACGAGTTCCAGTCGCTGCTGAAATCGCTGGCTTCCTTCGCCAAGAACGCCACTTTCGACGGGGAGAATATCCTCAATGGCGTCAGCACGACGCCGCTGGACTTCCTGGCCAGCGTGGGGGCGACCGAAACCATCTCCATGAACCGTCAGGACATGTCCGCTGCCGGTCTGGGCTTCGTTCTGCCCGCGCGTGCGGCGGCGGCAGGTCCGCCTGTCGTGACGGCGCGCCCGGCGGGTCCGCCCATGCTGGATACGCTGGAGAACGCGGAGGAAGCCTTCTCGATCATTACTGGCGCTCTGGATACGGCTAACTCCCGACTCGCCGAACTGGGGGCTCAGGCCAAGCAGATCGAGAAACACAACACCTTCGTCGGCAAGCTGATGGACTCGCTGGAAGTCGGCATCGGCAACCTGGTGGACGCCGACATGGCCAAGGAAAGCGCGCGCCTTCAGGCGCTTCAGGTCCAGCAGCAGCTGGGCGCGCAAGCCCTGTCAATCGCTAACCAGTCGCCGCAGATCATCCTGTCGCTGTTCCAAGGCTGATCTAGCTGAAATAGCGAGGCGCGCCGTGGCCGAGCGAAATCGGCGGCGGCTTGCGCTTCGCGGGGCGCGGCATCAACCCGTAGAGGCTGGCCAGCTTCAGGAACAACCAACGCATGTACGACATGGGCGCGAACCCTCTTGCCTGTGATTGCCGATGAAACGCGGTCCCAACCGTCGCTGTTCCGAGAGCCAATCTTAAACACTTCGTTACCGGCTTGGGGTTAGCCTGATCGCAGGAGCCTCTGACTGTGATCAACAACAGCTATCTTCTAGGCCTGTACGGCGGGACCTCGACCTTTTCTGGAGGTTTGGGCGGAACGACGGCCGCCATAAAGAAGCAGCCGACCGCGCCGTGGGCGACGTCGGTCAAGCCACAGAATCAGTCTGACCTGCTGCGCGCCGCGCTCAGCGGTCGACGCTTGGTCAACGAAGACAACGCCGTCCTGGACGTGAAGGGCGCGTCCTCTGGCGACTACCGCAAGATCTTCGCCATGTACCAGGGCCTCTCCATGCTGGAGGCCATTGCGGATCGGGCGGGGCAGAAGAACCTGACCGCCCTGGAGCGCTCGCAGTTGTCGAAGCGCATGGATGCAGGTCTGGCCGAAATTTCCGCCTATTTGGGCGCCGCCGCGTTTGACGGCGTTCGGATGGTGCAGGGTCAGTCCGAGACCAAGGCTCAAACGGGCGCGGCTGTGCCGCGCGACTCGGCCAAATACGTCACCGGCGCGGTCCATTCGGGCGATCTGGCCAGCGAGGTCAGCGCTTTTCAGGGCGATGTGAAGTTCACCATGACGGTCAAGAAGACCGGCGGCGACCAGACCATTTCTATTGATCTGGCGGACATGGGCTCGACCCCGCGCACGATGCAGTCCGTGGTGGACCATATCAACGGCAAGCTGGAGGCCGCCGGCCTCCAGACCCGCATGGGCCGCGAGAAGCTGCCGTCCGAACCCCGTGTCATCAAGACCGGCGACACGACCATCACCCTGCCGGCCGGACCGGATCAATGGGCGCTGGCGGTTCAGGGTGTCTCGTTCGAGAAGGTCAGTTTCACCCCCGTCGCCTCGTCGGACGCCGTCTATGTGGTGCAGGGCACCGGTACGAAGGGCGGACACGAAGTCCTGAAGTTTCAGGAAGGTACGACCAACACCTCGGGCCAGGCCTTCTGGGTTGATGGTCAGGTCGGCCAATCGGGGCTGCCCGAAGGCGTCGAGACGGTTCGCGCCAGCGCCACGGGCCCGGACGGGTCGATGTGGATCGTGGCCGACGTCAGCGCCGGAACCTCGACCCAGCCGATCAAGGGGCAGGGCGATGTCGTCCTGATGAAGCTGGATTCCACGGGCAAGGTCGTCCTCAGCCGCGCCATGGGCGCCGCCTCGACGGCCAGCGGCTATGCGATTTCCGTGGATACGGACGGGCGCGTGGCCGTCGCCGGGTCTGTCGTCGGAGCCTTGATCCCCGGCGCATCCGGCGCCGACGCCAATGTGGCCGACAGTTTTGTCACCGTGTTCGACGCCAAGGGCGTGGAGCAGTGGACCCAGCGTCGCGGCGCCAAGGCGGCGGACGAGGCGACGGCGGTGTCGTTCGGCGCTGACGGTCGCGTCTATGTCGCCGGACGTTCGCAGTCCTCCATGCCGGGCGCGCTCGCCTCGGGCGGGTGGGACGGCTACGTTCAGGCCTTCAGCGAAAGCCAGATCCACAGCCTGGCGCCCATCACCGCCACGGCCTCGGGCATCAGTCAGTTCGGCACGGCCGGCGACGACAACGTCCAGGCCATGACCACGGACGGCGACAAGCTCTACACCGCCGGGGTCGAGAACGGCCGCATGGTGGTGCGCCAGTTCCAGATCGACGCCGCTGGATCACCAACGCTGCTGGCCTCCCGCGACCTGGGACACGCCAGCGGCGAGATCGCGGGCCTGTCCGTCGTCGACGGTCAGGTCATCCTGGCCGGTTCGACCCGCAACGGCGCGCTGGATATTGGGCAGGTCAACACGGCTCATTCCGGCGGTACGGACGCCTTTGTCGCGGTGATCAACGCTGACCTGGGCGTCTCAGCCAATGACAGGCTGACCTACTACGGTGGGGCGGGCGACGATTCCGCCGCCGATGTGAAGATCATCGACGGCAAGGTCTGGCTGACCGGGATTTCCGACCGCACGGTCGGCGCCAAGGCCGAGGATCCGACCTCGGGCTATCTGGCGCGTCTTGATCCCATGACGGGCGCTGTCGAATGGAGCCAGACCTGGACGGGGGCCGATCGTCAGGCTGCGCCCATGACCATCGCCGTGGCTTCGGGCGGGGCCAGCGTGCTGGACAAGCTGGGGCTGCCGCAGGGGGAGATCCCGCAGACGGATTCCAAGAATCTGGTGGACGCGACGTCTCTACGGACAGGTGACCGTTTTTACGTCACGTCGGGCACGACCGGACGCTCGGTCGCCGTGACCATCGACGCCAAGGAGACCTTGCAGACCCTGGCGCGCAAGATCGAAACCGCATCAGGTCGCACGCTCAAGGTCACGATCATGACCGACAAGGATCATGTCACGGGTCTGGACGGCGACACCAAGATCACCGCCGGCGGTGTCCAGCGCCTGTCCATCACCTATGCCGACGGGCGCGAGGGTGCTGTTCTGCGGGCGGGCGAGGCCGGGCGAGACGCCCTTGCGGGTCTGGGTCTCACGCCAGGCTATATTGGTCCCAGCAGCGGCGATCTGAAGACCTTTGGTCTGGACCTGCCCAAGACGCTGAGCCTGAAGGACGCGGAAGCGGCCAAGACGGCGACCAGCACGATCCAGTTGGCGGTCAAGGCCCTGCGCGACGCCTACAAGGCTCTGGACCCCGACAGCAGCAAGCCCAAGCCGACGGGCGAAGTGCCTGCCTATCTCAAGACGCAGCTGGCCAATTACCAGGCCGCGCTTGCACGACTCACAGCCTAGGTGCGGCTAGGCCCGCTTTAGGTTGACGGGCTGGGCGTCGCCGGGGTTATTGGGGCCATCATTGGCGTCGAGTCCCGCATGGCCCTTCCGAAAGACAATCGCACAGTCCTGATCATCGGGGGCGGCCTGGCCGTCGTCGCGGCCGTCGTGGCCGCCCTGGTCTTCAGTGGGGGGCGAGACGGACCGACCGAGGCGCCGCCCGCGTCGCAAGGCGGGCTGACCATCGACCTGGCCGAAGCCCCGTCGCTGGAGCCCGCGCGCGAGCTGCGCTGCTTCGTGGACGGCCAGTTCGTCGGCCTGGCCACCCTGGCCGACTGCGCCCAGCGCAACGGCGTCGCCACCAGCGCCCTGGACGTGGGTCTGGACGCAACAGGCGCTCTGGCCGCCGCACCGACCGCTGCTTTCGCCCCGCCGCCCGCGCTGCCGGCCGAGCCGACGGTCGAGGTCGCGCCCGGTGATGAAGGCGCGTCAGCGTCAGAACCCACCCGCCAGGCGCCGGCTTCGGGCTCGGCCACGGCCTGCCTGCGCCACACCGGGTCGGAATGGCGCGCTATTTCCAACGGCATGAGCCTGGGGGCCTGTGTTCAGGCGCTGTACGCCGGCACCTGCGTCCGTCCGGGCGAAGCCCAGTACGGTCGTTGGGGCGACACCACCCTGCGTCTGGTGCCGCGCCGCGTCGAACAGTCGAACGACAACAGCCGCTTCCGCACCCTGGCCCAGCAGGACCGCAACTGTCAGTTCCCGGAGCTGGGCCGATGAGCCGCAAGACCGTTGCTTCCGCCATCGCGGTCGGCCTTCTGGGCCTGGCCGTCGCCGCCTGTGCTCAGAAGGGCGTCGAGGCGCCGACCGAGACGGGCGTCTGCTATCACGTCGTGCTGGCAGAGGACGGCAAGTCCGCGCCCCAGATCAACGTCGTCGCCCGCGACCAGCCGCAAATCGAGTTCTGCGCCGCGCGGCTGGAGGAAATGCGGCTGCGCTTCCTGCGACTAGGCGGCAATAACCGCGACATGGTCGGCGCCTATCAGGGGCAGTTCATCTTCATCGACCGGGGCGGGGTCAAGTTTGGCAAGACGCTGACGGGCCAGCGCTTCTTTGCTCTGACGCGCACCGGCGACGGCCGTCTGGCCATTCCGGGCGCCATCCAGCGCGAGATCGACGGCCGCCCCGTCGCCATCGCGCCGAACTAGAAATCCCGCCCGGTCGGGCGTGAACAAAACTGGAACATTCTGTCGCAATCCGCTAGGGAGCGACGGCAAGAACATAAAAGGACATCGGTCATGGCCGGCAGCGTCAACAAGGTCATCCTCATCGGCAACCTGGGCAAGGACCCGGAAATTCGCACGCTGAACAGCGGCGACCGCGTCGCCAACCTGCGTATCGCGACCTCCGAACAGTGGCGCGACAAGGCCACGGGCGAGCGCAAGGAAAAGACCGAGTGGCACCAGATCGTCATCTTCAACGAGAACATCGTGAAGGTGGCCGAGAACTATCTGAAGAAGGGCTCGACCGTTTACATCGAGGGCTCGCTGCAGACCCGGAAATACACGGACGCGCAGGGTGTCGAGAAATACTCGACCGAGATCGTGCTGCAACGCTTCAACGGCCAACTGACCATGCTGGGCGGCCGTAACGACAGTCAAGGCGGCGGTCAGGGCGGCGGCTACGGCGGTGGCGGCGGCGGTCGTAGCGACGACGACTACTCCTCGGGCTTCTCGACCGGCGGCGCTAACAAGCCCTCGGGTCCCAAGGAAAGCTACGACCTGAACGACGACATTCCGTTCTAAGGTCGGTTCGACCGAAGGATCAGGCCGCGTCTTCCGAGAGGAGGGCGCGGCCTTTTTCTTTGTCAGCGCGCGAAGCGGCCTTGCGCGGCGGCGGCGCTCAGAGCCTCGCGGACGGCGGCGGTCAGTTCGGGCAGGGATTGCACCTGTTTGACGCCGTAGGCTTGGGCCGTGATGTCGACGTTGCCCTTGCGCCAGAAACCGTCGGGAGCCAGCACGATCAACTTGCCGCTGCGCGCGTGCAGGCCCATTTCCAGCAGGCTGATGGGGCTTTGCGTGCCAGGGGCGAAATACATGACGATGACGTCGGCGGATTCCAGCGCGGCCAGCTCCCACTCGACCTGACGGCGGAACTCGGGCTCGTCGGCCTCGGGACGCCACTCAGGGTTCCAGTCGGGACGGCGCGGGTTGAGGATGACCACGTCCATGTCGGCCAGGGCCGAGGTCATCGCCGCCTGCCAGTCCGGCGCGCCGCCCATGTCGATGCTGCCGCCCAGGAAGACGCGCGGCCGGCTGTCATCGATGGGCAGGGGCTGGGGTGAGACCACGGCCGTCGGGCCCTTGGCAGACTGGCCTTGGGCGTTCTGGGCCAGCGCGGGAGCAGTGGTCAGGGCGGCGACAGTCATCATCAGGGCGGCCAGCGTGCGGTTCATGTCTGCCTCGGTTTCACGAAGGGCGGGGGCATAGCATCCTGCCCGGCAAAGAGTAGGGCGGACCCGATGGAAAAGAGCAGTCATCGAACGTGACGGGCCTTTCCCGGTCGCCTGTGGCATCAGGTCGCGGTGTCCAGCCAACGTCATTCCCCGCTCAGCCTGCTCGAGATCGGCGCCATCATCGCGGTGATGCTGATCTGGGGCGTGAACAACGCCGCCGCCAAGATCGCCACCGAGGTCATGCCGCCGCTGATGGTCGGAGCCCTGCGCTTCGCCCTGGCCGCCGCCTGTCTGGTCTGGTTCGTGCGGCCGCCGTTTCCGAACTGGAAGAGCCTGCTGATCATCGCCGTGGTGGGCGGTCCGATCCATTATGGCCTGATCTATCTGGCTTTCTGGCTGGCCCATGACGTCAGCCCGGTGACGGTGGCGACCCAGTTATGGATACCGCTGACCTCTCTGCTGGCCTTCTTGCTGCTGGGCGAGCGGATCAGCCGGATGGCGACGGTCGGCCTGGTCATCGCCTTCGTCGGCGTGGCCTGGATGACGCTGGACCCTCACGCCTTGCAGGACTGGAAGGCGATAGCGGTGGGGGCTGCGGGCGCTTCGGCCTGGGCGCTGACCACGGTGATCGCGCGGCGCACCACCTCGATCCCGCCGCTGAAGATGCAGGGGCTGCTGGCCCTGATGGCCTTCCCGGCGCTGACCCTAGGTTCGCTGGTGTTCGAGACGGGACAGTGGGAGGCCGCGCAGATCGCGCCACCCTTGGTCTGGGGCACGCTGGTCTGGGCGGGTCTGATTTCGTCGGTGTTCGCGACCAGTCTGGTCTTCTGGCTGGTGCAACGGCGCGAGGCGGGGCGGGTGACGCCCTATCTGCTGGGCGCACCCGCGGTGTCCATCCTGATCGGCTGGCTGTGGATGGGCGACGTGCTGACGCCGCAGATTTTGACCGGGGTGGCCATCGCCCTGATCGGCGTGGTCACGGTGGCCTTGGGGGAGCGCGGCCTGCGCGCCGGCGCCCCCGCCAAGGTTTGATCTCCGAACTTAGTTGGCGCTGAGGACGGCGCAGGCCACGCGGTCGCCCGCGCCGCCGATGGGCTGGCTGTTGTGGTCGTCGGGGTTGGCGTGGATCACCAGGGCCGAACCGTCCGCGTCCCACAGCCACTGGCCGGGGCCGTCCTGGCTGATGCGGGCCTTGGTGGTGAAGAACTCGCCCTTGGCCGAGCCGTCGGCGGCGGCGTAGAGGTTGGGCAGGTCGCCGTCGTCGGGGCCTTGCGCGTTCAGCAGGCCGTGCGGGGTCTTGGGATCGGTGTGGTTGATGTGGGCGCCGGCCGAGGTGAAGGGCGCGGCGCACTGGCCCGTGGCGTGGATGTGGATGCCGTGCCAGCCGGGCGTCAGGCCCGCAGCCTCGACCTTGATCAGCAGGCCGGTCGCGCCCTGCGTCAGCGTCGCCTTGCCGATTTCCGCGCCCTGGCCGTTGATGATCGAGGCCTGTCCGGTCTGACCCGGCGTGGCGCGCGGGATCATGGCGGAGTGGTCGGCGGCGCCGGCCTGGGCGGCGGGAGCGTGGCCCATGGCGGCGTGATCATGGCTTTGCGCCGAGGCGCTGGCGGTGATCAGCGAGGCCGCCGCGACGGCGGTGAGGGCATAGGCGTTCATACGCATGGTTTTCCTGTCCTTTTGGGCCTGAGGATAACAGCGGCACAGCTTTGCCACCACGGCCCCCGGATGCTAGAAACCGGAATAGCGGATCACGTTCCGATTCCGGCCATTTAAAGCCTGATTTCCTTGACCGACGACAGCTACGACAACGCCGCACCTTCGGCGCCTGGCGACATCTCCATCATCACGATCGAGGATGAGCTGAAACGCTCCTACCTCGACTACGCCATGAGCGTGATCGTCAGCCGCGCCCTGCCGGACGCGCGCGACGGTCTGAAGCCTGTTCACCGCCGCATCCTCTATTCGATGCACGACCTGAACATGACGCCTGAGCGGTCGTATTCGAAGTGCGCGCGCGTCGTCGGTGACGTGCTGGGTCGCTTCCACCCGCACGGCGACGCGTCGGTCTACATGGCCCTGGTGCGGATGGCGCAGCCCTTCTCGATGGGGCTGATGCTGGTCGACGGTCAGGGCAACTTCGGCTCGGTCGACGGCGATATGCCGGCCTCCATGCGTTACACCGAGGCCCGAATGGCCCCGGCGGCGTCGGCCTTGCTGACCGACATCGACAAGGACACCGTCGATTTCCAGCCGAACTACGACGAGAAGGAGCTGGAGCCCGTCGTCCTGCCGGCGCGGATCCCGAATCTGCTGGTCAACGGCGCGGGCGGCATCGCCGTCGGCATGGCGACCAATATCCCGCCGCACAACCTGGGTGAGATCGTCGACGCGGCCGTGGCGCTGCTGGACAACCCCGACATGGGCGACGAGGCCCTGCTGGACATCGTGCCCGGTCCCGACTTCCCCACGGGGGGAGAGATCATGGGCCGCACCGCGCCGCGCAATGCGCTGCGTGACGGACGCGGCTCGGTCATCGTGCGCGGTCGCGCCTCGGTCGAGGAGATCCGCAAGGATCGCGACGCCATCGTCATCACCGAACTGCCGTTCCAGGTGAACAAGCAGACCCTGATCGAACGCATCGCCGAAATGGTGCGCGAGAAGCGTCTGGAAGGCATTTCCGACGTCCGCGACGAGTCCGACCGTCAGGGGATGCGCATCGTCATCGAGCTGAAGCGCGACGCTTCGGGCGACGTGATCCTGAACCAGCTCTATCGCTATACGGCGCTGCAGAGCTCGTTCGGCGTCAATATGCTGGCGCTGAACCACGGCCGTCCCGAGCAGATGGGCCTGCGCAAGCTGCTGGAGCTGTTCCTCGAATTCCGCGAGGAAGTGGTCATCCGCCGGGTCAAGTTCGAACTGGCCAAGGCCCGCGACCGCGGCCACGTCCTGGTCGGTCTGGCCGTGGCCGTCGCCAACATCGACGAAGTCATCCACATCATCCGCTCCTCGGCCGATCCGGCGGAGGCGCGCGAGCGGTTGCAGGCCAAGTCCTGGCCGGTCGGCGACATGATCGCCCTGGTCGAACTGATCGCCGACCCGCGCTCGGTGCTGATCGACGGCGACAAGCTGAACCTGACCGACGAACAGGCGCGCGCCATCCTGGCCCTGACCCTGTCGCGTCTGACCGGCCTGGGCCGTGACGACATCTTCGGCGAGGCGCGCGGCCTGGCCGACACCATCCAGGGCCACCTGACCATCCTGTCGGACCGCAAGAACG
>Ga0265296_1005555_pt1 | contig 10274 bp, 8 predicted proteins | sample MunlanPumphouse1_FD_189073 | JGI IMG/M metagenome (GOLD analysis project Ga0265296, IMG submission 189073) | Groundwater microbial communities from a municipal landfill in Southern Ontario, Canada - Pumphouse #1 | ecosystem: Environmental > Aquatic > Deep subsurface > Groundwater | place: Canada...
AGATTTATTCTTCGACTTTATGGAGAAGATAAATTTATGCGCGTTATTAAAGACACGATAATATTATAGTTCTCGATAAACTCGAACAATAAAATACATTTCGTAATTCAAGGCGAATTGTATTCCGGCACAATGCCCAAATTAATATATCTTTGGCGAACATCTATCGACAAATATTTAAAATCTCTTATCCTTCCTCTGCAATTTTCTGCCCCGCAATGACAATCAGGAATTTCCCAACTATCACATTTCATTGTCGTTGAATAATCAAAAGTTATTTCTTCACCGCATTCAATGCTCTTAATTAAAACAAGAAAAACATTTTTGTTATCAATTATTATTCCAGCGTTAGGGTCGCAAGAATGATTAATAAACCTCAAAAAATCACCATTTTCTCCATATGGCCCCATATAAAGCTCGCTTCCTATCTGCAACCAATTTTCAGCCGTCTCATTAGATTTTAATTCTAATTCTAATAATTTTTGGGTGCTCACAATCGGTCCATAAAAATCAATTATTTTTTCTTTATTTTTGAAAACCTTATTGCCAAAAATCCCCCTGCCATTAATTTTTGATTCAGATATATAAATGTTATTGCCCATAATTTAAAATTTATCTTTTACGACTCTGATGATTTCTTCTGATAAATCTTCTGCTTTTGGATAGTTATCACTAATAAACTTAAGAATTTTTCCCACTTCTGGTCCGGGCTTTATTTTAAATACTTCCATAATTTTTTTCCCGTTAATTGCTCCGGGAGAATATGTCTCATTATTAATTCTTTCTCCCTCTTTTTTAAATCGTTGAAATTGTTCGGGAAATAACTTTTCAAATAATTCATTTTCATTTTCTACGGATTTCGCCTTATTTTTTTCTCTAAGCTTTTGCGCTATATAATCTTGCGATGGATTTCTTTTTATGGATTCGCGATCTCTTCTCGCCATATTTTCAGAACCAAAATATTCGCTATCGAAAAGAGGAGATTGCACCACAAAATTAACAATGTCATCTATGGTATGAATATTATCAAATGTTTCAGCATCTAACCCCATAATAGCAAGACCATCATCGAGACTCTCGCTCACTAATATGTCGTGCCAATTCCCGCGCTTATCCCGAAATCGTCTAAAAAATCCCTCTGTTCCATATTTAAAATTATTTTTTTTAGCAAGCATGCCAATTATAGATGAAGCGTGCCCCTTAGAATAATACATATATTTCCTTTCAAAATCATTTTCATCCTTAGACTGAATAAAATCTGCATGAATCTGTTTGCCAGAAGCAAGCTTAATAAGAGCAGAATGAACATGACCGTTGCGATGATATTCTAAGAGTTTATCGCCTAACACACGTTGAAAATACAATTCATCAATTGTTCTTTTGGGGAAACAAATAAAATCAAGGTCGCCAAAGCTTTCCTTATCTTGTAATTGTTCTGCGGGACGAATTTCATAAAAATATTCACGAAAATTATCCAAAAGCTCCCCTACGATAAGATCGTATTCACTTCTTAAAACGCGCTCAGCTCGCTCGCCGAACAATTTTAATTTTGCCCTATATGGTTGTGGTTGAGGAATTTTCTCCATCATAAAATATAATTTTAAGTTTTTAAAATTTTTTTAAAATATTCTATTGTTTCCGATAAGCCCTCTTCCAAAGATATGTTCGGCTCCCAATGTAATTCTTTGCGCGCCAAAGATATATCGGGCTGACGCTTACGAGGGTCATCTTTCGGCAACGCCCTCATCTCTACGGATGACGATGATTTAGTCATAAAAATTATTTTCTCCGCCAATTCTTTAATAGTTATTTCGTTCGGATTGCCAATATTAACCGGACCATTAAAATCATCTTTTTCCATCATTTTAATAAGACCACAAACAGTATCCGACACATAACAAAAGCTTCTGGTCTGCGAACCATCTCCATAAATAGTAATGGGCTTGCCCTGAAGCGCCTGAACTATAAAATTAGAAACCACTCGGCCGTCATCTGGACGCATACGCGGACCATAAGTATTAAAAATGCGCGCTACGCGAATATCAACTTTATGCTCGCGATAATAATCAAAGCAAAGCGTTTCCGCTACCCGCTTCCCCTCATCATAACAACTGCGAATGCCAATGGGATTAACATTACCCCAGTAGCTCTCTTTTTGCGGATGCATTTCAGGGTCGCCATAAACTTCGGATGTTGATGCCTGTAAAATCCTAGCGCCGGTTTTCTTGGCCATACCTAGCATATTTATCAAGCCAATTGTAGAAGTTTTAACAGTCTTAATTGGATTTTCCTGATAATGAATGGGACTCGCAGGACAAGCTAAATTATAAATTTGATCTGGTTCCAGAAAAATTGGATTAACAATATCATACTCAATGAGCTGAAAATTTTCATTTTTCAATAAATGCTCAATATTTTTCTTAGCGCCAGTAAAAAAATTATCAAGACACAAAACCCGATTGCCTTCATTCAATAATTTTTCCGAAAGATGACTGCCTATAAAACCGGCTCCTCCGGTTATAAGAATTGTTTTTTTAAACATAAACTATTATTAACCGCATGCTCCGTAACACTTTTTATATTTTTATTTCTGTATCCGCAAGAAACTCTTAGTAAGACAATCCACAACTTTTTCCAATCTTCCCAAGAAATCGTCTTCGGCTCTTTTTTGTTCATTTTTTGGCATTCGTTTTATCACCGATACCATCTTTTGATCTATCAACCATAACATTATATGGATTAATTCATGCACAATAATTTCCTCAATTGAAGATTTCAGAGTTGCGCCAATCAAAATAGTCGCTTTCCTTTTCGAATAATCAACACAGAAATCGCCTTGTTGCGGGAAACCATCTGCCCTATTAAAAACAACAATTTTGACATTAATTTTCCATCTAGAAAAGCCCAAGCGATTCTTCCACTTTTCGATACTTACATTCGCTAATTTTTTTATTTGTTCTTTTTTCATATTTCTATGCCCCGTGACACCTCTTATATTTTTTACCGCTACCGCCCGCCGACGCCCTTCGGGCTTTGGCGGACTCCGCTTACCTACGATTACAACTAAAGATTATTTTCCACAGCAATGTTTGTCCTCCTTCGCTAAAGCTACGGAAGGATTGCGAAATGTCACTTACCGTGACATTTCTTATATTTTTTACCGCTACCGCAGGGGCATGGATCATTGCGACCAACCTTATTTTTTGCGTCAGTAATTGTTGCCACGCGTTCAAATGGAGATTGTTTCTGCCTCATCATATCAGCTGGCGCGATATTGACTTTAAATATCATTCCAATAATGCTGGTCTGGCTTGCTTCAAGTAACTTTCTAAATAATAAATGCCCTTCTTTTTTATATTCCACCAATGGATCCTGCTGACCGTAAGCGCGCAATCTGACACTATCGCGCAAATGATCCATATTTTCCAAATGATCAAGCCAAAGCATATCAATGGTTCTTAACATCACCATTTTTTCAATTTGACGCATATTATTTTCACCAATTTCTTTTTCTTTATTATTATAAGTTTCTTCAGCTAAATCAGATAAAAAATCAATCATTTTATCCCTATCTTTGATTTCTTTTAACTGGTCATATAAATCTTTTGGGGCGACAAAAATAGAATTTATTATTTCATTAATTTCTTTAACATTCCAAGATTCCGTCATTTCTCCTTGCGTGTGAAATTCAACGATCTTTTTTATTTCATCTTTAATAAGATATACAACCTCATCTTTAATATTATTTTTTTCTAAAATATTTTTTCGTTTCGCGTAAATCGTTTCCCTTTGCTTATTCATCACATCATCATACTCCAAAACATGCTTGCGAATATCAAAATTATACCCTTCTATTTTTTCCTGCGCTGATTCAATGGCCTTTGAAATCATTCCGCTTTCAATTGGCTGGTCTTCGGGAATTTTCAAAAATTCCATCATATTCTTTATTTTATCAGGGCCGAAAATTCTCATTAAATCATCTTCCAAAGAAAGAAAAAATTTAGAAACACCCGGATCTCCCTGTCTGCCCGACCTGCCCCTCAACTGATTATCAATACGCCTTGCCTCGTGCCTTTCCGTGCCAATAATTAAAAGACCGCCTAATTCTAAAATTTTATTTCTTTCTTTTTCCCATTTTATAAATCCCTCATCACCAGATTTGAGATTTTCACCCTGCAGGTGATCACCCGTAGGGTGAGACTTTTGCTTGCCCGCCGAAGTTTCAACGTAGGCGGGAGTTTTGAAATTACTCTGCGATATTCCGCCTAACATTATATCAACACCCCTGCCAGCCATATTAGTGGCAATAGTTACCGCCCCCAACCTGCCGGCTTGAGCAATAATTTGAGCTTCTTTTTCATGATGTTTAGCGTTTAGAACCTGATGAGCGATACCAAGGCGAGACATCATGGCTGATAATTTTTCGCTCTTTTCTATTGAAACAGTACCAACTAAAACGGGCTGACCATTCTTATGTCTTTCTTCAATTTCTCTAATAACCGCCTGAAACTTTCCGTTTTCTGATTTATAAATACTATCAGACAAATCAGTTCTTATCATTGGCTTATTAGTGGGAACAGCTATAACCCCAATATTATAGACCTTATGAAATTCTTCGGCGGAAGTTACTGCCGTACCAGTCATACCAGCCAATTTTTTATACATTCTAAAATAATTTTGAAAAGTAATTGAAGCCAGTGTTCGGCTTTCTTTTTGAACACCAACGCCCTCCTTCGCTTCAATCGCCTGATGCAATCCTTCTGAATAACGCCGACCCGGCATCATTCTACCAGTAAATTCATCTACAATTATTATTTCGCCATCTTTGACCACATAATCTTTATCGCGCTTAAATAAGGCGCGCGCTTTCAACGCTTGTTCTAAATGATGAACATACTTGATAGTGGCATAATCATATATATTCTCCAATCCCAATATTTTTTCAACTTTAGCGATACCTTCTTCGGTTAGAGTGGCGGCTCTCATCTTTTCATCAATATTATAATCCTCACTTTCATTTAAATTTAAAATTAGCTTGGCAAACTGCCCATACATTTGAGTTGACTCTTCATCCGGCATAGAAACTATAAGTGGTGTTCTCGCTTCATCTATTAAAACGCTGTCTATCTCATCTATAATGGCGTAATGCAAATCACGCTGAACAACATCTTCTAATCTCTGCGCCATATTATCTCGCAAATAATCAAAACCAAATTCATTGTTAGTGCCATAAACTATATCAGCCATATAAGCATCTTTTCGGCTAACCTCTTTTAAATTTTCCATTTCTACTGTTACCTCATTTTGATCCGCTTTCAAAACTGGTTCATACAGATAAGATTTTTCATGATTAATACAAGCAACGCTCAAACCAAGCGCATGATACACTGGTCCCATCCAATTCGCATCACGGCGAGCTAAGTAATCATTGACCGTAACCACGTGGACGCCCCTGCCTTCAAGCGCGTTAAGATAAATTGGCAGAGTTGAGGTAAGAGTTTTTCCTTCGCCAGTTTTCATTTCAGCGATTTTTCCTTGATGCAAAACAATGCCGCCCATCAATTGAACATCAAAATGCCGCTGACCAAGCATTCTTTTGGCGGATTCTCTGACACAAGCAAAAGCTTCCGACAAAATATCATCTAACTTTTTGCCATTCTTAATTTGCTGTTTCAATTCTTGAGTTTTATTTAACAAATCTTCTGGCGAAAAAGATTCAAATTCTTTTTCCAATTCATTTATCCTTACAACAATCGGCTGGAATTTATTAATTTCTTTTTCGTTTGAATCGCCAAATATTTTTTTAAAAAAAGACATAAATTTTAATTTTAAAACCAAGGTTAAACTTATAAATGACACTTCTTAATTACGAAATGCGACGAGGCATGCCATATGAGAGACTATGCGGCTAAATCAATTTTTTCAAAATTGATCGCCCGATTTAAATTTAGGGGGTGCGGCGGCACGAGCCCTAAGCAAATTTTCAGCAGAAAATTATGCGTGTCTATCATATGGTATGCCGAGTAAGGCATTTCGTAATTTAAGATAATATATTCAGATTATGACTAAAATTCGGCGTTAAGGCAAATAAATACTCACAAAATAAAACAAACCCCGATTGTATCGGGGTTTGTCAAAAAGAAATTATTTCTTCTTTTTTTTTGCAGCCTTTTTTTTCATGACTTTTTTGGCTTTCTTGGCTGGTTTAGCTTTTAAAGCCTTTTTAGCTTTTTTTTGCATTTTTTTAAAAATATTTTTGACATTAAAATGGCAATAATATTTTTTAAAATTTTGGCATTTTGTGAAATGAATTTCGACCAGCAACTCATCTCGCAAACGATTGAATTAAAAATTATAAAAATAATTTTTAGATTTTTAAATTTTTAATTTTCTATTTTAATTATATAACAATTCGCAATAAAAGTAATTGTGGATAATTATTTTTTTGAAAAAAAATAATTTTTAAAAAAATTAGAAAAAAATTAATCGTAAATTCTATTTTAAACTGCAATTCTGTACAATAAAAATTGTATGAAAAAAGCCGTTAAAAAACGGCTTTTTATTATTAATTAATACGATTAAGGCTGATGATATAATTTCCAAATTTCTTCAGCAATTTCTTCAGCCAAGGGATAAGTCTTTGTCATATCCTCATCATAAATATATTCCTCTCGACTTTTCGATAAAACCTTATCTATTATTTCACCTCTAATCATAACATTTCTTTCAAATATATATTTTTTATGACTATTTATGTCGGGATAATAAGTGGATCTTATAGAAAAAACTGGACCGGAAAAGGTTGTTTCCACGCTACACCCCCACCCGTAACTTATCTTCCATGGCATTTTATCAAGTTTTTGATCTAAAATATTTTCAAATTTTTCTGCATAAGCAAAATCTATGGAGTTAGGCGCTTTTTCTTTTGCATACTGAAACCCACCCAAAAAAGATCCGATTATAAGCAATAAGGCGCTGATTGATAAAATGATGATTAACTTTTGCTTTGCCATTATTACATCCTCCCGATATTAAAAGATCTGCAAAGAAGATTATCACATTATATTATCCTTTGCAATATTAAAATAAAAAACGCTAAATAATATTAGCGAAATTTCTAAAAAAATTTTATCAATAATCTAAAAACCCAGAAATTGTATTTCTTCTTTTAATTCCACGCCGAATTTATCCTTCACTTTTTTCTTACACAGGCTAATTAATTTTAAGACATCTTGCGCCTTCGTTTTGCCAGTATTAATAATGAAATTAGCGTGATCTTTGGAAATTTGCGCGCCACCAATTTTCTCACCCTTTAATCCGCATTCATCTATTAAATAACCGGCCGGCACCATTTTATTTTTTATTTTATCTTTTGGAATCATTTTTTTAATTTTAGAATCTAAATCGTTAATTTTAAAATTTTTAAAAACGCTTCCGGCAGACGCATACACCGGAACATTGCTACGCAATTTTAAATATTCTTTTATTTTCTTCTTGCAATCGCCTGCATTATTCTTAATTAATTTCAAATCCGCTTCTAAAATAATATTTTTATTATTTTTAAAAAAACTATCTCTATATTTAAAATCGCAATCAGTCGTAAAATATATTTTTTCTTCCAGACTAATTGGATTGAAAGCGCTTACTCGTATTACCAATTCTGACATACAAAAGCCAAACGCTCCACAATTTCCATAAATTGCCCCGCCCAAAGTTCCGGGAATACCCATCGCCCATTCTAAGCCGCTCAAACCAATATCTGCCGTTTTCAAAATAATATTTTTTAAACCAACCCCGCTTTCAGCTGTTATAATTCCTTCTTGCGGAAAATAATATCTACAAGCCTGATTTTTAATAACCAAGCCATCAAACCCCTCGTCACTAATCAATAAATTACTTCCTCCGCCTAAAATAAAAAAAGGCAAACCATTTATAGCCGCTCGCTTCACTGCCCACATCAAATCCTCCTTGCTATTTGCCTTATAAAAATATTTAGCCAATCCGCCTATGCCAAAAGTGGTATATGGCGCTAAGCTGATATTTTTTTGAAAAGACTTTACCACTATAACCATAATCTCTATGAATTTACAAAATGCCTTGTTGCATTTCATAATTCAAAGTAATCTCTAAAAAATAATATTTTGCCCCAATTTATAATAATTCCCTTCTTGTCTATTAATCACAAAAATCGCTTCCCAATTTCTACCCGAGGAAGAAAAAATATCTGCCGTCACATTAAGCCAGCGCTTCTGCCCATCAGAAGTAATTTCATAAACCCTAAAATCTCCCTCGGCGCGAACCAACCAAGAATCTTCATACCAATCACGCTCTTCGGCGCTTACTTCAATAATATTTTCCCATTTTAAATGAGAATATGAATTAAATATATATGGATTTTGAATCCATCTTTTATACCGACCATTGACAACATAAACCTTATAATCCCCCCTAGCCCTGATTAAAGATCCATCTAAATAGGAAGGTTTGTTAATAATAGTATTCGTATTTATACCCCCATCATTAATTGGAGGAGCCGGGGCAGAAGTTGACGATTCACCGCTACTAGCTGGAACTTCGGAAACAATCGTAGCCGCAAAAGAAAAGGGATAATATGGTTCATTTTCAATAAACCCTTTATTTTTTGTTTTACTCAATGGGACAAGCGTAACTGATAAAACATCCGAACCAAAATTGGGAATATAAACCGTGCCCTGCTGGTTAATAAGATTAAAAAATTTAACCTCATTTTTGCCATTCGCCCTCGCAATAATATATGGGACGCTAAACTTAGCAGCCGTATTTCCGTTAAAATCCAACTTTAGATTTTGACTGCCACCCGTAAATTTATACCAACGAGGAGACCAATCTTTTATCATTGAAGCAACTAAGGTGGCGCTTACTCCGCTTGGCGGCAAAGTATAAACACTCGTTGGCGAAACTATTAACTTTAATCTAATATTATCATTTAAAAAACAATATTTTTTGCTATCATCAGCAGTGCAATCATTCAAATAAAGCGCCACCGCCCAATCCGTAAAAATATCTGAAAATTTTTTATTAACCCCCAATGAAGATAGGGCGTCATCAATACTTTCAATGCCGACCTTGGTATTAAAAATCATTCGCGACAAAATTAATCTGCCATAATGCTCAACTAAATATTGCATAAAAATATTCACTGAACCATAATCTTCGGGCACATTTTTCCATTCAGTTAAAGAATTAGAAGGTTGTTTTAAAAAATCATAAATCCTGCTTTCAAGATTACTGCCAATGAAAGAGTCATCATAACCGACTAAGGTTGAAGCGTATTCCGACCTTCCCTCATTTAGAAAAAGCTCTTCCGTTACAGCATTTGCTTTATCTTTTTGATAAAAAGTAATCAAATGCTGAAATTCATGCGCCAAGAAACTTCTCATTTGAGGAGATTGATATTCTTTCGCGTTTAAATATAACATTTCTCTTTCATTAGAAAGCGCGAATGATTCTCTATTATATTCATCGCGAATATTAAAAAATCCTCCAGCATCGTCTCTAAGCCTGACAAATAAAATAGTAATATGCTCATCTCCATCAATGCCCGGTTTCCATTCACTGCCGAGATTATTTCTAAGGGTCGGATAGATTACCTCATCAAACTCATAAGCCAATGTTTGCATCGGCACTATTTTATTGCCGCTCAAAGAGTCCCACCAATCATCTTCCGTATAAAAATAAGCATTACGGCTAATGTGTTGTAGAGTAGCTTTAATTTGTGTTCGCCCCTCAATCGCGTATTCATCATCAACATTAAAAGTGACCGTCTCGCCTAAAATAGCCGCCGAAACAACGCCAATCTTAAACCAAAAAACCAGAGAAACAATTATTAATATTTTATAAATTTTTCTGCTCATAATAGCTTCATATTAACAATAAACAAAATAGGATACAAGATTAACAAACGCTCGTGGGGTTCTCGCATAATTTATCCTGAGTATGGTCGAAAGGCTCAGAATGGCTACTAAGAGATAAATGAGATTCTTCGTTGAGTTTATCCCCCGATGTGACATCGGGGGCTCTAGAATGACGCTAAGAGATAATGAGATTCTTCGCAAGCTCAGAATGACACCGAAGAACGAATGCCCAAGACAACACCCTCTTTTCCGTCATCCTGAGGGTAATCCCGAAGGATCTCATTGGGGGTTCTTCGTTGGACTCAGAATGACGATTCCTCGCTTGAGCTCATTCGGCAACATTTCCCTAATTATGATGTAAAAAACAAGGAAGCAGACACA
>Ga0265296_1005556_pt1 | contig 10274 bp, 6 predicted proteins | sample MunlanPumphouse1_FD_189073 | JGI IMG/M metagenome (GOLD analysis project Ga0265296, IMG submission 189073) | Groundwater microbial communities from a municipal landfill in Southern Ontario, Canada - Pumphouse #1 | ecosystem: Environmental > Aquatic > Deep subsurface > Groundwater | place: Canada...
ATCGCCCCGGTCACACTGGCCATCGCGCGCGTCCTGCAGGTCGACGCCGTGCCCCTGCTCGTCGCCGAGGCGATGCTCTCAAACGTCGGCGGCATCGCCACCTTGGTCGGTGACCCGCCGAACATCCTCATTGCGTCAGCGGCGCACCTGTCTTTCAACGACTTCCTCACCCACTCGCTGCCGATCATCGCCGTTGTCTGGGTCGTGGCTCTGCTCCTGCTGATCTTCCTCTTCCGCCGCCAGCTGGCAGTCAGGCCCAAGGCAGCGGCGCTCGACGAGCTCCACCCCTCGGAAGCCCTTGAGCAGCCGCGCGTCGCGATCACGGTGCTCGCCGTGCTGGCCGGGGCCGTCGTCCTCTTCCTGCTCCAGGACCTGCTCGAGGTCAGCCCCGCGTTCATCGCCATGGGGGCCGCCGCGGCCGGGCTCGTGCTCGTGCGCCCGAACGTGCCCGAGACCCTGGAGCACGTGGAGTGGAGCGTGCTCATCTTTTTCGCCGGGCTCTTCGTGATGGTCGGCGGACTCGAGGCGGCCGGCGTCCTCGAGGCGCTCGCCGACCGGCTCGGCGCGGCCACCGACCTGCACCCCATCCTGCTCGGCATCGGGCTCATCTGGGCGGTCGCCCTGCTGTCGGCAGCGGTCGACAACATCCCGATCACCATGGCCCTCATCCCGGTGATCGCGGGTTTGGAGTCCTCGGGCGTGAACATCGGGCCTCTCTGGTGGGCACTTGCCTTCGGCGCCGGTCTCGGCGGTAACGCGACCATCATCGGCTCGACCGCCAACATCGTCGTCGTCGGCCACTCGGAGCGGGCCGGGACACCCATCAGCTCGTCGAGGTGGATGAGGATCGGGTTTCCGATGCTCTTCGTGACCTGCTCGGTCGCCAGCCTGCTCTACGCGGGGCTGTACTCGACCCTGCTCAGCTAAGCGCCCGCCACTGAGCCGAGCTCTGGTCGACTGCCGTGCCACCCCAAGTCGACCGGCGAGCGCCTCATTCACGCGGCCGTCTCGATCACGGCCGGCACCTACTCGCACGCCATCGCCGCCATGCAGGAGGAGTCTGCGGCGGCGCTCATCGCCGGACTGGCGTTTGCGGAGGCCTGGGCAGAACGACAGCGCCCAGGCTGCCCATCGCGGGGGCCTGCCTCAGCCAGCCTGTCCGTGTCAGCACCTCTCGGGCATGCTCGACCCGCCTTCGAGCACGCTGCCATCCCCCATCTGGCCGATCTCACCCGAGAGAGTGCATGCCAGCCAGCTCTCGATCGCGCCTGGGGCCAGGTCCGACAACGTCGCGCCGCAGCCCACGACGGTGGCCTCGATGCCCGCCCACTCCAATGCGATGCCAGGAGACTCAACCTCTGCCCTCGGCACGCCGATACCACTTGCGCGCAGAGGCAAGCGGCGACGCGCCTGCGGGCGGTGGAAACGTCAGGGGGCCAATGGCGATTGGGGTGTGACCGTGTATGTGGCGATCATCGCGCTGATGATCGCCGGCTACTGGCGAACGTTCGAAAAGGCGGGGCAGCCGGGCTGGGCAGCGATCATCCCGATCTACAACGTCTACATACTGCTTAAGCTCGTGGGCCGGCCAGGCTGGTGGTTGGTGCTCTATCTCATTCCCGTGGTCACCTTCGTGGTGGACCTTATCGTGTCTCTTGACCTGGCCACCTCGTTCGGCCGTGGCGCGGGCTTCGGCGTGGGGCTGTGGCTGCTGCCCTGGATCTTCGTGCCCATCCTGGGCCTCGGCTCCGCGACCTATGGCGGGCCTGGCTCTCGAGCTCCGGGGCAGCCGCTCGCCCTGAGCTGACCGGAGGCGGGTCGGAACAGGATCCGAAACCACGCCCGCCGGCTCTCGCGATGCTCAATACTCGTGAGTAGCCTGCCGTGAGGATGTGTCTCGTCACCTGGCAAATGTCGGCAGTCGGCGGCGCCGACGGCGATTCCCAGCCAGACTGGGCCTGTCGGGAGCTCTCGAAATCGCCCTGTGCAGGCAAGAAGTGGTGCCCCCGGGCTGGATCGAACAGCCGACACCAGGTTTAGACCGTATGTAGCGGCGCGGCGCCCCGCCACGTAAGTTGACGCGGGTTGCCGCCACACAGGGTGGTGGCAGAGCCGCAGTTACGGGGAGGCGCCGCATGAGTGAGCTTACGTTTGTCGGTCTCGACGTGCACGCACGATCGGTCGCAGCCGCAGTGCTCAAGGCAGAGAGTGGCGAGGTGAAGAGCTGCACCGCCCCGGTGCGCAGCGCCGAGCTGGTCGCCTGGCTGCGCGCCCAGGGCGAGTCGATCTCCGTCGCCTACGAGGCGGGACCCACCGGCTTCGGGCTGGCGCGCGCCTGTGCGGCGGCGCGGATCCCCTGTCTGGTGGCCGCCCCGTCCAAGATCGCCCGTGCCCCCGGCGAGCGCGTCAAGACCGACCGCCGCGATGCCCTCAAGCTGGCCAAGCTGCTGCGCCTCGGCGAGCTCACGGCGGTGCGCGTGCCGAGCGCCTGCGAGGAGGGCGCCCGCGACCTGGTGCGGGCCCGTGAGGACGCCCGCGGTGACCTCATGCGCGCTCGTCACCGGCTCTCCAAGCTGCTCCTGCGCCAGGGGCTTCTCTGGGAGGGCAGCGCCTGGACACAGGCCCATGAGCGCTGGCTCGCCAGCCAGTCCTTCGAGGCGCGCGGCCTCGCCATCGCTTACGAGGAAGCCGTGGCGGCGATGATCAGCGTGCGTGCCCGCCGCGACGCGCTCGACGCGACGATCTGCGAAGAAGCGGTCAAGGAGCCTTGGGCGGCGGTCGTTGGGCGCCTTTCCTGCCTGCGCGGCGTCTCCACCCTGACCGCCTTCGGCCTGGCCGTCGAGATCGGCGACTGGCAGCGCTTCGACGGGCGCTCGATCGGTGCCTACCTCGGCCTGGTCCCGAGTGAGAGTTCCTCCGGCGAGCGCCGCCGCCAGGGGGCGATCACCAAGACCGGCAACACTCACGCCAGGCGCCTCTTGGTCGAGGCCGCCTGGCACCACCGGCGACCCTCGTCGCACGTCGGCCGTGAGCTCGCACGGCGGCGAGCGGGGCAACCGGCGCTGGTGCGCGAGCGCGCCGAGGCGGCGGGACGGCGCTTGCAGAAGCGCTGGCGGCGTTTCGATGGGCGCGGCAAGCGCTCCACGGTGGCCGCCGTGGCCGTGGCCCGCGAGCTCGCGGGCTGGTGTTGGAGCCTGGCGGTCATGGACCTCTGAAGGCCCTGAAAGACCCCGGCGCCGCGGCGAGCGCACCGAGTCCTGCGAGCGCGAGGAGCATGCGCGTCTTTCCTATGAGCAGCCCGACAAGGCCACGCTCGGCTTTAGACGAGCGCCGCTCCCGACGCACAGACGGTCATGCGGTGAAGGTGAACCCGCGCATATCAGGCTGACCGCGCGTCGCTGAGCAGGCCCGGTGCGCTCACCGTGACGTCGACGAGGAGAAGTACCGCGCCACCACTCTCGCCGCCTGACGCGGGAAGGATCGACCTCGCTCAGTTGACATTCCTCGCTACATATCAGGAATCATGCCGCAGACGTGACGGGCGATAGCGGGTCGTGCGCAAAGGTGCTGCACAGTCCAAGGTTCCACCCTGGCCCAGGGCTGCACCGTGCTCAGGCGTACTCAGCCATCGTGATGGGTCTCGTCGGCAGGGCGTCGGCAGCTGCCCTCCGGGCAGCCGTCACCCATCCGTGGTTCCAGCAACGACTGGGCAGGCGAGATCGGGGAAACCTCGCCTGCCAGTGTTCCGTCCAACCCGCCCAGCGCGGTTCGGGTCCGCGCTACGAGTCGGCAGCATCGCCCGCGCCTGCGGGTGCGAAAGGGCCAGATTCACCCTTGATCACCGGTGCCGCAGATGGTGGCGAGCTCCCTCAGCTGGTCGCGGCTCAGGTGCAGCTCCCTTTCGGCCCGCTTCGCGAGGATGTGCTCCACACGTTCTCTCGCGACGTCGACTTCTGTGCGTCCGGTTGCTGCCCAGGCGTCGTAGGAAAGGCGCGTGGATATCAATGGAGCGAAGGGCTCACCCGCGCGCAGCCGGCGTACCGTCTCCTTCTCTTTCAGGAAATCACCGCCGACCCCGACGCGCTGGATTGTCTCGCTCATCACAGTCTCGAGAGACACATCGACTTCGGCCAGCGTGCGTTGGATCATCGCCGCGATCTCGTCGTCGATGACCATCTGCGGAAGGTAGAGCAGGCTCGACGATTCGAGGAGCCCGACGCCGCCGCTTATCATGTCCGCTCCAGCCATTGCCGTGGCCAGGCCTTTGAGCGCCTTCTCGTAGCCGGCTTGGATGCCCGGGTACTTGGCGTCGGTGGGCAACCCGGCACACTGAACGGGCAGGCCCAACGAGTGCGCAACTTGAGCACCGATGGCACTGATGACGACCGCCTCAGGAGCGGCGAACGACGCCATCGCCGAGTGCATGTCGAGGACGCTGCCGATTGAACCCATGAGGAGGCGAGACCCGGGCGCGATCGACTGGACGGCGGTGGCGGCGCCGAGAAACTCGGCCAGTGCCTGGGTCACAGTGCCGGCCACCGTGACCGGCGCGGTGGCGCCGCACAGGGGCGATGGGAAGATGCCGACTGGCGCGCCTATCGCCGCCATCTCGGCGTGGAAGTCGAGCAGCGCGCCGTCGACTTGAAGCGGAGAAGCCACGGTCAAGAGGGTCGTGAAACGCGGTCGGGCACGGAAGCGCGTCAGATCACCGCTGAGCACCTGTGCGATGCGCACCAGCGGCTGCGCTTGACGCGGCGAGTTGACGAAGATGTGATGCTTCGACGTCTCGCTGAGCAGCGTCGCATACTCAGCGAGCTCGCGTCGCTCAGGCTCGACGTCGGTGGCCGCGACCGTGGTGAAGAACACGTCCACGTGGTCGAGTTCGTCGCACAGCGCGGCGCTCTGGCGAAGGTCCTCTAGCGTCGACGGTCGCACTTTCCCGTCGCGCATGTCCAGGGTTCGTGCCGCGCAACCACCCGTCGTGAAATGAGGAGGCTGGTTCTCATCGAGCAGTACGTCGCGATCCTCGGTCGCCCCCGCCATCAATATGGCCCGGGGACACAGGTCGAGAGCGCTCATCACGAGTTCCGGGGGAAGGCGAACGATCTGGGTAGCCTGGTCGACCTCTGCCCCGCGGTCGGCCAGTAGGCCGAGAGCGCGCGAACCTTTCAGCCCGATGCCAACCTGCTGGAGCAGGGCGAGGGCTTGCTCGAAGATGAGTCTCTCGTCTTCAGGTGCGAGCCATGAAGTCTTCACTCGCATCGTGCCGCTCCACGTGCTCCGTTGGTCCTCGCTCCGGCGGCCCGCCGCCACCCTTCCTGCGAATCCCCGGTCATCGGAGCCACCCGGGTCGACTCAGCGGCCCTGTCGGGGAAGTCGACCCGCCTCATCCGTTACCGCCCTGAAGAAACGCCTCGGTCACCACCGGCTCGACTTCCACGCCCTCCCATGGACACAGCGCCGCGATGTCGGTGACAACATCGATGACCGTCAAGCGGTCACTCCCGAGAGCCTGTTCGATCGCTGGAGCCACTTCGCTCGGCTTCTTGACGCGGAGGCCATTCGCCCCGAGGCTGAGTGCCACCTGCGCGAAGTCGATGTCCTCAAACACCCACAGGTCACGATGCTGCCCGTGAAGCTGCCCCCCGTACATGGGCTCATAGAATGGGATCATCTCGTTCATCGACCGGTTGTTGTTGACGATGACTACGACGTTGACGCCCCAGCGCACGGCCGTTTCAATCTCGCTGAGGTGGTACCAGAGCCCTCCGTCGCCCGTGAAGAGGATCACCGGCCGTTCCCCCACTGCCATCTTCGCCCCCAACGACGCTGGGAACCCCCAGCCCAGCGAGCCGGCAGCGCGCAGGTAACCCTGACCGGGCCGAGTCAGATCGAGGAAGGTCCCTGTCCAGAAGCCCGCGTGGCCGGTGTCAGCGACGACGATGCCGTCGGAAGGTAAGACCGCGGACAGCTCGCCGCACAGGCGCTCGGGCCGCATCGGAACAACCTCCGAGCCGACCCTGTCTGCTACCGAACTTCGCCAGTCTGCGACGAGCTCCCGGGCCCGCTCCACCCAGGTGCTGCGATCGCGTGTCGCAGCGCCTGTGGCAGCGGCGAGCATGGTCAGCGTCACCTTGGCGTCGCCGAGAAGTGAGACAGCATTGGGGTAGTGCCGACCGAGCTCCGCCGCGTCGATGTCGACCTGAATGACGGCTGTGCCAGGAGGCGGTACGCGCCAGTCGCGCGTGACCTGGCTGCCGGTCTTGCTCCCGACGTAACAAACGAGGTCCGCCTCGAGGACAGCGCGATTCGCACTCTCTCGCTGGTAGAGCCCCACGACGCCGACCGCCAAGGGATGCGTCCCCGGGATGACATCCTTGGCGTTCAACGAAGTTGCCACCGGTATCGATTGCTGCTCTGCAAGAGCCAGCAGTTCGGGCCCGGCACCGGAGTCGCGAACGCCGCCACCCGCAACGATGATCGGCCGCTCGGCGGACGCCAGAAGCCGTACGGCCTCCTGCACGCTCTCGGAGTCCGGTTCGGGCCGGAACGGCGGCACCGCGGAGAAGCGTGGTTCGAAGACTGGCGCGAGATCGGCGACCTGCGTCTCCGTGATCTCGCCGAAATGCCCTTCAAGCTCGAGGTGCACTGGCCCCGGCTTCCCACTCACTGCAGAGCGAAACGCCTGGCGAAAGAGGTCCGGCAGCCTCTCCACGTCCTCGACGTGGGCGTTGAACTTCGTCACCGGATCAAAGATGGCGAGATTGTCTGCCTCCTGATACTGGTGACGATGCTTGGAACGGACATAGCCGCCGCCGGAGAAGGCGATGACCGGGGAGCAGCCCATGAAGGCGTCGCGCAGGCCCGCAGCGAGATTGGAGGTGCCGATCGCCTGAGCGCCGCAGACGCCGGGACGACCCGAGGCTCTCGCATAGCCATCGGCCATATAGCCGGCGGCACGCTCGTCGTGGGTCACGATGCGCTTGATCCCCGTGATTCGCTCCATCTCCACACACGTCCAGGGGAGGATGAAGGGTACGTGGAAGAAGTGCGTCACACCGTAGGCCTCGAGAGCTCGAGCGAGGAACTGGGCACCGGTCGTTTCCATCTTTATGCCTCCTGGGCAGGGCCGCGCGGTCTGATGGACAAACGAGCTGATTCGTGAGGGGCTACCCGTTCATGACGTAGCCGCCGTTCGGCATCAGGACCTGACCGGTGTAGTAGTCGGCCGCCGGCGAGGCGAGGAAGACAGCGGTGTCGGCAACATCGCCGACGGTGCCGAAGCCCAACGGAAAGCGCGTCATCTTCTCGCGCGTCCAGTCATCCGAAAGAGCTGGGTCGTTCCCCATGTCGGTGGGGTGCATTCCGGGGGCGATGGCGTTCACCGTGATGAGTGGCGCTACCTCTCCCGCGAGCGCCTTGGTGAACCCGAGGATGCCAGCCTTGGCGGCCACGTAGTGGACCATCGATGAGCCAAAGGTGCCGCCGATCTGACCGATTCCTGAGCTCGTGTTGATGATCTTGGCGGCCCTCCTCTCATCGCGTAGCGGCTTGAGGTGGAGCATGCTCTTACTCAGGCAGTGCTTGCTGGTGAGGAACGAGCCGCGAAGGTGGCTGGCGATCGTGCCCTCCCACATGTCCAAGGGCATCTCGGCGACCGTTGACATCGTGAAGATGCCGGCGTTGTTCATGAGGATCCTGAGTTCGCCGAACTCGCCCAGCACCGACTCGACCATGGCGCTCACCTGAGCCTCGTCGGTCACATCGGCTGCCACGGCGATGGCATGCCTGCCCATGGAACGGATCCGGTCCACGATCTCGATGGCCTTCGCGGCCTCGGTTTCGTCAGGGTAGTGATTCACCGCCACATCGGCGCCCTCGCGGGCGAACGCAAGGGCGATGCCGGCTCCCAGCCCCCGGCTCGCGCCCGTCACGAGTGCGCTCTTGCCATCGAGTCTCCCCATTCTCCCACCTCATGTGTCGCGATCGTTGCTAGCTGCAGCAGGTTCTCACCTGAAGGAAACGAGGTGGAAGCGGTAGCCCATCGCCGATCCCAAGAAGACGTCGTGAACCAGACCCGCGAGCTTGTCGCTGTAGCCGTCGAGCAGGCTCGTGAACAGCCAGATGATGTAGCCACCCTCGTTGTACTCAATCGTCGCAGCCTCTTTGATCAGCTCGTTGCGTCGAGCGTCATCGGGCGTGCGGAACGCCTCCTCGACAAGTGCCTGCCACGCTTGGTTCTTCCAGTGGGTCTCGTTGTAGGGGGCGCTGGGAAGGCTGCCGGCAGCCGTCTGCGCCAGATAATTGCGTGTGCCCCAGAAGTCCTGAGCAAAGCTCCAACTGAGGTAGTCGCTGCCGTAGAACACGCTCGGATCGGTGTTCCGGATCTTTGCGGTGACGCCCGCACCCTTGGCCTGCTCAGCAAAGACCTCGGCCGCCTCGACCGCCCCGCCGCCGATGGCGGTCGACGTCGTGAGCCGGACCGTCAGGTCGTTATCGTAGCCTGCCTGCTTGAGGAGCGATTTGGCTTGCTCGAGGTCCTGAACACGTTGTGGCAGGTCCTTGGGGTACCCCGGATCGTAGGGTGCATACATGTCATTGCCGATTGCGCCGTGACCGCCAAAAGCCTGCTGAAGCATCTGCTCGCGATCCAGGATGAGCCGGAAGGCCTGTCGGACGCGAACATCGCTGAATGGCTTCTGATCGATGCGCATTGTGAACGGTTGCCAGCCGCCAGTCGGGGTCTCCCACACGGCGAAGCCCGGCGTCGTGCCGATCGTCTGAGTCTGCGCGGCAGCGAGGTTTGTGGCGTGGTCCACAGTACCGCCGAGGAGCGCGTTCACGCGCGCGACCGGGTCGGTGAACTCGATGAGGGTGAGCTCGTCCACATAGGGACCTTCACCCGCGTAATTCGGATTGGGCACGAAGACCGCCTGCTGACCCGGGGCGAAGCTCTTGAGCGTGAACGGGCCCGTGCCTATCGGGTTCTGGACATCGAAGTCGGAGCGCACTATGGAGTTCTCCCGATAGGCCAGAAGCTCCGGGAAGATCGCCGTGGGCGTCTCCAGCGTGAATTCCACCGTGCGATCATCCAGCTTCTTGATGCCGCTCGACCTGAGCATTGTGAGCTGAGCGGCGCCGCCGCCGGGGTTCTTGGGATCGATGATGCTGTTGTAGCTGAAGACCACGTCGTCGGCCGTGACCGGCTTGCCGTCCGAGTAGACGGCGTCCGGCCGCAGACGCACGGTCCACACCTTGGCGTCTGGGCTCGCCTCCACTGCTTCGGCGAGCACATTGGCCAACTGGAAATCGGCGGCGTTCTCAACCAGGCGGTTGTAGAGCTGGAAGCTGAAGGCGATCTGCGGACCCTCGAGGAGGCGGAAGGGGTCGAGATTCTCCTTCGCTGTACCACCCTCGATGCCGACCTTGAGCTGGCCGCCCTTCTGTGGCCCTCCTGCCCCACCGCTGGTCGGCGTAGGACTGGCAGTAGTACCACCACCGCATCCAGCAAGCAGCGGGCTCAATGCGAGACCGGCGCCCAGGCCGGCAGCTCCCATAACGACCTCGCGCCGCGTCAGTTGCGTCTTCGGCCCCTGAATCTCGGAATCGTCGCGTCTGGTGCTCACGTCCCCACCCCTTTCGACTTCTTCCCCAAGCCAATGGTCTCTTCAGCCGCGAGGCATGGTGTCGCTGTGCAAGCCGTTGCCTTCTCATGCCCTCGCCCGCGGTCGCGGTTGCCCAGACAAGACGGCCCCCGCGCGCCTGGTTTCTCCCTGGTCACCTCCCGTTGTCCCCCTGTGGCGTCGCGCGTTTGCATACTCACAGTAATCATTCTGTATACTAACGACAGCCTGAGGGGAGCTGTCAAGTGTCGGGCTACGATTGAGAAACGTCAGCCGTTCGGAGATAAGCTCATGACTCACGGGGCCGCGGTGGTCGGCCTCCTGTGAGAGGTCAAGGGAGCAGGGCATGAATGATCAGAACCCGCGCTCGGCGCCAGGCGGCACAGCATCGCCGAAGCCGACATCGGAGGCACGGCGAAAGCGCAGACGCGTCCCAGACGTGGCGGAGCCGCAGGGAGGCACGGACACCACTGCGGATGAGGAGCTCGAGAGCCTCAAACTGGCCGTTGGCTCGCGGCTGAGGGAGCTACGGATGACTCAAGGGGTCTCAGTGCGCGCTCTCGCAAGAAGGATCGGGCTTACTTCCGGTTTCATCTCGCATATCGAGAACGGACGGGTGATGCCATCCGTGGCCACTCTCGTGCGTGTCTG
>Ga0265296_1005558_pt1 | contig 10271 bp, 11 predicted proteins | sample MunlanPumphouse1_FD_189073 | JGI IMG/M metagenome (GOLD analysis project Ga0265296, IMG submission 189073) | Groundwater microbial communities from a municipal landfill in Southern Ontario, Canada - Pumphouse #1 | ecosystem: Environmental > Aquatic > Deep subsurface > Groundwater | place...
GACCCCCTTCTGGATCGCTTCGGGCGTTTCGGACTGCGGCATGGCGACCGGGATGCCGCCCAGGCGCTTTACGACCTCGGCGTTCGTCCCCGCGACCCGCAGTTCCATCCCCTTGAGGTCCGCGAGCGACTTCACCGGCGTCTTGGTCATGAAGTTGGTCGGCGGGCAGGTGAAAAGGGTGAGAATCTTGACCTTCTCGAACTCCTTCGGCTGGTACTTCTCGATGAGGTCGTAGAGCGTGAGGCTGGCGACCTTTGCGCTGGTGAAGCCCAGGGGAAGGTCGACGGCCTCGGACACCGGGAATCGCCCCGGCTGGTAGCTCATCGCGAAGTTTCCGATGTCCGCCAGGCCCGAAATCACTCCGTCGAGGATGTTCTTGGCGGGAAGGAGCGTCCCGCCGGGGAACGTCTGCACCTTGACCTTGCCGCCGGTCCGCTTCTCGACTTCCTTCGCCCAGTGCTCCATCTGGACGCAGGGGAAGGTCGGGGCGGGCGGGAAGTTGGCGTACGTGAGTTTGATCGCCGCCTCCGCGGAGAGGGCGGAGGGCGGGGACGCCAACATCGTTCCCAGGAAAAACGCCAGGAAAAACGCGAAGAAAAGCGTGAACACGTTTCTCGACCGCATTATGGAACCTCCTTTTGGGGTGGATCGTTATACTCCGCACAAAGCGCACAGGATCGGGAAATTATGGCCATTCCCGCCGGATTTTGCAAGGCAAACCGTCGGCAAACCGTCGGAAACCCCACCACGCGACGCAGAGGGCCGGTTCGGCTGCTCGCCTTCAGCCGCAGGCAGGTGCTCCAGCCGAAAATGATGGACCTCAACGCGATCGTGGCCGACACGGACAAGATGCTCCGCCGCCTGATCGGCGAGGACATCGACCTGGTGACGGTCCTCAAGCCCGACCTGGGGCTCGTCCTGGTGGACCCGGGGCAGGTCGAGCAGGCCCTCATGAACACGGAAACGGAGGCGGGCGGCAGCCCCTCCCCGGCTGGACGGGAGACCGTGCTCGTGGTCGAGGACGAGGAGGTGGTGCGGGCGCTGGTCCGGCAGATCCTGGAGGATAGCGGCTACACGGACGAGGCGATCGTGCACCACGGGGTGCTGGAATCCGGAATCTCCTTTCTGGAAAAACCGTTCACGCCGGACGCGCTGTTGCGCAAGGTTCGCGAGGTGCTCAATCTGCGGACAAAGGGACAATCCCGCGGGCTCCCGTGACCGCGCCGGACGGGCACCTGTCGATCCCCCCCTTTTAGTACCTCTATCCCGCCTTTTTCGGAAGATTCTTCAATGCTACGATCGGAGACGCGGCGAAGCGCGAGCGGGGACCGCCTGAGCCTCGGCGGCCGGATGTGCAACCGTATTTACGACAGGGAGTCCTGAGCGATGATCGTAGTCAACCGGACGAAGGGGAAAATCCTTGCGAACCGCGCCGGGAAGGCGCAGACCTTCTTCCGGAGGTTTGCGGGGCTCCTTTTCTCGCGGCCGCCCGGGGAGGGCGAGGGGTTGTGGATCGCCCCCTGCGGGAGCGTCCATACCCTCGGGATGCGTTACCCCGTCGACGTGCTCTTCCTGGATACGCGGGGGATTGCGATCGGCCTGTACCCGGCTCTGCCGCCGAACCGGGTCACGAGGCGCTTCCGGAACGCGATGGGCGCGCTCGAGCTTCCCGGCGGCGTGATCGCGGGAACCGGAACGGCCCTCGGCGACCTGGTGGAGTTCCGGGAAGATGGGGACGGGTCGCCGCCGGGCGCCCCCCTCCCGTGAACGCGATGCGCCCGGAGGGCTTGAGAGATCGGGCGGGCCGCCTCCTCGCCCGCCTCTCCCGCTGCGACGTCTGCCCGAGGATGTGCGGCGTCGACCGGACGAAGGGGGAGCCGGGGGCCTGCAGGACCGGCAGCCTCGCGCGGGTGGCGTCGTTCGGCCCCCATTTCGGGGAGGAGCCCCCCCTGACGGGGTTCAACGGCTCCGGAACCGTCTTCTTCTCCCAGTGCAACCTCCACTGCGCGTTCTGCCAGAACGTCGATATCAGCCACTTCGAGGAGGGCGAGGCCGTGTCCGCGGAATCCCTGGCGGGGATCTTCCTCTCCCTTCAGCGCCTGGGCTGTCACAACCTCAACCTGGTCACGCCAACGCACGTTACCCCGCAGATCGTTGATGCGCTCTCCGTGGCTGCGGCCCGCGGTTTCTCCCTGCCGGTGGTGTACAATTGCGGCGGCTACGAGAGGGTGGAGACTCTGCGGGAGCTCGAAGGCGTGATCGACGTCTACATGCCCGACCTCAAGTTCCTGGATCCCGGATCGGCGGAGCGGTACTGCGATGCCCCCGACTATCCCGAAATGGCCCGCGCCGCGGTGAGGGAGATGGCCCGTCAGGTGGGCCCCCTTGTCCTCGACTGCCGCGGAATCGCGCGGAAAGGGCTGCTGGTCCGCCACCTGGTGATGCCAGGCGACGCCTCCACGACCCGGAAGGTGATCGACTTCCTCGCGGAGGAGGTCGGGAAGGATACGTACCTGAACCTGATGGACCAGTACCGTCCCTGCGGCAGGGCGCACGAATTCCCCGAGATCGGACGGCGGATCACCCCGCGGGAGTGGGGAGAGGCCCGGGACTACGCCCATCGAAAGGGAATGACCCGGCTGGACGGGGAGTAGCGGTTGAAGGAAACGGTAGCGAGGAACGCATGAAGTCTTCCCGCAAAACGTTCCTGGAGAACCTCTTCCTCGCGGCGGTCGCCGCCGTGGAGCCCGCGCGCCTGGTCCGGGGGGCTTTCCGCCGGGATCCGGAAGGGATCGCCCTGTCCGGCGCGGGCGAAGCCTCGTTTCTCCGATGGTCCTCCATCCGGCGGATATTCCTGGTGGGAGGCGGGAAGGCCGGCCGCCCCATGGGGGAGGCCGCCGTCCCGGTGTTCGAGGGGAAGGTCGCGGCGGGCGTAATTTCGGTTCCGAGGGGAGAAGGAGGGTCGCTGGGCCCCGTTCGGCTCATCGAGGCGGGGCACCCCCTTCCGGACGAGGGGAGCCGGGAGGCCGCGCGGGCGATGCTGAACCTGGTCGCAACCGCGGGAGAGGGCGACCTGGTGATCGCCTTGGTATCCGGCGGCGGTTCCGCGATGATCTCCGCCTCCCCCGAGGGGGTCTCCCCCGCGGACAAGGAGGCCGTGTTCCGGCTCATGCTGCGGTCGGGCGCGGACATCGCCGGATTCAACGCGGTGCGAAAGCATCTCTCCCGCGTCAAGGGAGGCCGGTTGGCGCGTGCCGCGTATCCGGCCCGGGTGTGGGCGCTCCTGTTGTCCGACGTGCCCGGCGACGACCCTTCGGTCATCGCCTCCGGGCCGTTCTCCGCCGACCCGACGACCTACGGCGACGCGATGAAGGTCCTCGTCGGCCAAAGGCTTTGCCGGGCCATCCCCGCCGCCGCCAGGGCGCACATCGAGGCGGGGGTGGCGGGGATCGTCCCGGAGACCCCGAAGCCCGGGGACCCGGTGTTCGAGGGGGTCTCCCTGGCCGTTGTCGGCTCGAACCGGGTCGCGCTCGACGCGGCGGCAGACGCCGCGAGGAAAGGGGAGGGTAACACCGTCCGCATCCTTCCGGGATTTCTCCGGGGGGAGGCTCGAGAATGCGCGCGAGCCTTCGTCGCGGAATTGCGAAAGGCGGCGGGACCGGCCCCGCCGGGCGGGGCTGTCGTCCTCGTCGCGGGCGGAGAGACGACCGTCACGGTGCGCGGGAAGGGAAGGGGAGGCAGGAACCAGGAGTTCGCCCTCTCCGCGGCCGTCGAGATGGACGGGGAGCCGGGGATGGCCGTCCTGTCGTGCGGCACCGACGGCGTCGACGGCCCCACGGACGCCGCGGGCGCGTTCGCGGACGGGTCGACGTGCGCCCGCGCGGCGGCGCTCGGACTTTCCCCCCGGATCCACCTGGACCGGAACGACGCCTATCCCTTCTTCAAGGCGCTGTCGGATCTTGTCGTCACCGGTCCCACCGGAACCAACGTTGCGGACATCGCCATCGGCCTTGCAAAGGTCGGCTCGAAGTCAGACAGAGAATAGACGACAAGCCGTTTTTAGTTAACAATTCAATAATATTGAAATAATTATTTGGTGTATTTCATGTTTCATGAAATATCTTGACGGTTGCCGAAGCGAAAGGTTAGTATCGATTCCGGGCATCACCCTCACTGGAGGTCGCGTCCATGGGGAAAATCGTCCCCGTCAACCTGAGCGAGCGGGCCTACTCCAGAATCAAGAAAATGATCACCGACTACCGGTTCTCCCCGGGCAGCCGGCTCAACGTCGAGCAGCTGGCGCGCGATCTTGGCACGAGCCGGACCCCGATATGGGAGGCCATCCGCAGGCTCGGGCAGGAAGGGCTGGTGCGGAACGTCCCCAATCGCGGCGTCTTCCTCGTGGAGCTGACCCCCCGGGCCGCCATCGAGCTGTACACCGTCCGGGAAGTTCTCGAGGGGATGGCCGCCCGCCTCTCCGTCGAGGGAATCTCCGACCGGACGCTGGACAAGATGGAGAGTCTGCTCCAGGCGCAGGAGAGGATCGTGGCGGAGGAGGACCTCGTTTCGTATTCCCGGTCCGACTTCGAGTTCCACGCCTTCATCTACGCCGCCTGCGGCAACACGATTCTCCGGGAGATGCTGGAAAGCATCAAGCAGAAGGCCCGCCCGATCGCCATGCAGATCACTCCGATCCTTTCGGAGCTGCTGCAGGATCACCGGGAGATCCTCCACGCCCTTCGAATGCACGACCCTCTGCTCGCCGAGACGGCCTTCCGCGAGCACAACCGAAGGGTTCTGGAACTGTTGAAGCTGGAAGAACAGAAAAGGATACTTGGTAAGTCCAACCTACCACCGAGAAGGAGGAGTCCATGACGACGAAAGGGAAGACGAAGGGAAATATCCCGGCGGAAAGGACGGCGATCGTCCTGATCGAGCCGCAGAACGACTTTCTTTCCCCGGGCGGCACGATGTACGCCTACATCAAGGAGCAGCTGGCCAAGCGGGGAGTGATCAAGAGCCTGAAGAACCTCCTTACGAAGGCCCGGGGGAAGGTGAAGATCTTCTACGTCCCGTTCCATCCGTTCGAGAAGGGGTTCCCCGAATTGAAGAAGGGCGGCCCGGGGTGCGAGGGCCTGCGCGGAATCGAGATGGACATGAAGGCCGACTGGGGGACCGGGGCGTGGCTCAAAGGGACGCCCGGCCCCGAGATCATCAAGGACCTGACGCCGATGCCGGGCGACATCGTCGTGGAGGGGAAGATGACTCTCGACGCTTTCCACTCCACGGCGCTCGACTACCTGCTGCGGGCCAACGAGATCGAGCACGTGGCTTTCGCGGGCTTCCACACCAACTGGTGCGTGGAGTCGTCCGCCCGCTCCGCCTACGACAAGGGGTACCGGGTGATCGTGATCGCCGACTGCACGGGGACCGACACCGACGAGGAACAGAACTACGCGGAGAAGTGGATCTTCCCGAAGATCGGGAAGGTCATGACGTCCGAGGAATTCCTTTCTTCCCTGGTGTAGGGAAGACAACGAGAGGAGGCAAGGGATGACGCACGCACGGAGGTCCTGGGTTCGGATCTTGGGGTTGACCGCCGCACTGGCGCTCCTGGCCGTGTCGGCCGGGCAGGCAGCGGCGCCCGACAAGATCAAGGTGGGGTTCATGTTCGGGATGACGGGCGCCGCCTCGCCGGTGGGCCCGGTGCAGCTGGACGGCGCCAAACTGGCCGTCAAGGAGGCCAACGCCGCAGGCGGCGTGAATCTCGGCGGGAAGAAAGTCCCCGTGGAGTTCGTTGTCCGCGACGACGAGACGAAGCCGGACATCGCGATCCGGCGGTTCCGCGAACTGTTGACGGAGGAGAAGGTCCACCTGATCGTCGGGCAGACCTTCGCACCGATCTCGGGGGCGCTGAACAAGGAAGTGAAGAAGACGCCGGCGCTCTACTTCCCGGTGAACGTGGTGGCCCTCAAGATGTTCGAGAAAGCCGAGATGGCGCCGACGACCTTCGCGATCCACGGCAGCGCCTACGCGGCCGGGTACGCCGGAGCGGCCTACATCGTCAAGACCCTCGGCCACAAGAAGATCGTGTTCTTCGGACCCGCCTACGCGTTCGGGCAGGACCAGTGGGCCGGCGCCCGGGACGCCCTGAAGAAGTACGGCATCACCGCGGAATACATCGAGTCCCCGGTGGGGACGAGCGACTTCACCCCGTATCTCACCAAGGTGGCGGAGATGAAACCGGAAATCGTGATGCTTGCCCACTGGGGGGTGGACGCGATCAATGTCCTCAAGCAATCCTACGAGGTCGGACTCAAGAAAAAGACGAAGATCTGGTTCAACTGGATGACCAACGTCTTCGGCAGCGGCGTCCCCGCGAACGCGCTGGAGGGGGTCTATTCCCTCATGTCCTGGTACTACGATATGAAGGGGTTCAAGGACCCCGCGGTGGTCAAGGCGGCGGACGCCTTCAGCGAGAAGTTCCGGAAGGAGTACGGCTACCCGCCGGATCCTTACAGCGCAATGGCGTACATCGGCACCCGGGAAGCGCTCCGGGGGATCGAGCTCGCCCAGTCGACCGACCCGGCCGCCGTTGCGGCGGCGCTGATGAAGTCCCCGAAATTCGATTCGATGAAGGGGCCGGGAACGTGGCGGGCGGACCATCAGCCCGTATTCGAGTACGGCGCGTTCGTGGTGCAGGGCAAGGGCGAAAAGGAGCGCAAGGACCCCAAGTGGGACCTGGTCAAGATCGTGGGGATGTACACGGGAGAGGATTACCTCCCTCCCCTGTCCGCCCTCGGTTACTAGTCGGTATCGGAGGGAAGGGGAAGAGGGGCGTTTCCGATCCCTCTTCCCCTTTTCCGGAGGAAAACATCGTTGCCCGAAGAGATGATTCTGGAGACCCGCGGCGTCACGAAACGGTTTGACGGGTTCGTCGCGGTGTCCGGGGTAAGCTACCGCCTCCGGGAAGGGGAGTCGGCGGGGATCATCGGGCCCAACGGAGCGGGCAAGACCACGTTTTTCAACCTGCTGACGGGGATGTTCCCCCCTTCCGAGGGGACGGTGCTGTACCGGGGGGCCGACATCACGCGCGTCCCCGCGCACGGGAGGGTCTGCCGCGGGATCGTCCGCACCTTCCAGCTCGTCTCGGTGTTCGACCGACTGACCGTGGGGGAGAACCTCGTCCTGGCCCTGATACGGGCCGCCAAACGGCGCGTGGGGAAGCCGGGATTCTTCCTCGCGGACGCCTGGAGCGGGAACCTCTCCGACCCCTGCAACGAGGCGCTGGGGATGGTCGGCCTCCGGGGGAAGGCGCCCTGGAAGACCTCGGAGCTCTCCTACGGAGACAAGCGGAAGCTGGAGATCGCCCTCGCGCTCTGCCTGCGTCCCGCCGTCCTCCTGCTGGACGAGCCCTTCGCCGGCCTCTCCGACGGGGAGATCGTGGAGGTCCTCGACCTCATCCGTCGAGTGAGGAAGGAATTCACGCTCGTCATCATCGAACACAAGATCTCCCGCATCGTGGACCTGGTGACCCGGCTGTCCGTGATGCACGAGGGGAAGCTGATCGCGGAGGGCGGACCCGCGGAGGTCCTTGCCGACTCCCTGGTCCGCCAGGTCTATTGGGGGCGCGCATGAGCGAACCCCTCCTCGCGGTCGACGCGGTCGACGTCGCATACGGGAACGCGAAGGTCCTGCACGGGGTTTCGTTGCGGGTGGAGACCGGGGAGATGGTCTTCATCGCCGGTCGCAACGGAGCGGGGAAGACGACGCTCCTCAAGACGATCGCGGGCTTCATGAGCCCCGCGGCCGGCGCCGTGCGCCTTGAAGGCGGGGATTTGCGGGGAGTCCGTCCGGAAAACGTCGCACGCCTCGGGGTGCGGTACGTCTTTCAGGACAAGCGCGTGTTCTCGAAGCTCACGGTCCGGGAGAACCTCGAGCTGGCGGCGTACCCGTCCGGCGAGCGCCTGGCCGACGTCGTCGCGCGGGTCGTGTCGGTCTATCCCGCGATGGAGAAGTTTCTCGACGGCAAGGCGGGGGCCTTGAGCGGGGGGCAGAGGCAGATCCTCCTGATCGGGCGCGCGCTGGCGGGGAACCCGAAGATCCTCCTGATCGACGAGCCCACCGAGGGGCTGGCGGCGGGGGTGATCGAGGACATCTTCCGCCTCCTCTCGGGGATGAAGGGGCGCCTGCCCATGCTGATCGTCGAGCAGAACCTCCCGGTGGTAGCGCGGCTGGCCGACCGGGTCTACGTGATGAAGGAAGGGAAGATCTTCCAGGAACTCTCCTCCCGCGCCGAAATCGAGGCGCCGGGGGCGCTGGAGAAGAACCTGTGACGGAGAGGCTCCGGCGGTTCGACATCCTGCTGATCGCCGGGGCGTTCCTTCTCCTCCTCCCGGTGCTGAAGTTCCAGCGCGCGACCGACTTCATCATCTTCTGCATCTTCGTTCTTTCCTTCGACCTCCTCTACGGGTACATGGGTCGCCTCTCGTTCGGGCACATGCTGTTCCTGGGCGCCGGGGCCTACGGAGTTACCCTGTTCGCCGACCGAGTCTCGCCGAACCCGTACCTGTCGATCCTGTTCGCGATCGCGGCCGCGGCAGCGGTGGGAGCGCTCCTGGGGCCCATCGCGGTTCGGACGACGGGCGCGGCTTTCGCCCTCATCAACCTGGCGTTCAACCAGATCGGGCACTTCCTCGCCCTGATCGCGTTCGCACGGTTCACCGGGGGGGAGGACGGAATGTCGGCCGTCTTCTCGAAGGCGGGGTTCCTGGATCTCCAGGACAAGCGGGTGGCGTTCGGCTTCTGCTTGGCCTGCCTTCTCCTCACCTGCTGGGGGATGAAGCGTCTCACTGCGTCCCCGTTCGGGATCCTCCTGCGGATGATCAAGGAGAACGAGACGCGGGTCAAATTCCTCGGATACGACACCTTCCGGTACAAATGGGCCGCGTACGTGCTCTCCGCCGCCGTCGCCGGATTCGCCGGGGCCCTGTCGATCCTGAACTACGGATACGTCACGCCGAGCTTCATCGACACGAACCGCAACGTGGAGGTGATCTTCGCCTCCCTCATCGGGGGGGCGGGGAGCATCTACGGCTCCCTGGTGGGGGGGGTGGTCTTCATGACGATCAGCAACTACCTCGCCACGTATATCCCCCGGTGGGAAATGTTCCTGGGGCTCGGCCTGCTCCTTCTCGTGTTCCGGTTCCGCGCGGGAATCTGGGGAATGGTGTCCACACTCGAGGTGTTCCGTCCGCGGCGGGAGGGAGAGGGGCGATGATCACCACGCTGGTCTACGGGCTCACCATCGGGGGGATCCTCTACATCATCTCCATCGGGCTGTCCTTGACCTTCGGGTCCATGCGGATCGTGAATTTCGCCCACGCGCTGGTCTACACCATGGGGGCCTATTTCCTGGTCGTCATCCTCCGGGTGCTGGGCCTCGGATTCCTCCTTTCCGCCGCAATCGCGACGGTGGCAGTGCTTCCCGTCGCGGCCGGGATCGAGCGGTTCGTCATCCGGCGGCTGTACGGGGAATCGCTGGACTACGCGATCATAGCGACCTACGCCGTGCTCCTGATCGGGGTGGATCTCATCAAATGGGTCTTCGGGGCGACGCCGATCCCGCTTTCGGACCCCATCGGGAGGGACGTCGATCTGTTCGGGATCTCCTTCCCCCTTTACCGACTGCTGATCATCGCGATGGCGCTCTCGATCCACGCCGGCCTCTATCTCTTCTTCAAGCGGGCGATCGTGGGGAAGATCGTGGTGGCGGGCCTGGAGGACAAGGACGCCGTGCGCAGCCTCGGCATCGACGTGGACCGCCATTTCGCGATCGTTTTCCTCATCGGCAGCGGCCTGGCGGCGCTGGGCGGCGTGCTCTACGCCCCGATCACTTCGGTCCACCCCTACATGGGATTCCAGATCCTGCTGGTCTCCTTCGCGGTGGTCATCGTAGGGGGGATGGGAAGCCTCCGGGGGACCTTCCTCTCCTCCTTCGCGCTCGGGATGGTGATCGCGCTCACGGGGAGGTACTGGGGACCCGCGGCCGAGACGATGGTGTTCGCGGTGATGGCCGTGGTGCTGATCTTCAAGCCGCTCGACGTCTGATTTCCCGCGTCCGGAATCCCGCCCCCTGCCTGCCCCCTGCCTTGACACCCGGGCTCCCGGGTTGGTACATTGATAGTTAGCACTCTGGGCTTTGGAGTGCTAATTTTTGGACACCGGAAGGCCGCAGTGATCGCAGGACTGGACGACCGCGGGGCGCAGGT
>Ga0265296_1005559_pt1 | contig 10266 bp, 9 predicted proteins | sample MunlanPumphouse1_FD_189073 | JGI IMG/M metagenome (GOLD analysis project Ga0265296, IMG submission 189073) | Groundwater microbial communities from a municipal landfill in Southern Ontario, Canada - Pumphouse #1 | ecosystem: Environmental > Aquatic > Deep subsurface > Groundwater | place: Canada...
TGGCCAAGTTCGGCAGGAACAGCGAGACGACCCGTCTCATCGCTGCCCTCCAGTATAAGGGAAAAGCCCTCACCGCCGCGTTGCCGCGCCAGTTCGACCATCCATCTCGCGCGTCCTACACCCGCGACCTTCAGCCGCGCCGAAGGCACGGAGCCAATCCGCCAGCGTGTCCACGCGGCGGATGGTTCCGAGAAAGGATCCTGGTTACGGCCACGTCGGCGACGCAGCAACAGCACCGGCATATCGCATTCCGCCGCCACTAGCTGCAGGCGGCGGGTTGCAACCATCGACACCTTGTTGGCTTCCGCGATGATCGCGGATGGCGTCCCGTCGCGAACTGCGTCCTCGATCACGGCGAGCAATGCCGCGTCATCATAGGGTTGAGCATAGATTACATCGGACGAGGAGAGACCTGCCTGAGCCAAAGCCGGTGCGTAGAGGTCGGTGCGGCACGTGGCCCACAAAACAGGGCCGCTGGCATTGGCGGCCTCGCGCGCCGCAATACCGGCAAGGAACAACGTGGTTGCGGCGTCATCCGCCAGTGATCCGCTACGCGCCGTCGCCTCGTGAAGCGCGCCGGCACGCAAGCCTTTAGCTCCAAGTCTGCTGTCGATAGCAGCCACGCCGAACGGCAGCACGCGGTAGTCGGTGACCGGCGTGGCGATCGTCCGCAGTTGGGCAAGGCTGGTTGCAAGGGACTCGGGGGCGGGGGACATCATGGTCTAAGACTCTACTCGTTCCCCTTATGTTCCGTTACCATCTCCAACATTGCAAGCGCTTTGATCGTCCCGATCCGGGCTGATGATCTCCCTTTCCCCTCGGCGCACGAAGGGGAACGAAAAAAATACGGAACGGCAACAAATGGCGAATTATTCGCTTTCGTTTGCCCGGTGGGTGACTCATAGAATCGTCATGCCGATCCGACCCGAGAACCGCTGGCTCTACCCGATCGACTGGCGGCAGCTGTCGCAGACGGTTCGGTTCGATCGCGCTGGCGCCAAGTGCGAGGGATGCGGCCGACCACATCTCCGCCGGGTGGTCCATCTCGGCGACGGACGCTGGTGGGATGCCGATGTGCGATGCTGGCGGTCGGACCGCGGCAAGCGTATCTCCATGAAAACAGGGTTCGTGCTGGCGTCGATCCGGGTGACTTATGTCGTCCTCGCGTGCGCGCACCTTGATCATGATCCCGGCAATAGCGCGTCTTCGAACCTCAAGGCACTATGTCAGCGCTGCCACATGATCCATGATGCGGCTGAGCATCGCTGGCAGCGCTGGTGGAACGTCTTTCGGCTCCGCGCGATCCGCGATCTCTACGAGGATCCTCGCGTCACGCGCGAACGCATCGCCAACCACTAAAGATCGATGTTTCGGGCGCGCATCGCGTCTGCTGTGAGGTCGGCGACCGGCCCCCGCCCTGAGGTGGCCTCATAGACTTCGGCTACGTCGTGATCGGCAAGCTTATTCAGCATCAGCCGCACAGCCGCGACGCTGGCGTCGTCCAGTACGGTCTTTGTCTCGTCGTTCGCCATGGCTAAGGTCCCGCCGGTGTTTCCAATGGAGAACGAATAGCATGAACGTAAGTGACCTGGCCAAGGGCGTCGCGGAAGCGACCGGTTCGAACGAAGCCGATGCAAAGAGGGCGATTACCGCCGTATTCGACCAGATCGCGGCAGCAGCCGTGAAGGGCGAAGAGGTTACCATTCCAGGGTTCGGCAAGTTCACCGTCAAGGACCGCCCGGAGCGCGAGGGCCGTAACCCCGGCACCGGTGAGGCGATCACGATCGCGGCTTCCAAGAAGGTTGCGTTCACGGCCGCCAAGGGCCTGAAGGACAAGATGTAAGACTTGTGCGCCGGCGACTGATCTCGCCGGCGCCAACCCTAGGAATACGCTTCGTGTGCAACCGGTATCGTATGACGGCGAAGGAAGCTGACCTTGCGGTCACCTTCGGTATCCGGCCTCCTTATGAGAAGGACGAGGAATACCCCATCGGTGACATCTTCCCGACGGGCAAGAAGACCCCGTTCTACGGCAAGGTGATCGTGCAGGACGGCAACGAGCGGAAGCTTGAGCGGATGGAATGGGGCGTACCAACGCAGGTGGCCAGCGCGCGCAACCCTGCGGTTAAGCTTACCAAGTACGTGACGAACTTGCGGAACTTGAGCTCCAGCTTCTGGCGAAGACGGCAAGCCGCTGCACTGGTTTGACGTGCGGAGCCGCCCGATCTTCGCCTTTGCAGGCATCTGGCGTCCGACCGAGCGTAGGAAAGCCTATGGTTTTCTGACGACCGAGCCGAACGCGATCGTCGCGCCCATCCACCCCAAGGCTATGCCGGTCAACTTGCACGACGAGGATTACAATCGTTGGCTGATCGCTCCCTGGGACGAACTGAAGGATCTTCCAGCGCCCTATCCGTCGCCGCTTATACAAGTTCGCAGTTAGAAACGCATGATCTACCATATGGCCGTGGCAGCGTGTTGGTGATTAGGCTTGAGGCCGTTTGTCATCTTCAAGTGGGACCCGAAATAGCAAAAGCCTCGAACTTTACCGCCGCTCCCAAAGAGGGAACGATGGCCCCTCAAACTTCAGTCAGCTTGATCGTCGCGTGCCCCGTCTGCGCCACACTGAATCGCGCACCGCGTAACACGCTGGGTACTGGCGGGGCCTGTGGCAAATGCAAGAACGCCCTGTTCTCGGCCAAGCCGATCACGATCATAGCGGTTAACTTCGACGCGCACGCATCACTATCTGACTTACCGCTACTCGTCGACTTCTAGGCATCGTGGCGCGATCCGTTGACCTCGAGCTAGAGCGCAAGTTTACTCTTTGCGTTCACCGAACGAGGCCTTCGGCAACGGTTTTGCTGAAGTCGGGCAGCGCGGGTGTGATAGGGCTATCTGCGACAAAGCCTAGGTGTTTAGTTCCGGACATTCGTCAGACGTTTTCTACTGCCCCAGTTTGAACGTCCGTCCAGTTTCGTACGCTATCGCGTCGCGATTCAGGCGCAAGGGGCTAAAAAGGCACACTCACGCAAACTAGCGTTAACGGCCATACCATGTCGGGTTTCCGGATTGATAAAGCGGCTCTTCTCTGAGAGCCTTCTCGCGATCACGACCGTAGCAAGATCTGGACTGCGCGATTGACGACGAATGCAGACGCTCTAGACATCGCGCATGGGGTCGGGGGGACAACGAGCACCGGAGCCGGGTGACAGGACAACGATGCTGCGAACGCTCGTCGATGCGTATAGCCGACCGCTAAGCCGCTATTTCAACCGTCGCGTCTCGGCGCAGCACGACGTTCCTGACCTCGTCCAAGAGGTGTTCCTGCGGCTTAGCCGGTTGGCCGACCCGAACGATATCCGCCAGCGCGACAGCTTCATCTTCGTCACCGCCGCCAATGTGCTGAAGGATCAGGCGCGCCGGGACCAAGTGCGCGGCGCCGGCTTGTCCGACCCAATCGACGATTTTTCTCTCGAAGGTTCGGATTTTGCGCCCGACCGCGTCTTGGCAAGTAGGCAGGTCGCGAATGCGTTGCGGCAAGCGCTTGCGGAACTGCCCGAGCGCACGCGCGACGTGTTCGTGCTGAGGATGCTTGAGGGATTGAAGATGGCTGACGTCGCACATGCCCTCGCCATCTCGACGCGCGCGGCCGAGAAGCATCAGGCACGTGCGCTCGCGCATGTCGCCGAGCAGCTGAAGGACTGGCGACCGTGATCGCCCCGGACCAAGACGATCCGCTGATGATCGAAGCCGCCGAATGGGCCGAGCTTCTGGTTGACGATCCCAGCGACGCGACGCGCTTGCGGTTCGAACAATGGCGGTCGCACGCCGGCCATGCCTTAGCGTTCGCGGCGGTTGCTGAGGCGCGCACCACGAGTTCCGCCCTCGCGGATCATCCCGAGATGCTGGCGTTGCGTCATGCCGCGGTGGCGCGCATCGCGCTGGCACGCGAAACGCGACGGACTCTGCCGTGGATGCTGGCGGCGGCTGCCTGTGCCGCGGTGGTCGCGCCGATCGCCTGGTCACGTCTCGCCGACGATGCAACGACGACGGGACAGGCGGCGCAGATCGCAGAAGCGCCCGTGTATCGCACCGCGACCGGGCAACGGCTTATGGTGACGTTGACCGACGGGTCGCGGTTGACGCTCGATACCGACAGTCGGGTGCGGATCGCCTATAGCGATGCCGAGCGGCGACTGGTGCTTGAACGCGGCCAGGCGCTGTTCGAGGTCGCAAAGCATCAGCGACGCCCGTTCGTCGTCACCGCGGGATCGCAATCGGTGACCGCGCACGGCACCGCGTTCGACATCAGGCTCGACCCCGGTGCGGTACGGGTCGCTCTCGTCGAGGGGTTGGTGAGCGTTGGCTCCAAGGGCGGACACGCGAAGCCGGTTGCGATGGTACCCGACGACGTCCTGACTGCCGCAGCGGGCAGCGTCTCGCTGCGTCATGTGCCCGGCATCGCCTCTGCGCTGTCGAGCTGGAGCGGAGGACTGCTAGTGTTCGAGGACACCACCCTGCGTCACGCGATCGCCGAAATGAACCGCTATGGCACGCCGCGGATCGCGGTCGCCGACAAGCGGGCCGGCGATGTCCGGATCAGCGGATCGTTCCGCACCGGTGAGGTCGAGCCATTCCTAGATGCGTTGCAAATGGGCTTTCCCGTAACCGTTGCGCGCAGCGCCGACGGGATTACCATCGCTACGAAAAAATAATTCGGAAGGGGGTTCGGGATTTTTGGAATCTTGCGTCTTTATCCCCGGATCGACCCCGGCAGAGGGATCGCACACAAAGGGAGGGTTGCATGACATCCATAGGCAGGACCGCACTTTTGCGCGGCATGATGATGACCGCTCTGGCACTGGGCGCAGGCGGCATTCCGATCGGCGTGACCGCTAAGGCGGCCGTCGGCGTCCGGATCGCAAGACAGGATATGAGCAACGCGCTGCTCTCCTTCTCCCGCCAGAGCGGCAAGCAGATCCTGTTCTCGCCGACGCTCGTCCGCAACAAGACCGCGCGCGCGGTTACCGGCCGAATGGAGGTCGGCGACGCACTGACGACGATCCTCAAGGGCTCGGGGCTCCGTCATAAGCTGACGCCGAGCGGCGCGTTCCTGATCGTCGCGACCCAGGACCAGCCTGCCGGTACGGAGCCGGCCCCGGCCCAGGCTGCACCGGTGCAGGCCGCACCGGATCCCACCGTCGCCCAAGCCCCGCCCGAGGAGCCGTCCGCGGATATCGTCGTGATCGGCACCGCAGGCGCGGGCACTCGCCGACAGGATGCGGCGTTCGCGGTCACCACGATCGACAGCACGATGGCCCAGCGTCTCGGCACCGCCAGCACCGCCGAGGTGCTGCGCGCAGTACCGGGCGTCAGCACCGAGAGCTCGGGCGGCAAGACCGGCGCGAACATCTTCGTCCGCGGCTATCCGTCGGGCGGCGATGCGGAATACGTCACCTTCCAGACGCAGGGCGTGCCGTTCTTCCCGCCGCCGACGCTGTCGTTCCTCGAGAACACGCAGCTGATCCGGATCGACGAGACGATCCAGCGCGTCGAGGCGGTCCGCGGCGGCACCGGCGCACTGTTCTCGAACGGACAGCCGGGCCTGACCGTCAACCTCGTCCAGCGCGAGGGCAAGCAGACGCCCGCCGGATTGCTGAAGCTCAGCGGCACCGATTTCGGCGAATTCCGCGTCGACAGCTATGTCTCGGGTCCGATCGACGACAGCACGACCTATATGGTCGGCGGCTATTACTCGACCTCGCGCGGGATCCGCGATGCGCAGTTCGAGGCGGAGCGCGGCGGTCAGATCACCGGCAATATCCGGCATGATTTCGACAAGGGCTCGATCCTGGTGTTCGGCCGCTATCTCGACGATCGCGGCCAGTGGCTGCTGCCGATCCCGGTGGTGCAGGACGGCGACAAGATCCGCGAATATGCCGGCTTCGACGCGGGCACGGGCACGCTCGTCGGGCGCGACACGCGGATCGGCGTGCGCAACGACGGCAGCCGGGTCGACCTGGCCGACGGCCGCAGCGCGAAGACTTATAATCTAGGCGGCAATTTCGACTATGAACTCGGCAGCGGCATCACCGTCCGCGACCGCGGCAGCTGGATGGAGGGCGATGCCGACACGATCGGGCTGGTCCCCGGCGGCACCCCGCCGATCACCGCCGCCGCCTATGCCGCCGGCGAGGGCGGCACGATCGGATCGCTCACCTACGTCACCGGCGGTGCCGCGGCATCACCCAACACCGCGGTCGTCGAGGCTGGGCTGTGGAGCGTCGAGAAGCATATCCAGGCGTTCGTCAACGATTTCGCGCTGGCGTGGAAGTCGGGCGGCAACACGCTAACCGGCGGCGTCTATTACACGCGCTACAAGTCGCGCGACCGGTGGAATCTCGGCAACAGCATGCTGCTCACCGCCGAACCCAATGCGCGCCGGCTCAACCTGACGCTAGCGGACGGCCGGATCGTCACGCGCGATGGCTTTTCGGGCGGTTCGACGTTCAAGGTCAACGCGCGCTACACCGGTGAAGACGTCGCCGGCTATGCGGTCGACGAGTTGCAGATCACCGAGAAACTGCGCGTCGATGGCGGCGTCCGCTATCAGCACCACTCGGTCGACGGCACGCTTGAGAACCTCGCTGGCATGGTCCCGGCGGCGGGCGCTGACGGCAATCCGCTGACGCTGTACGACAATGGCGATGCGCAGTTGAACGGCACCTTCCGCACGATCCGCTACCGCGGCGATGCCTGGTCGTGGACCGGCGGCGTCAATTACGATCTGACGCGAGAGATCGGCGCGTTCGTCCGCTACAGCCGCGGCAACAGCTTCCCGTTCTTCGACAATCTGCGCGACGGGATCGACGTCGCACCGCAGGTCGACAGCTATGAGGGCGGCGTGAAGGTCTCGACCGGGATCGCCAACCTGTATGCGACGGTGTTCCACAATACTTTCGACGGGCTCGCGACAACGGTCATCACCAGCGGCGCACCGATCGCATCGGTTGGCGGTGCCAAGGCGACCGGTGTCGAGTTCGAGGGGCAGTTGCGGCCGTTCGGCGGCTTCACGCTCAGCGGCTCGGCGACCTATCTCGACGCGAAATACCGTGATTTCTTCACCGATGGCGGCCTGACCGACCTGACCGGCAACCGGGTCCAGCGGCAGCCGAAATGGCAGTGGCGCGTCACCCCCGCCTATGATCTGGAACTCGGCGGCGACGCCAAGGCCGGCGTGTATGCGACGATCGGCTATGTCGGCGACCGGTTCTCCGACGTCCAGAACGCGCAGGTCCTGCCGAGCTATTACAAACTCGACGCAGGCGCCACGCTCGATCTGACCCCGCAGATCCAGTTCCAGGTGATCGGCGACAATCTGACCGACGAGATCGGGCTGACCGAGGGCAATCCGCGCACGCTCGGATCGCAGGGCAGCGGCACGATCCTCGCCCGGCCGATCGTCGGTCGCTCGATCCGGTTCGGCGCCGCGTTCAAGTTCTGATCGGCACGACGGCAAACTCTGATAAGCGCTCCGGCGATCGATCCCGCCACGTCGGCGGGATCGATCGCTCTACCGGGATGATCGCGACGTGATGAAGACTATCAGCCGTTTTGCCGTGTTGGCCTCGGTCGCCGCGGTGGCGCCCGCCCAGTCTGGTCCGGCCCCCGCGCCCCTTTCCTCCACCGCGATCCGATCGCCGGCGGATCTCTACGGGCCGCTGTTCCAGGCCGTACAACAAGGCCATGTGTTCGCGGACGGCAAGACGTTCGTGGACGCAATACCCAAGCGCGCTGCCGATGCGATCATGGCGGACTATGCACGGGCCAAGCCCGAAGGCCCTGCGCTGAAGGCCTTCATCCTCGCCAATTTCATCGTGCCCGGCGAGAATGATCGCGGTTCAGGCGATCTCCGGACGCATGTCCGCACGCTGTGGCCGCAACTCGTGCGCCAGCCGGTCGCGCCGGTCGCGGGCAGTTCCGCGCTGCCGCTGCCGGCGCCGTATGTCGTCCCCGGCGGACGCTTCCGTGAAATCTATTACTGGGACAGCTATTTCACGATGCTCGGGCTGAAGGTCGACGGCCAGCAGCCGCTCATCGAATCGATGCTCGAGGACTTTACCAGCCTGATCGAGCGATACGGCCATATCCCGAACGGCACGCGGACCTATTATCTCAGCCGCTCGCAGCCGCCCTATTATGCGATGATGCTCGATCTCTCGACCGACACGGATCCGGTGATAGCGAAGCGTCGGCTGGCGGCGCTGCGCGCGGAACACGCGTTCTGGATGAAGGGCGAGACCTGCGTCGGCGGCAAGCCCGCCTGCCTGCGCGTGGTGCGGATGCCCGACGGCAGCGTGCTCAACCGCTATTACGACGACCGCGATACGCCGCGCGACGAATCCTATGCCGAGGACGTCACAACCGCGGCGAAGGCTGCACCCCGCCCCGCCGCCGACACCCAGCGCAACCTGCGCGCCGGTGCGGAAAGCGGATGGGATTTCAGTTCGCGGTGGCTGCGCGATCCGCAATCGCTGACGACGATCCACACCACCGATATCGTGCCCGTTGATCTCAACAGCCTGTTATGGGCGATGGAGCGGCGCATCGCCGAACGCTGTCGTAAGGCTGACGACGCGCCTTGCGCGATCGCGTTCACGACCCTTGCGGCCAAGCGCAAGGCGGCGATCGACCGCTATCTCTGGCAGGCGACGAACGCGCGGTACGCCGACTGGGACCTGTCGACGCGCAAGCCCACCGCGAGCCTCAACGCGGCGACGCTGCACCCGCTGTTCGTCGGCCTCGCCTCGCCTGCGCAGACGAAGGCGGTCGCCGCGACGGTGCGCAAATCGCTGTTGGCCGAGGGTGGCTTGCGGACCACGACGCTCAACACCGGGCAGCAATGGGACGAACCGAATGGCTGGGCGCCGCTGCAATGGGTCGCGATCGCCGGGCTGGAGGCAAATGGCGAACCGGCGCTGGCGAAGGACATCGCGCGACGCTGGATCGGCACGGTCGGTGCGGCCTATGCCGAGACGGGCAAGATGCTCGAGAAATATAACATCGAGCAGCTTACGCCGGGCGGCGGCGGCGAATATCCGGTGCAGGACGGCTTCGGCTGGACCAACGGCGTCACTAGCGCGATCCTGGACCGCTATCCTGAGCTAGCGCTGCATTGAATCATACTCTGCACAGCGACGTGGAATAAACGCCAGTTTATGTCCGATTGGTGATCAGCGAGCTCATCCCATACATAGTTGTTCGCGTTCCCGACAAAATCTGCGGCGAATGTCTTAGGACCATGTGTGGACGGCCCTCCGTTGGCAAGCTTGAACAGTCGCGTTGCAATGCTGGTTGGTGCGGCCATGTGTCCGACCTGTTAGTGCGGCTCATAGCGCCGCTGGCCATAATGCCATTCGCGCGGTTCGGGTCCCGATCACAAACACACACTCGAGGTGCTTGGGTCTTTGTGGGTTTTCCCGATCCGGCGGTTCAACCGGCTTGTTGCATTAGCTCCTATCCGCCCTTCCCAACCTCGTCCGGTGCGGTCGCCCGCACCGTATCCGGTTACGCGATCTGCGGCTCGCGATAGCGCTCGCCGCTGGCCATCATCGCCCAGATGATGCGGGCGTTCTTGTTAGCGAGCGCGACCGCGGCGACCTTGGTCTTCCCTCTGGCAAGCAGTTGCACAAGCCAGGGCCGCTTAGCCCCGTTCCGCTCGGCATAGCGCACGACTGCCATAGCGCCGACGATCAGCATCTGACGCAGGTATTGGTGGCCCGCCTTCGTGATGCTGCCCAGGCGCTCCTTTCCGCCGCTCGAGTTCTGCCGCGGCACCAGGCCTATCCAAGCAGCCAGGTTGCGGCCCGAGCGGAAGATCGCGGGGTCAGGAACCGTGGCGACGATGGCGCTGGCGAGCAGTGGACCCACGCCGGGTATCTCCATCAGTCGGCGACCAAGCTCGGTCTCGCGTGCGCTCGCCATGCGACGATCGTTCTCAAGGATCTGCTCCTTTACGATGCGTGACTGGGTTGCCAGCATCTCCAAGCAGAACCGCGCATCGGCCGGTACGCGTTCATCGGTAGGATCAGCGATCACGTCGAGGAGCTGCTCGATGTCGTTTCTGCCAATCGGCGCTGCAATCCCGAACTCGGCCAAGTGCGCCCGCATCGCGTTCGACAGCTGCGTGCGCTGGCGGTTGAGGATCAGGCGGACACGATGGAGCATCATCGCGCTCTGCTGCTCGGGCGACTTGATCCCGAC
>Ga0265296_1005560_pt1 | contig 10266 bp, 11 predicted proteins | sample MunlanPumphouse1_FD_189073 | JGI IMG/M metagenome (GOLD analysis project Ga0265296, IMG submission 189073) | Groundwater microbial communities from a municipal landfill in Southern Ontario, Canada - Pumphouse #1 | ecosystem: Environmental > Aquatic > Deep subsurface > Groundwater | place...
GTATTCAACACTGCCTATCGCTATTGCATCAACAACATTGCCGGCTGTCCGTACCACAAAAATATCTCCAAGCGCCTGGTCGAAAAGTAATTCCGGTGGAACGCGCGAGTCGGAGCAGGTTACAACTACGGCAAAAGGTTCCTGCCCTTTGGTTGACAGATTCTCCCGCCTGGCTGCCCCCATATCTTTAACGGCAAAATTACCCTGAGAGAATCTTTTGTTTCCTTCCACCAATAGTTGCAAAGCTTCATTACCTGATATTTTCCCCATAACTAAACACCCCCAATAGATTGTTTTTTTATATATATCTTTTCATAATTATACCATTGAAAATTATGATAACCAGGGACTGGCGTGAATATTTTATTTGTTAGGTCCTAAATTTTAAAATATAAGCGCCAGATGCCCAAAATGGATCTCTGACGTCTAATGAGAAATATTATTTTGAAGTTCATGTAAATGGCTTAAAATTTTTAGTCAGGTTATTTTATTTACAGATGGATCAGGACATCTTATAAATAGTTTATCTGAAGTGGTGGTAGAAAACATGAACAAGACACACAAGGGTTTTTTGCTGGCTGTCACTCTGGCGGTGGTTTTTTTCCTGGTATATCAGTTGAACTCAGGGGTTACCCTGCCGTACCGTTTTATGGAGCCCGGTAAGAAAACAGCGCCCGCCGTGCCGGAAAGCTCAGACGCGACTGACAATCGCGGTGATAACGAGCCAAGCGGGCAGGGCCGGGGAGCGGTAAAAGAGCCAGCTACAGTTTTCTGGTCTCAGCCCGGACAGTTAAGGGATTATGACACCCTGATTTTAAAGGAAAAAAACGACCCTGCCGGGTGGGCCGGCGGGATGGATACCACCATGCGTTTATGGCTGGTGGGTAAGGCGGACACCATGGCTATCTACGGCGAGCCGGTGACTATTTTAGAACGGCGGGGAGAATGGCTGAAGGTGGCGGCTGAGGAGCAAAAAACCGCATTGAACACCCTGGGTTACCCCGGCTGGGTGCCGGCCGCCCATATCGTCATTAATGATACTTATCTAAAAGAACTTAAAGCGCTGCCGAACGTTGTGGTAGTCAGACCAACAGCGGGCATTTTTTTGCGTGAGGATCTTGCGGATGTCCTGGGGGAAGCCAGCTACATGACCAAGTTGCCTCTACTGGAAGAAAAAGATCAATCTGTCATGGTGCGGCTGCCGGACGGGGGCGCCGGTTTCCTTAAGCGTGACCATATAAAAAAAGCCGGTGAATTGAGTTTTTCACGGGCCGGTATTGTGGAAGAAGCCAGAAAATTTCTAGGTTTGCGCTATATCTGGGCAGGCGCCGCATCTTATGGTTTTGACTGCTCCGGTTTCACCATGCGGCTTTACCAGTCGCAGGGTATCACCATACCCAGGGATGCTGATGACCAGGCTAAAGAAGGACTCGGGGTAGCCAGGCCTGATCTTTTGCCCGGGGACCTGGTGTTTTTCGCGGCCAAGGGGGGCTCCGGCCAAATTCACCATGTGGGCTTGTACATCGGTAACGGCTTAATGATCCACTCTCCCAACAGTGACTCCTCAGTCAAAATACAGGCCATAGACAGTGGCTCTTACGCGGGTGAATACTGGGGCGCCAGGCGCTATGCCAACTAAGAGATCATTTTTCCCCGTTTCGCCTTTATTTCCTCCAGTTTTTCGTATTCTATAACCGATACTCTTCTCATTAGCTACACCTCAAATAATGATTCTCACAAAAAGATGTAAAATCCTTTCGCATAATTATTATTTCGGCAGAAAACGAAAATTTTTAAGTTTTTTCTTCGTTATCATCATACATTTCGCTTATTATACAGGGTATCGATCCTGAAACAAGCTGACCGGTTGCCAAAACCACATAAATCAACCTTCCCACTGGGTCTGCTATGATCAGGCGGGGGTTAATCCAGACCTTCCTGCATTTTTCTTCTTCACAGGTTAAATAATCCTGGCAGTGGCCGCAGCAAATGTTGTCGCATTGCTGGTTGTTAAGAAAGTTATCGGAACATTTGGGGACTCCTTTATCCCCATCTTTTAGATAAATATTTTGGCAGTGGTCCGCCCTTTCAGGTATAGTCATGTTCTCAAAATCCAAGCCTTCCCCCTCCTTTAACATTATTAAACATAATACCATACATCAACTTCAATAATGCCATGGCAGTGATGATAAAATCCATTCCTGATGAAAATGTTTTTTTTTAAATATTCTTAACAACGCCGCAAATCCCTTTATTGTTTTTCGTTCAATCGAGTTTTTCCGGAACAGCCTTGTAGTGTGTGCACAGAGCAAGGTTTTATGTTAATAAAAAACGAAAAAATATTTATTTATACTAACGGCAGGTGCAAATCAAATTTTCTTGACACTTTATCTGTTATTTTCGCAATTTAACTCATTTTTTGTTTTTTACTGTAATAATGACCTTAAAAAAGAACGAAGTTAAGCATTTTTTTTAAACATCGCTAAAAAATAAAAATCCTAAGTATATTTGACAAATGCTTAATATTTGTTTATAATCTTCAATAATACAAAAAATGGGAGTGTGAAAAAATGCCTTTCGAAATTTATAAGCCTCGTGGTGAAAGAGTGCCTAAGTTGCCTCTGGTAACGATTTCAAAGAATTCTATTGTGTTAAACAAACATGCCCGAGAAAAGTTGGGTACGGAAAAGGTTGAGCTGGCTTATGACAAAGAAACGAACACAATCAGAATAAAAGCTACAGAAGACGGTCAAAACATCAAGAAAACAAAGGTTTTCAGCAGGGGATTTTTTAATCACTTTAACATTGCCGCAAAGGGAAAATTTCAGGCCAAGTATGATGAAAAGGAAAATGCCTTGTATCTAAACCTCAGTCAAAACCTAAACAGCCCGCGTTAAAACGCGGGCTGTTCCAATAATCCTAGCCAAACCGTCCGGTAATATAATCTTCAGTGCGCTGATCCACTGGTTTGGTGAAAATAGCTTCTGTTTCACCGCATTCCACCATTTCGCCGTTTAAAAAAAAGGCGGTATGGTCAGACACGCGCGCGGCCTGCTGCATATTATGTGTGACAACAACTATGGTATAGTCCTTCTTGAGAACATTGATTAATTCCTCAATTTTTATAGTGGCCAGAGGATCGAGAGCGGATGTCGGCTCGTCCATTAAGAGAACCTCCGGTTCGACTGCCAGAAGCCGGGCGATGCACACCCGCTGCTGCTGCCCGCCGGAAAGGCCCAGAGCTGACTTGTGCAGGCGGCCCTGTACTTCTTCCCAGAGTACCGCGCCCCGCAGACTGGTTTCCACGACCTGATCAAGCTTACGTTTACTTCTCTCACCATGTATGCGCGGGCCATAGGCCACATTATCATATACCGACATGGGAAATGGATTCGGCCTTTGAAAAACCATGCCCACTCTTTTGCGCAGGCTTACCACATCCACATCAGGCTGGTAGATGTCCTTTCCGTCCAACAGTACGTTGCCTTCCACTCTTACACCTTCGATCAGGTCATTCATGCGGTTTAAGGTGCGCAAGAAAGTGGATTTGCCGCAGCCGGACGGTCCGATCAGGGCGGTTACCCGATTGGTGCCGATATCCATGTCAATTTGCTTTAAGGCCTGGAATTCTTTATAAAAAAGGTTTAATTTGCTGACACAAATCCGGTTGACTGACATCGGATAACCCCCATAAGAATTGGTAAAAAATTTATTTACACATCTTAGCATGGTTCTGTTAGAGTACTGTTATATGTTCGTTAAAATTAAGTTAAGTTGTTAGATCACTTGACTGTTGGTTTTATTACAAAGGTTTAATCAAATTTTAAATCTATTTTAAGACTGCGTTAACATAAATGTGTTTTAATTCTAATTAATATGAATAAGTAATATAAGTTATCCAACACGCGTGCTTTTGCACAGTTAAGAACTACAGGAGGGACCGTATGCACAATACGATTTTGGACAACGAGCTGGAGGAGCTTAAGACTGAGATACTGCGCATGGGCGCCCTGATTGAAAAATCTATCTACCAGGCAACCATGTCACTGATCGAAGATAATGTTGACCTGGCCCGGCAGGTCATTGCTGAAGACGACGATGTCGACACGCTTACTATCGATGTGCAGAATAAATGCCTAAGGCTGATAGCGCTTCGCCAGCCCCTGGCGGTTGATTTGAGGGCTATTCAGGCTGATTTGCAAATGGCCACCGACCTTGAAAGGATGGGCGACTGCGCGGAAAAAATAGCCAAGTCGACCCTGCGGCTGCACGGGAAAAGGACCATTGACGATCTTTCCCTGCTGTCTCAGATAGCTTTTGAAGTAAAGGAAATGGTAACCAACATTATAAATTCGTATTCAGTTGCTGATATTGAAATAGCTAAAAGTATTGTGCAGGTGGAAGATGAAATAGACAGACTTTACAAAGGTTACTTTAACACTCTGATGGATACGATCAGGGAGGATCCAAACAAGGCCGACATGGCGGTCCAGCTGCTTTTCGCCACCCATTGCCTGGAAAGGATTGCGGACCACGCCACGAACATTGGGGAATCGGTACTGTATATGGTCACCGGTGAGCGGGCCAGCCTAAATGACTAAGGAGGGGGGACCTGTCCCCCTCCCACTCCGTATCTCAGCGGCAAACTCTTCCGGCAGCCCGGCAGATATGATATCCCTGGCCGCGCTTTCAAAGTCATACTGTATTTTATAAAACTTAACATCTATAACTTCATCAATGTCTATCACCGTATAAACCGCCTGCGGATCGCCATGTTTGGGTTTGCCCACGCTGCCCGCGTTAATCACGTGTTTATCGTTTTCAAAATTTTTATGGTAGGGGATGTGGGTATGCCCACAGATAAGCACATCTGTGTGGGTTTGGGCAAGAAGTTCTTTTAAGTAAGCTTCACTTGTATCCTCAGTCAGGTATTCGTTCAAATGGTTCGGGCTGCCGTGCGTTATTTTCACACGGCAGTTATTTATGGGTAGATTTATTTCACGGGGTAGACCCCGCAAAAAAGATTTGTTTTCTTCAGTCACACGCTCCCTGGTCCAGCCCAGGGACCGCTCACCGGTCAATCTGGCCTTTTCATTCTTGTATTCACAACCGCATACCAGGCGCGTATTCCCGATGGCGTCGTCATAATTACCCATGACACAGGTTATGTTTCTTCTTCTCACCAGGTCAATCACCTCATTGGGGAAGGGCAGGTAACCGACCAGGTCACCGGCGCAAACAATCATGTCCACCAGCTTTTCATCAATGTCATGCAGAACTGCTTTAAGCGCTTCAATGTTGGAGTGTAGGTCGGATATAACTGCAATTTTCATTTAGCTTCCCCTTTCCTGGGTTTAGTGTAATTCTTATGTGGCTGACATACGCCTGTATATTCTTCTGCCCAGGTAGCGGGCTGCCAGATTGAAGCCAAGCACCACCAGGATCAGCACCGCTGCGGAACCGTCCGCTACCCTGCGCAGATCCGGGACGAGACCTTCGGTGTTGACCTTCCAGATATGCACCGCCAGTGTCTCCGCCGGACGAAAGGGATTCAGGGGCGAAGATGAGTCAAAAATATTCCAATTGCTAAAATCCAGGGCCGGACTGGACATGCCGGCTGTAAACAACAGGGCGGCGGCCTCTCCGAACACCCTGCCCGAGGTGATAATAGCTCCACTGACCAGCCCGGGGAAGGCGCTTGGCAGTACAACTTTTATGATCGTCTGCCAGCGGTTGGCGCCAAGGGCCAGACTCGCTTCACGCAGGCTGCCGGGTACACCGCGAATTGACTCCTCTGTAATCCTGACCATGAGGGGGAGGTTAATTACCGTGAGGGCCATGGCTCCGGACATCAGGGAATAACCCCAGCCCGTCATATTTACAAAAACGAGCAGGCCGAAAAGACCGACTACAATTGAAGGCAGCGAATTCAATGTCTCGATTGAGAGTCTTACCAGTTCCGTCCACCTGTTAGGGCGGGCGTATTCGGCCAGATAAATACCGCCCAGCAGGCCTATGGGTATGGTAAAGGCCATGGATAAAAAGAGCAGGTAAAAAGAATTGAAGATCTGCGGTCCGATACCGCCACCCGCCCTGATTACCTGAGGGGGTTTGGTGAGAAAGTCCCAACTAATGGACTTTCCCCCGTGGTAAATGGTGTATCCGATTAGTGAACCCAAAATGATAATCACTATCAGGGCGCCGGCCCAGAACATGATGGTGGCTATCCTGTCGGCAAGGCGGGAATTCACCGGGCGGCACCTCCTTTTAAGGAGATAAACCGGATCACCAGGATAAAGAAGCAGGACATCATTAACAGCAACAGGCCCATTGACCAGAGAGCGTTGTTCCACAGGGAGCCCATCGGGGTGTTGCCCATATCCATAGTGATAGCGCTAGTGAGAGTAATCACTGGATCCAGGATAGATGTGGGGATTTTTCTGGTGTTGCCAATGACCATCTGTACGGCCAGGGCTTCGCCGAAGGCACGGGCTAGACCCAGCACGATACCGGTCATAATCCCTGAGCGCGCCGCCGGGAGTAGCACCAGGCGAATTGCTTGCCAGCGGGTGGAGCCAAGTGCGTACGCAGCCTCCTTCCACTCGCCGGGCAGCGCTCTCAGGCTGTCGGTGGATATACTGACGATAGTTGGCAGGATCATCACGGTAAGAACCAGGAAGCCGGCCAGGACACTGAAGCCAAGTCCGCCGACATTATTACGGATAAAAGGGACCAGCACGCTCAAGCCGACATATCCGTATACAACTGAAGGAATACCCGCCAGAATTTCGATAGCCGGCTGCAGCACCCGCTGGCCCCAGTTTGGCGCGATTTCGGCAATAAACACCGCGCAGGCGACGCTGAGCGGCGCGCTTAAAAGCACGGCCAGCATTGAAACCACAATAGAACCAATAAGGAAAGCCAGCACTCCGACTTGTGGGCCGCCGTCTTCCGGCAGGCGGTCGGGCAGCCAGTGGGTGGAAAAGAGAAAGTCCTTGATGCTTATACCATCGACCAGGAAAGCAGAAAGGCCCTTAGTAGAAATAAAAAAGACTATGGTAATGGTAGAGATAATAGCAATCGCCGCAGCACCCGTTGTGAGAATTCTGCCCAGCTTTTCACTGCCGCTTAATTTAAGAGCTCTATGAAGCAGGATTTTTCTCATTATAAGCATCTCCCTGTAAAGAAAGGAGCGGACCGGGTGACCGGCCCGCTCCGGTATATATATAGACTCTTTATTTATTCTTAACGTTGCCGCCTGAGTCTCTGACAATTTTCATCTCAGTGCCAGGGATGTATCCAAGCTGGGGAACTATAGTTTTTTGCACATCATCAGTCATCAGGTAATTTAAAAAAGCATCTATCGCTCCGCCCGGTTTTCCTTTGGTGTAGCAGTGCATATAAGCCCATACAGGGTATTTGCCGGTGACGATATTATCTTTGGTTGGCGCGACACCGTCGATGTTGACAATTTTTACGCTGCCGTCAAGGTAAGAGAGGGCCAGGTAGCCGATGGCGCCCGGGGTTTCTTTAACAATTTTGCGGACTGTGCCGGATGAATCTTCTTCTATACCGTTGGCTTCCTCAGCGCCGCCCAGAGCGTATTTCTTGAAAGTTGCCCGCGTGCCCGAGGCCTTGGGCCGGTTTACCAGGACGATTTTCTGATCCGGTCCGCCGACACTGCTCCAGTTGGTGGTTTTTCCTGTGAAAATGTCTACCAACTGCTGCTTGGTGAGGTTGTCAATATTTATGGCCGGGTTAATCACCGCGGCCATGCCCACGACCGCGACCTGGTGGTCAACCAGCTGGGCGGCGTCGATGCCGCTTTTCTCTTCGGCAAAGATGTCCGAGTTGCCGATATCAGCCGCTCCCTGGGAAACCTGGGTGAGGCCGACGCCGCTGCCGCCTCCCTGTACCACGATTTTGACGCCTGTGTTTTTGGCCATAAACTGGGTCGCCGCCTGCTCCGCCAGAGGCTGAATGGCTGTTGAGCCCACCGCGGTTACGTTGCCGGATAACTGCTGGGTCTTGTCAGTAGCCTGTTTGCTACCGCCGCAGCCTGCCAGTACGAGTAAAGCGGTCAGGCAAAGCACGGCAAACACCATAAAGGTTGATTTCTTTAACAAATCTTTCTCCTCCTTGGTTCCTTTTATAATTGTCGTTATATTTTAAGTGGCATGATATTGCAGCCACACGTTTTATTTTTCCGAGCAGATACGGTAGCCGACGCTGCGCACTGTTTCGATGTATTCCGGGTTGGCGGGATCTTTTTCGATTTTCTGGCGCAGGTAGCGGATGTGGACGTCCACGGTACGAGTTTCCCTGACCCGGTCGTAGCCCCATATTCTTTCCAACAGGATATCCCTGGTAAAGACCCGGCCTGGGTTTGCGGTCATCAGGTGCAGCAGTTCAAATTCTTTCGGGGTAAGCTCAAGTTTTTTCCCATCCATGGTAGCCACATATCTGTCCGGCCTTATCACCAGATTTTTGATCCTGATTTCATCTTTTACCTCTTCGCTGGGAGGGGGTTGGCTCTTGCGTCTTAAGTGTACTTTTACCCTGGCCAGGATTTCCCTCGGTGAAAATGGTTTGGTGACGTAGTCGTCAGCGCCCAGTTCTAACCCGATCACCTTGTCCAGCACATCGCCCTTGGCGCTGAGCATTATTACCGGAATAGATACGGTTGACGGGTTGGACTTTAAGTTACGGAGTATGTCGCAGCCGTCCATTTCAGGCAGCATAATGTCCAGAATGATCAGGTCAGGTTTTTCTTCATTGGCCGCCTTAATGGCATCGCGGCCGTTGGTAACGCCGATAAACTGGTAACCTTCCTTAGACAGGTTATACTTTAACAGCTCCAGAATATTAAGCTCATCATCTACAACCATGATTGTCGGCATCTTCTAACCACCTTACCAAGACTAGCCTGCCGCTTTTAGTGTATAAGCATAAAGTTAATTGTGAATTATTTTAATATTAATTTTGTGTTAATCGGTAAAATTTCTTTGATCAGTAACAGCTGCCACGGAGAAAATCCTGGTTGTCTATAGCAGCCCGGCCCGGCTAGTCTTTTTATTGACACTTTCTTGGCAATCCCTTAATATAGTATTTACAAAAATTTAACCTGAAGTTAACAAAGGAGTTGGTGCCGGTGGTGACGGCGTGTAACGGCTGGTTTTAAAACCAGCCATTAAATTTTTATATCTGGTTTGAAGGTGTATGGTTTATAATCAATACAGGGTTTTTAATGAGGTGCGGGTGAATGAAACAGAGGTACTTTTTCTGCCCCAAATGCGGGGGTGTTTTAGAATACAGAAGCTGCGGGGATAGGGACAGGCTAACCTGTGATTCCTGTCAATACATTTTTTACGAAAATCCTGTGGTGGGAGTGGCTGTGATTGTTTTTGACCAGGCTGGCCGCATTCTCCTGGGCAGGAGAAACAGCAGTTACAGCGGTCTGTGGTGCATACCGTGCGGCTATGTGGAATATGACGAGGATGTGTTTGATGCCGCGGTGCGTGAGTTTAAGGAAGAGACGAGCCTTGAGGTGAAAATAAACAGGGTTTTTACGGTGCAATCAAATTTTCACAACCCTGAAACCCATACTGTGGGCATCTGGTTTCTGGCAGAAGTGGTGGGCGGTCAATTAAAAGCTCAGGCCGATCTGGACGAGGTCGGTTACTTTGAACTTTCTTCCCTGCCGCCGCTGGCTTTCCCAACCGACGCCCTGGTAATAGAAATGCTTAAAAACAGGCAATTTTAAATTCCAGCAACTTTTTCCCCTGTCCTGACACTATTCAGTTATAATAGTGTATATAATCAAACGAGCGGGGTGAGTGATATGCCCCATAGTGTACTTTCAGCCGCGGGCCTCGCTGTTCTCTCCTTTATCTGCAACCTGCCTTTGGGGCGGTGGCGGGCGACGGTAAGAAAGTTCTCCGCCAACTGGTTTCTGGCAGTTCACCTGTCTATACCGCTGATTATTTACCTCCGGCTTAAACTTGGTTTAAACGCGTGGTTTATTCCGCTATCACTTGGTGCCGCGCTTGTTGGCCAGTTAGTGGGCGGCTCAGCCGGCACAGCCAGGGAAGAAGAGGGTCATAGAAGTAGTTATGATTAATAACAGGCCAGGCAGTTGTTAAGTATCTGGCCAAAACATAAGGACAGGTTGAACCTGCCCTTTTTTTGTTGTTGGACATACATGCCGCTGATGCAACAGCACCAGCTTAAAGGATGAAAATTATAGGTTCGATTTCAATCGAACCT
>Ga0265296_1005562_pt1 | contig 10265 bp, 10 predicted proteins | sample MunlanPumphouse1_FD_189073 | JGI IMG/M metagenome (GOLD analysis project Ga0265296, IMG submission 189073) | Groundwater microbial communities from a municipal landfill in Southern Ontario, Canada - Pumphouse #1 | ecosystem: Environmental > Aquatic > Deep subsurface > Groundwater | place...
ATGTTGCCCGGTGCTCCGAGTCCTATCACAGCCTCCTGGAGATCGAGAACCTTGATGACCTCAAGAACAAGATCATCAAGGTCATCATCATGGTGCTCATTGTCAGCTTCTTCCAGCGGGTGCTCACGATGAAATTCACCACGTCCACCGATATGCTCTTCATGGCGGTTTCCATCGGCGTCATCTGTATCGGGGTGTATTTCCTCCAGCAGCATAAAAAGGAATAATTTTTTTTGGTCTGTTTTTAAGAACGCAGATAAAGTTCTTCTCGTCCTCAAGGCTATGAGGAGCCTCTCGAAGCGAGCAAACCTTAACAACCTTTCCCGTAGAAAATATTCGCACTATGTGGAAGGCAGTCGGGATCGATGCATGGCTTGCGGCTCGGAAGACGAGCCTCGAGGATGCCCGCGGCACCGTTACCGGGATCATCGGGCGGGTGAAGAACGAGGGAGACGATGCGCTTCGTGACCTTGCAAAGAAGTACTGCACGCTTGAGCATATCGCCGTCACCGATGAGGAACGCGAGGCTGCGTATGACGATGTCGATACGCAGGTCGTGGAAGCTTTAATCGAAGCCCATGCCCGGATCGAACGCTTCCACGAGCGCCAGCGGCCCCGTGATCTCTGGTTTGAGGAGATGGAGCCGGGCGTTGTGCTCGGGATGAAGACAACGGCATTAAACCGTGTGGGTATCTATGTGCCCGGCGGCCGGGCAGCCTACCCCTCATCTGCCCTGATGTGTGCGGTACCGGCAAAGGTTGCGGGCGTTAAGGAGATCTGCGCCTGCTCCCCTCCTCCCATCAAGCCCATGACGCTGGTCGCGCTCGACATCGCGGGAGTTACCGAGATATACCAGGCCGGCGGCGCACAGGCTGTTGCCGCAATGGCGCTCGGGACCGAATCAATACGGCCGGTGCAGAAGATCGTCGGCCCCGGCAATGTCTACGTGACGCTTGCGAAGATGATGCTCCGCGAGCAGGTGGAGATCGATTTCCCGGCAGGCCCGAGCGAGATCGGTATCATTGCCGACAGCACGGCACACCCAAAGGTCGTTGCCGCTGACATCCTGGCCCAGGCTGAGCACGACCCGAATGCCGCCTGCATCCTGATCACGACCGATCCTGCCCTCCCGGCGAAAGTGGGAAAAGAGATCGAGAAGATGGTGGCAGTGGCGCCACGAAAGGAGATCATTATCGAGGCGCTGAAAAACTCCGGGTACACCGTAGTGAAGGACATGGATGAAGCAATCGCCGCGTCCGACGTGGTCGCGCCCGAGCACCTCTCGATCCAGGTGGCGGATCCGCTCACGGTGGTCACAAAGGTCAGGAATGCCGGGGCAATCTTCGTGGGCAAATACTCGGCAGTTGCCTGCGGGGACTACGCGGTCGGCACCAACCACGTGTTGCCCACAGCGGGATACTCGAAGATGTACTCAGGCCTTGACGTGGCACACTTCTGCAAGACGGCATCGGTAGAGATGATCGACCGCGACGGCCTCGAAGCAATCGGGGATATCGTGGAGACGATTGCCACAGCCGAGGGACTGCATGCCCATGCACAGTCCGTGCGGGTGAGAAGGGAACTGTAGTTTTCTCATTTTTCTTTTGTCTTTCTCATTTTTTGGCAGTCAGTTCCTCTGATCGGGGCGAGGTCATCTCTGACTGGATGTTTAATGTATTCCCTATGACTGAAACGGGAATTTCCGGGCAGATTCCCTGATCAGGGAATGTGCATTTGTGCAAAATCCTGCTGTTGTCCTGTGCTCACTGGGCATTGCTTCGGGCCGGTGAATTCGTGAAGGGACCCCCCTCAATAATACTTTTACCCCCACTGACCCCCCACCCCCAAATTTTCTTATTAGATGGTTATTATACGGCGTAAAAATTGGTGTTTTCTCACAAGATGAGCCGGGTGGGCAGGGGGGGGTCAGTGGGGGTAAAATGTACGGACGTTCTTTTCCGATGCATGGTATTACGGTCAAATTACTGTGAGGACATCATTCAGTCGCCGGTTATTCCCCAAACAAAAAGTACTCATCTGACCCCCCCTTGGTGGGGGCACCGGGTGAACCACAATTACCGGCGCGGTGAAAAATACCGGCATAATCCGGCACTGGCTGCAATGGCCAGGGCAAAGACCGGAAGCAGGGGATCGAACGGGGTCGCCGGTGTCGGATGTTCCATGGGAAGGATAGTGATATCCATGGTTGCATACTCCGTTTTGATAAACCGCAGCCGGTCTATCGGTGCATCTACGACATACACCGTATAATTCCCGGGTGCCTGGGTGCCGAGGATTGCAGAGGTGTCCCACCGGTATGGCCAGCGCCCGTCCTCCATCCGGACCGGGGCCGTGGTGAACAACCCCCGGCCGGCAGGAATATTGAGATTATCGAGGGCCACTCCCCGGGGATCAAGACCCGGACCGGTGACAAAGAGGAAGACCGCGATTGTCGAAGAACCGCTGATGTTCCCCCGGAGCATAATGGTGTCGCCGGTATGGGCAACGCTGGGGGATGCCCCCGCCGTGAGCGTGACCGCTCCCGACACCGGGGCTGCGATGAACGGCAGTATGCTTAGTGCGATGAGCAGGCAGACCAGGGGAATGGTTTCATTGGGGCCGGGGGAACCGTTTCGTGTCTCATCCTGGTGTACCAGCGGGCGATCAGAACGTGACGACCATCACGGCCTCTTCCTCGTGTTTGAGTTCGCCTTTGAGATGTTCCGCATCAAAATCATAGGCATCGTGGGGATTATACGCCTCGTAGAGCTCGCACTTGTCGAGAATGTCCACGAACTCTTTTAGGAAGATCCTGGGAATAATATCCACCCGTCCTCCGAACCGGGTCGTGATCTTCTTAATCATCGCCCGGATGAACCGGTGCGAGATCCGCTCCCGGTCCGGTTCGGAGTAGGCTTTGGCATAGACATCCACGACCTTGAGAGCTACTAGTTCGAGTTTGGCGGTATCGAACTTCGATAAGACGATCTGCGGCTGGCGGGGGTTCCTGAATGCGTCGTTCTGCACGATGCTGATCCGGTCAAAGAGCGGGGGAACGGAGCGGATGCCCCGGGAGCCATCAAAGAGTGCAGGCGTACCCGTGAACAGGAAATAACAGCGCGGCATATCCCCCCGGTCCAGTGCATCGATGATCTGGACAAGAGTATGGTACCCTTTCTCCCGCTGGTTCCGCTGGAGGCCCTGCGTGGTCTCCATCTCGTCGATGGCAATCGCAAGGCCGCGGTATCCCGCCCCGTGGATGATCGCAACAAGACCCCGGAGGAATACAAACGCAAGGGTATCATCGATATCGCCCCGGATCCCGGCTTTTGCTTTAAGATCCCTGCCGATATTGGGCTCGGCGGCAATCCACCCGATTGCAGCCTGTGCAAGGGTGAAATCGCCGGCATTGTTGGCCCGGTAATAGGTCCGCAGGGTGGCGGCCAGTGCCGAGTTCATCTCTGAGATGTTCGATAAGGCATTTTCGATCTCCCGCTCGGTTGCCACTTCGAGAACGGTATCCTCCGCTCCTGCGTCATTGACCGACAACAGCCGTTCTTCAATCGAAAACAGCCAGTTGTCCACGATCGATTTCAGGGCATGTTCGTCGGAATCTGTCCGCAGGTTTGCACAGACCTGCTGGTAGATGCTTTTCAGTTTATGCAGGGGGGATGCCGATGAGATGACAACGTGGGTGGTGACAAACCCCTTGCTCCGGGCAATTTCAAGGGCCCGGGCCACGAGGAATGTCTTGCCACTCCCGTATTCGCCCCGGATGAACTTGAGGTCGCCCCCGCCTTCCGCCACGTAATCCAGCTGCTTTGCGATGACGCCCTCTTCGATATCGAGCCCGACCGCGATCCGCTCAAGACCTCCTGCAGGTACCGTGCCCCGCCGGAGTGCATTGATGATATTGATGCTGTCAAGCCGGCTCTTTGCCATTCGTTCAGGTTCCGGTGTATTCATAGATCTCTCCATTCTCCCCGATACCCCGCTTCCCGATGATGATCATTCCCTGCGCTGCTGCTTTCTGCACGAGCCGGTTCACGATACCGACCACCCGCCGGGTTCCGAGGACTTTGCGCAGCTCCATCTCGGTCGCTGTGCGGTGCGACCGGAGGAAGGTCACGATCTTCTCTTCCTGATCGGTCAGTCCCGGCAGGTCAATGGATGACGGTGCCGTTTCTGCGATGTGCCGTTTCTCCTTTCGCGGCCGATCCTCCAACACCGGTGGATCGGCAAGGGACTGCTCCTTGCATTCCTGGAGGATGCCGAGGAACTCCGTGGACCGGAGCCCCTGCGTGTGGGCCGGCAGCACATCCAGTCCTGCAAGACAGTAATACTTGCAGGATGCATAGCCGGCCTCTTCAAGAGCCTGGGATGCCGCAATGAAAAAAGCCGCGGCGAGCAGCTCTTTTCCCTCAGAACTTAATGAAGCCCGTCGCTCTTCGAGTTTCTTGATCACCTGGCCGATCAGGCGCTTCATATGCCGCATTCTTCCTCTGGTATCAAGGATCAGGGATGCGATGTGTACAATGTCCGTGCCTTTTCTGACATTGGCAAGGATGTAGATCATCACCTTCTCGCATTCCCGTTCATCCCCGGTCCCGGCAAGGAAGCGGGCATAATCGGGACCTCCGATGAGGAAGTCTGCCCGGTAGGCCCGGTAATACCAGGATCGTGCCTCGGCGGGATTACCGGTGGTTTCAAAGAACCGTGCCGTCTCCAGCAGGCTGACCGCGTTTGCATCGTGGGATACCCGTTCCATGAACCGGCGTGCGGCGTCTTCCCGGGAGAGGTGGCTTGTCAGGAACACGCGGTACTTCCCGATGATCCGGCCCAGCATCGAAAGGTCGTTCTTTGCCGCGAGTTCATCCTGTACGAGCCGTTCGTACCGGTCCAGTGCCTTGTCCGGATGACCCGCTGCGGCAAGGAGATCGCACTCCGTGAGGCGTGCAGCAGGATCTCCGGGGCCGAGAGCCAGCAGTTTTTCGGTGGCCTGAAGGGCCCCGGCCGTATCACCGGCTGATTCCAGGAGCCGGATATACTCGTACAGGAATGCCGTGTCCTGCTGGTCATCGGGAAGGGAAACACAGGCCTCAATCGCACCCTTCATGTCGTACCCGGCAAGGGCATGGTGGTATAAGCGGAAGGCTGCAGCGTCCCGGTTCGTGCGCCAGATTACATGAGCGGCCTGTGCTGCCTCGCGGAATTGCCCCGTCCGGATCAGGGCTTCGATATATTCCGGTGATCCTGCCGTTTCCCCGGGATACTGGTTGTGGAGGACAAGTGCCTCGTTCGCGTCCCCGATCCCGATGAGTACCCGCATCAGGTTCCGGATATCCCCGGGTTTTTGTGCGGACGCGACAAGGCGGCGGAGTGCCGGCAGGGCCCCGCGCCAGTCTCTCTGTGACAGGAGATATTCGGCATAACTGCGGACGGCATCGAGGTTGGCCGGGTCAAGCCGGACCGCAGCTGCATACTCTCCGACTGCTGCTTCGTCCCCTCTCGCTTCCAGTACCTTTGCCAGGTAACTGTGGACATAGGATGAATCCGGCATCCGCACCGCAAGGTCGCGGAAGAAGACCTCGGCATCCTCGTACCGCCCGGCAGAATAGAGATTGGTTGCTGCAAGGATCTCAAGCGCCGGGTCTTTTTCTGACTCAAGCAGGTGGTTGCAGACCGCGAGTGACTCCTGGTATCGCCCGTCCTCGAAGAGGCGGAACGCCTCCTTTCGCTGTTCCTCCGGTGAGAGCAGGATCATGGATGATCCCGGCCGAACCGGACGTGGATGAGACCTTTGAGCATCCGGATAATATCCCGTTTCTCAACCCGGGAATTCCCCTTGTTCTCCCATTCAATGGGAACCTCGTTGATCACAAAACCGGCGGAACGCAGCCGCCAGAGCAGTTCGACATCGAATTCGAACCCCCGGGAGATCATCATTGGCAGCACGATATCGATCGCCTCTTTTTTGAAGACCTTTGCCCCGCACTGCGTGTCGTTGTACGGAAGTCCGAACAGGAGCCGGATCAGCAGGTTGAACCCCCGGCTCTCCACCCGGCGCAGGATACCCTGACGGATGGTAAGCCGGGATCCGGGAATCCAGCGGGACCCGATCGCACCGTCGGCAGAAGAGACCGCTGAGAAGAGGCGGTGCATCTCGCCAATACCGGTGGAGCCGTCGGCATCGAAATATCCGACAAGGGGCGCCCGGGCTGTTGAAAGCCCCGCAAGTACCCCGCCTCCTTTGCCGAGGCGGTGATCGAACCGGAGACAGCGGATGTGCAGTTCGGGTCGTTGTGCCGCAATTGATTCAACGACATCGGCCGTCCGGTCCGTCCCGTCGCAGACTACGATCAGTTCGCCGTCGAACCGGTCGATCCCTTCAAGGAGCGGCGTGATCCGGAACTCCTCGTTATATGCGGGGATCACAAGGCTGTAAAGCAGGGAGGGATCGGATGTCATGGCAGAGTGCAGCACGGTATTTACGATATTTCAACCGATCTCCGGGCAAAAGATCCCGGACATGGCGGCATCTTGCCGTACGAAGATGGCTCTTGGTACGGCAGTATCATCAGTACTATTCTCGCGTGAATTGCCAATAACGTTACTGGTGGTGGGTGAGATGCTGCATGAGGGCAGTGCCGGGCCGGTACTTCTCGGCCATTTTCAGGGCAACCTCGCGAAGGGCATGGTGTTCTGCGATACAGCTCTCGGGAGGGGGAGATTTCCGCAGGATCGCTGAGGTATTCTCGGTGATCTGGATCAGTTCGGTAGCAATCACGGCATTGAGCCACACAAGATCGGCCAGCATCTCTGTGGTATCGGGAGTGTCGGTATTCTGCATGATCAAGTGGTCTCGATCTTCCGGCATATTAAGGATCGGGAACGGTAATCTTAATCCCCGTCCGGCTGCAACGCAAGGATACATGACGAGTTATTATGACCGTATCCGGAAAGACGGGAACAAAGCAAACCCGTTTTTTTGCCAGATGGGTATTGAGGTCGTGAGTGCTGACGAGGGTAAAGCGATACTGAAGATGACCGTACGGCCGGATATGTATAATGGTGTGGGCTGGCTCCAGGGGGGGCTGCTCGTCGCACTTGCCGATGAGGCAATGGCGCTTGCCGTCTATACCCAGCTCTTGGATGGCGAAGGAATCGCGACGATCTCGGAATCCACCAGTTTCCTCAAAGGAGTCAGAGAAGGGATCGTCTTTGCTGAAGGGAGGGTAATCCGGAAAGGGAGACGAGTGGCGTTCTGCGAGGGAGAAGTCTGGATAGAGAACGCATCAAAAGTCCTCATCTCCCGGACAACTGCCGCGTTTGCCGTAACGCACGAGTGAATTAAAAAAGAAAAATTATTTCTTGTTTTCCTTGGATTTCTTTTCCGACTGCTCTTTTGTTTCCGGCTTGCGGAACTTGACATACCATAATGCAGCCCCGGCAGCAGCGATTACAATGATAAGCAGGATAATTGTTGTCACGGGCATGGAGGATGCGGCGCCTTTCTGTGCCGCAGCAAGTCCCGTGGTTGCATCCTGGTTACCGGGATCGAGGGTGAGCGCCGTGTTAAAAGCATCTGCAGCTTCCTGGAACCTGCCTGCCTGGGTGAGGGCATTGCCTTTATTGATCCATCCCTTCACATAGGAAGGATCAATGGTGACGGCTTGTGTGTATGCGTCAGCAGCCTCATTGTACCGGCCCATTTTGTACAGAACATACCCCTTGTTGTTCCACATACCGGTACTGTTCTTGAACTGGACCAGGCCCGCGTTGACCGTTGTAAGGGCCTCATTGTATCTGCCGAGATCGGTAAGTGCACCGGCCTTGTCTTTATAGACATACATGAGGGCATCCCCCTTACTGATCAGGGTGGTGTTGTCGGCAAGTGCCATGTCGAAATACTGGACCGCTTTTTCATACTGGCCGATGTTAATCGCTGCTTCGGCAATGTTGTAATAGCTTGTTGCATTATCATTTGATGAATCTAGATCAGCCATAACCGGCTGGATAGCGCAGATGACAAGAGTGAGGAATGCAAGTGTGGTCAGAATGTACCTGAATTTCATATATCCATAGTTTCGTTTGTGCATACATGAATCTTACTTGGAATCGTCCGGGCCATTCCTGAAATGGAATTTCCCTCGCGCAGGTTATTCACTCCTGTGGCATTCCCCTCTTCTCGCCGCGGTAAGATAACACTAATACGGATTGTGAGTAAAATATAAAGCAATCGGGGAGATCGTACGTGAAATACATCATTGTAACCGGCGGTGTGATGAGCGGTCTGGGCAAGGGGATAACAGCTGCATCCGTGGGCCGTATCCTGAAGAACCGGGGTTATCGGGTCACCGCAGTCAAGATCGACCCCTACCTGAATATCGACGCCGGGACGATGAATCCTGCCCAGCACGGCGAAGTCTTTGTGTTGAAGGACGGGAGCGAGGTGGATCTCGATCTCGGAAACTATGAACGGTTCCTCGATATCGAACTCTCCGCCTCCCACAATATCACGACCGGGAAGGTCTACCGCACGGTGATCGAGAAGGAACGCCGTGGCGACTTCCTCGGAGAAACCGTCCAGATCATCCCCCATATCACCGACCAGATCAAGGAGTGCATACGGAATGCGGCCGAAGAGGAGTTTCCGGATGGCACACATGCAGATATCTGTCTTGTTGAAGTTGGCGGCACGGTTGGCGACATCGAGAGCATGCCCTTCCTCGAAGCGATCCGGCAGATGCGGGGCGATCTTCCCCAGCACGACTACGTCCTGATCCACGTAACCCTGATCCCTGCCGATACCATGGGCGACATGAAGACCAAGCCCACCCAGCATTCGGTGAAGGCCCTGCGGGAACTTGGTCTTCACGCAGATATCATTGTCGGGCGCAGTGATCTCCCGATGAGTGCAGGCACAAAACGCAAGATATCTGCTTTCTGCGATCTTCCCCAGAGCGATGTCATCTCCGCTGCCACTGCACCTGACACCTACGCTGTCCCGATGGAGATGGAGAAGGAAGGTATCGCGGATGTCCTCTCCACCCATCTCGGGCTGGACCGGAAAGAGGCAGACAACTCGTGGTACCGGATCGTGAACAAGGAATACACGAACCGGGTCACGGTTGCCATTGTCAGCAAGTACGGCATCGAGGATGTTTATATCAGCATCAAGGAATCCTTGAAGCATGCCGGGCGGGCACTCTCCACCGAAGTAAAGATCGCGTGGCTGGATGCAGAGCGTTTCGAACGGGCTTCGCTGAAGGACTATGATGGTATCCTGATCCCCGGGGGCTTTGGCAAGCGAGGTATCGAGGGCAAGATCGAGGCGATCCAGTTTGCCCGGGAGAACAATGTCCCGTTCCTCGGCCTCTGTCTCGGGTTCCAGCTGGCAACGGTTGAATATGCCCGGAACAAGGCCGGCATCCCCGATGCCACGAGCGAGGAGTTTGGCGAGGGCACCCACGTGATTGCCCTCCTGCCCGAGCAGGAAGGGCTCAACGAACTGGGAGGGACGATGCGGCTTGGTAACTATACGGCCGATCTCCGCGAGGGAACCCTTGCTTACAAACTGTACGGCGAGAAGCAGGTAGTCGAACGGCACCGGCACCGGTACGAAGTGAACCCGGACTATATTGCCCGGCTGGAAGCAGCGGGATTGGTCTTCTCGGCCACCAACAGGAACCGGATGGAGTGCCTGGAGCTGCCCGGGCACCCGTTCTTCTTTGCAACGCAGTTCCACCCGGAGTTCAAGTCCCGGCCAACCCGGCCATCACCGCCGTACCTGGGATTTGTCGAGGCGTGCAGGGCAAACAAGCGGACAAAATAAGAAAATTGGGAAACTATCATGGTCAATACAGAGAAGTTCATCAACGCATCCATTGCCGAGATCAAGGCCGCCGCAGGAACCGAAAAAGTCGTCATGGCATTATCCGGTGGCGTGGACAGCTCGGTCTGTGCAGCGCTCGCCGCCCGTGCCATTGGCGACAACCTGATCCCGATCTACATTGATACCGGCCTCATGCGGAAGGGAGAGACCGAACGCATCCGGACCGTCTTCTCAGACATCCGCCTCCAGATCGTGGATGCCGGGGACGAGTTCCTCGATGCCCTCACAGGCATCACCGATCCCGAAGCCAAGCGCAAGGCGATCGGCGAACGGTTCATCCGGGTCTTTGAGCGGGAAGCAAAGAAGCAGGGAGCGAAATGCCTGCTCCAAGGTACGATCTATCCTGACCGGATCGAGAGCGATGGTGGGA
>Ga0265296_1005563_pt1 | contig 10263 bp, 8 predicted proteins | sample MunlanPumphouse1_FD_189073 | JGI IMG/M metagenome (GOLD analysis project Ga0265296, IMG submission 189073) | Groundwater microbial communities from a municipal landfill in Southern Ontario, Canada - Pumphouse #1 | ecosystem: Environmental > Aquatic > Deep subsurface > Groundwater | place: Canada...
CGAAGCCGAGCGCGTGGCCATGGAAATCCTCAGCCTGCACTTGCGCACCGACCGCCCGTACAGCGATTTCGCCATTCTTTATCGCGGTAACTACCAGGCCAAGCTGATCGAATTGAAGCTGCAGCACCATCAGGTGCCGTATCGCCTGAGCGGCGGCAACAGCTTCTTCGGTCGTCAGGAAGTGAAGGACCTGATGGCCTACTTCCGCCTGATCGTCAACCCGGATGACGACAACGCGTTCCTGCGCGTGATCAACGTGCCGCGCCGCGAGATCGGCTCGACCACCCTGGAAAAGCTCGGCAACTACGCCACCGAGCGCAAGATCTCGATGTACGCCGCCACCGACGAAATCGGCCTGGGCGAGCACCTGGACAGCCGCTTCACCGATCGCCTGGCGCGCTTCAAGCGTTTCATGGACAAGGTCCGCGAGCAGTGCGCCGGCGAAGATCCGATCTCGGCGCTGCGCAGCATGGTCATGGACATCGACTACGAGAACTGGCTGCGTACCAACAGCTCCAGCGACAAGGCTGCGGACTACCGCATGGGCAACGTCTGGTTCCTGATCGAGGCGTTGAAAAACACCCTCGAAAAAGACGAAGACGGCGAAATGACCGTCGAAGACGCCATCGGCAAACTGGTGCTGCGTGACATGCTCGAGCGCCAGCAGGAAGAAGAGGACGGCGCCGAAGGTGTGCAGATGATGACGCTGCATGCGTCCAAAGGGCTGGAATTTCCCTACGTGTTCATCATGGGCATGGAAGAGGAAATACTCCCGCACCGTTCCAGCATCGAAGCCGACACCATCGAAGAAGAACGCCGCCTGGCCTATGTGGGCATCACCCGCGCCCGCCAGACCCTGGCCTTCACCTTCGCAGCCAAGCGCAAGCAGTACGGTGAAATCATCGACTGCTCGCCGAGTCGCTTTCTGGATGAGCTGCCGCCGGACGATCTGGCCTGGGAAGGCAACGACGACACCCCGACTGAAGTCAAAGCCGTGCGTGGCAATAGCGCATTGGCCGACATACGCGCGATGTTAAAGCGCTAGAATCGACTACTTTTTAATCTACCTTCGGCGCCCATCGCGCCAACAGAGGAAGCTGTTGTGGAAGCACTGCACAAAAAAATCCGCGAAGAAGGCATCGTGCTTTCCGATCAGGTCCTGAAAGTCGACGCTTTCCTGAACCACCAGATCGACCCGGCCCTGATGAAGCTGATCGGTGACGAATTCGCCGCGCTGTTCAAGGATTCGGGAATCACCAAGATCGTCACCATCGAAGCTTCGGGCATCGCCCCGGCGATCATGACCGGTCTGAACCTCGGCGTGCCGGTGATCTTCGCCCGCAAGCAACAGTCACTGACCCTGACTGAAAACCTGCTCTCGGCGACCGTCTACTCGTTCACCAAGAAGACCGAAAGCACCGTGGCCATCTCCCCGCGCCACCTGACCAGCAGCGACCGCGTGCTGATCATCGACGATTTCCTGGCCAACGGTAAGGCCTCGCAAGCGCTGATCTCGATCATCAAACAGGCCGGCGCCACCGTTGCCGGTCTGGGCATCGTCATCGAGAAGTCGTTCCAGGGCGGCCGCGCCGAACTGGACTCGCAGGGCTACCGCGTCGAGTCGCTGGCTCGCGTGCAATCGCTGAAGGATGGCGTCGTCACCTTCATCGAGTAACCAGCGGCACCGAGTTACCCCTGTGGGAGCGAGCCTGCTCGCGAATGCATTGTGTCAGTCAAAATAATCTTTGACTGATCCGGTGCTTTCGCGAGCAAGCCCGCTCCCAGAGGTGAGTCTCAAGCCTTCGAGAAATCCATTCTGTACCCTGCCCCCGGCACCCCTTCATGCATCGCAGCTTGAATCTCCGCATACAAGGCATTCGCCTCGCCGGTAGTAATTGAGCGTGAACAATCACGCAGCACCACATGTAAAAGCACGTTCTCCTGACCCGGCAGCATTCCGAGTCGCTCAATGGCTTGCGGTGGTAAATCCGAACGCTGCCAACGCCCTTTGATTCGCATCTCCTCGATCCAGTTTGAGCAATCCCCTGCCGCCTGCAACATCCTCTCGGTCAATACCTCTTCACTCAATCCCGGCGTCACTGCCAGGGAGATGTCGCGCGCAATCGATGGCAAACGAGACACCGCAGTCCAAGTGTCCAGATCATGCATCTGAGCCTGCACGCGCACATTCTGATCGCGTAACAAACGGATATCAGGTATGCCTTTGCGCAACATCGTCAGGCGATCCAGCCCCATCCCAAGAGCAAGCCCACCATGGCGTAGCGGATCAATCTGCAAACGCTGCAATAGCGACTTCGCAATACGCCCGCACTCCAGAACCTCGATCGGCACGCCATCATTCAACACATTCACTTCAATCCCACCTTCGGTGTAGTGATGCGGACTGTCGCCGTAGACCCAGGATTTGCCAGGGACAGCTGACTGCAAGATATCGCTGACAAGACTCAGTAAATGCTCGTGCGAGGCCAAATCGGGATCGCCGAGTACCCAAATATCCATTTGATGCGGTTCAGCACAATGCCAGCGGTCGCGACTGTCACGCCTGAACGTTATTCCCGGCGCTGCCAGCAAGATGGTCTGCCCCGGCTGGCGAATCTTCGCGGCCTGCTGAAGCGCTGCAGGAATTTGGCTGGTGGTCTGTGTGCGCAATAGCGAGTGCTCATCAACCCAACGTGTGTGCTCACTGCCGAGAGTAATTTCGGCCGGGTCGTAACCGAGCAACCCGTAGTTTTCTTCTGCCGACACAATCCTTGGCCCAATTTGCAGTTGTGCTTCGGGCCACCCCCGTTCTCCGAGCCCTGTAAGTACTTCATTCAGCAACAACCGGACAGCGTGATCGGGTTGGCTCTTTTCGGTCAAATCAGTCAGGAGCAATGCTTGGTGGACAGACGCGTCTGTCAGATATTTCTTTGATGTATGCACTTTGCTCTCCTGTAATTAGAGTTGGCATGAGCACGCAAAACATAGAGCCCATAAATAAAACCTACTCAAATAGAGCTCGCAACCACAACCGATGAAGTATGAATTTTACAATTTTCGGAACAGTACTACAGATAGAAACCACTCATAACCGAACCACATAGCAGGCAAAACCCACAGAAGAATTAATTCTTAAAATATTAAAATAGCGATTCAACCAGTTATCTACATATGCATTAATCCACTCACCTCCATCCAAATGGGGGTTCACAAAAAAATCAAAAAAAGGAAACCAAAAATGAAATCTGAAAAAGTCATCAAAGAAAATCTCAGCCGCATCGCTTCTGATCCAAACAACTTTGGATGGGCACCTCTGGCTTGGGCATATACAGACGATTAATCCCTATCAGTCCGCGGCAACGCTCGTTGCCGCGGTCTTCAGAACAAGGAGGGTCTATGTCACCGTTAAACAACATCTCCGCACTCTTCGACGATCACCGCTATTCTATTATTGCCGATTCAGATGACTTTCTTGAAGAATGTAAACTCTTGGGTCTCGACACGGCAAATATTTCTCTGCTAAAGGAATTCCCTGCAAACTGTATAGTTTTTTCTTTCACTAACGAAGCTGCGAAAAAAACGTTCGAAATCGCCAAGAAACCGCTGCGCAATAAAATCATTTTCTGCGCGACCCAAGTATTTGAGCCCTCTGTAAGAGCGGCAATCTACAGTCTCGACCTTTTACTTAGAAGCGATTTTACGCAGTCCCTGTCTGCTCAGAGAGCAGTATTGAATATGCTTAATTCAAACCAGACATTTTGTTTATCAGGCAATGAATCAGATGCAACCGTATCCATTCCTTCATGGGCACAGCCTTACGCACTGCTTAGTGAAGACGTGACTGAGAACTTCGTGCAGTCTGTCGCAGAGTTATTTGAAGTTCATTACGCACATATGAATCCACTAGAGCCTTGTCCGTTTGAGTTCTCTGGCACTTTGAAAATCTCCGGAATACTGACCGTACTCCGAAAACCCAACCCCCAACTTCCCGAGGGCCTAAGAACCTCGCTGAAATGGCTTAGTGACCGGATAGCAGAAGAGGGAGCAAGACTCACAGTCAGAGAAAACAACTTAACTTCACTGATAGTAAATAATACGGAGCAGATAAAGCTTCTGGATTTCGCGGCGGGTACTCGTGGGTTGAAACTTACGGAATTTGCTATCGGCGTGAACGAATCGATTTCAAGCGTTATCGATTACGGAGTCAATTCTCAACTGAATGAAGGTATCAGCGGGGTTCACTTGGCTATCGGGGATGGTTCATCTGGCTACCACATAGACTTTTTGAGCCCAGGGGTAAATGTCATCCCTGTCTGCTCACGCGCATGTATTTGACGGTAGGAATGAGCCTGCTCGCGATGGCGTAGTAACAGCCAACATATTCGGCTCTGATACACCATCATCGCGAGCAAGCTCCCGCATTCGGTTTTGTGGGGGCAGTTACTGTGCGGTAGCTTTCAGGCCTGTGAGCAGCAGGCGTTGGAAAAGGTCCTCCTTCAGGCCCTCCGGATTCGTCAGTTGCATCCGTTCAAGATGTTCCGGGAACACTGAGGCCTCCGGCGCATCCAGCGCTGCCTTGCCCAAGTCGAGAATCTCGGTCAGCTTGAACTTGCTCTTCAGCCAGTTCAGCGCCCGCAGCAGATCCCGTTCGATGGCGGTGAAATCACAGCCCAGCGGATACTCCGGAAACAGGTTCGGATGCCGTGCGGCAATCGCCTGCAAGCGTTGCGGTGTGTTGTCGGCAAATCGTGGATCGAGACGGAAGTCCTTCGGCAGCTTGCCGACTGTCTGCGCCTTTTCGATCAGTCCCGGCTGGAACCGCGAGTCGCTGATATTGAGCAACGCTTCGATCACCGCCGCGTCGGATTTGCCGCGCAGATCAGCGATGCCGTACTCGGTGACGACGATGTCGCGCAGGTGCCGCGGGATCGTGCAGTGGCCGTAGTCCCAGACGATATTGGAACTGACCTCGCCGCCCGATTCGCGCCAGCTGCGCAGGATCAACATCGATCGCGCGCCTTCCAGCGCATGGCCCTGAGCAACAAAGTTGTACTGGCCGCCGACACCGCTGAGCACGCGTCCATCTGCCAATTGATCAGCCACGCCGGCGCCGAGCAGAGTCATGGTGAACACGGTGTTGATGAAGCGCGCATCGATGCGCTGCAAGCGCTTGAGCTCTTCCTGGCCGTACAGCTCGTTGATGTAGCTGATGCGGGTCATGTTGAATTCCAGCAGCTTGCTTTGCGGCAACTCGCGCAGCCGCTCATAAAAACTGCGCGGGCCAAGGAAGAAGCCGCCGTGCACCGAGATACCGTCGGGCTGCGCGGCTTCGTCGAGGGTACCGGCGTTGGCCTGCTCCTGAGTCGGCACATCCGGATAGACCTTGCGCCGAATGATCCCGGCATCCGCCAATACCAACAGCCCGTTGACGAACATCTCGCTGCAACCGTAAAGGCCTTTGGCAAATGGCGCGGTGCCGCCCTCGCGCTGGATCAATTGCGCCCATTGGCTGAGGTTGATGTCATCGAGCAACGCCTGATAACCGGCGTTATCGGCCTGACGGGCAAGTAGCGCAGCAGTCAACGCATCCCCCATCGAGCCGATACCAATTTGCAATGTGCCGCCATCGCGCACCAGCGTACTGGCGTGCAAGCCAATGAAATGATCCTGAAAGCCCACCGGCATGTTCGGCGTGGAAAACAGCGTGCTGCTGTCCTTCTCGTCGATCAGCAGATCAAACGTGTCGATGTCGACTTCCGCATCGCCGGGCATGTACGGCAGATCCGTATGCACCTGGCCGACCAGCACAATGGTCTCGCCTGCCTCGCGGCGCTTGGCGATCATCGGCAGCAGGTCGAGGGTGATGTCCGGGTTGCAGCTCAGGCTCAGACGATCGGGATGCTCACTGTTGCTGGCCAGCAGTTGCGCCACAAGGTTCAGGCCCGCCGCATTGATGTCGCGGGCAGCATGGCTGTAATTGCTGCTGACGTAATCCTGCTGCGCCGGCGCGCTGTTGAGCAGACTGCCCGGCTGCATGAAGAACTGCTGGATACGGATGTTGGCGGGCAGGCTGTCATGCTGGAGATCGGCGAGAAAATCAAACTCCGGATAATCACCAAACACGCGTTCGACGAAAGGCTCGATAAAGCGCTTCTGCAACCCATCGCCCAGATTCGGCCGACCGAGGCACAGCGCGGTATAGATCGTCAGCTGCCGCTCGGGCAGGTCCTTGATGCGCCGGTACAGCGCGTTGACGAAGTGATTCGGCTTGCCCAACCCCAGCGGCAGGCCCATGTGGATGTGCGCAGGCAAACGCGCCAGTACGTCGTCCACCGCCTGTTCGATCGAACACAACTGCACCATCTGAAGCCTCCCGCCCGTTCCGTTGATAGGGGTAGACCGAGATTGCCGGGGAATTACTTCCGAGGGAAGGTGATTGGTGCGAAAAAAGGGCCAAAGTTCCGACAGAGGGCGAATCACCGACTGTTAAGTCGGCAAGACGAACTGCCTCACAAACGCACAACTCTTTTCCTACATCACCTGTAATTCAATCGCGCGCAACTACCAGACACGTCTCAATTGTACTTATTGCCTACACAGGTAGCCTGGAAGCAGGATTCAAACGCTCTGCAAAAAAGAACCTCTCTTCGGAAGCACTGACCTCTAATGAAAAGCAACCTGATACTTTGCTCCTTTGGTGTAGGCATTGCGATTCTTACAAGCGCATCACCCTATTTGATAGGCAATTCAATCAATCTGTACTTGGCAAGTGACAGTTTATATTTATACGCGCTCGCGGGCGCTTCGTTCTCCCTCATTGCCACGCCCCCATTAAAGCTGGCAGCCAACATCTATCTACAAAAAACCGCGTCAAAAACAAGATTTATTCTGAAGAAGGCAATCCTGAATCACCTACTAGACAGAAGCTTCGAGCATACGCAAAAACCAGGCGAGCGAATCGAACTCATCGATGGCGACGTTGATGGCTCGTTATATTTGTATCACTCAATTTATCTGGATGTATCGCTGAACTGCAGCATCATTATCGCTGCGCTCCTGGTGACTGCCCACTATCATCCACTTCTGGCACTCGCACCACTTACCGGCCTCGTTTATGCTATTGCGGCATATATTCTAAATCGAAAAAATAGCAACTCACTGTTTGCTGAGTACGTTCAAGAAAACACCGTAACAATAGGCGCCATCTGTGAGCTTTTGCTTAATGCAAAGCCATACACCAACAGGATCAAGATCGATATAAAAAATATCGAGCGCCTCGCTTTTCGCTCAAGCCTCAAAGCCACAACATTCGAATCCATGTCAGGTACATGTTATCCGATAGCGATAGTGGTCTTATTACTGCTATCGGCCCATCTGCTAAGCGTTGGCGAAGCGACTATAGGCTCAATTTTTGCCTCAGCCATCTATCTTGAACGCGTTCTGAGCCCCACGATGTCACTGATATCTATCTACTACTCGAGCAGAGAGGCATCTTATAGACGTAGTCGAATTCGTAGCTACGAACTGCAGCACGAGGGGCATTGAACTATGTTTATATGCTTGCGAAATAACCTGACCGTTTTTCTGCTTTCGGTTATTTGCCTTACCGTAGCAAGTATATGTCAATTGTTAATACCATCAATCGTCGCAAAGAGCCTGTCGGCTCTTAATACTGGCTCCATTAATGCTGAGTTTTATTTCACTCTTATCGCTGTTTTTCTAACCAAGCTATCAACCCAAGCTCTGGGCAGTTCCTTGGCAACGCTCATGGAAGCAAGATCCCGCTTTCTACTTATCAACTTCATTGTGCATGATAAACGCCCCTCTCCATTATGTTCTGGGGTGACATTGATAAAAGAAGACGCGGAAAAAATTGCTTCCGTCATTCATGACACAATCCATCTCATGGGCTCTTGCATTTTGACGGTTTCCGCAGCCTATATTCTGCTCCGGGAAAACATCTATTTCTTCCTGCCCATCGCTTTAATTATTGTGTTGACGTGTGTGCAATTAAGATTTGCCAAGCCTGTAATCCAGCGGTTATATGCAGCAGAAATGTCGAAGGAAGATTTGTACAAAGAGTCGCTTATCAGCGCTTTCAACGCTTCCAGCGACGGCAAGCAAAGTAAAATGCAACTCATTAGAAGCTATGGATATTTGAAGGACACGGTAAGAGCACGCTACAAGTATCTGAAAGCAAGCGCCATACAGTCCTTCTGGCCGGAAATGGCTATCTCGGCAGGTACGGTTTCAGTCATTTTCTTCAGCGCCGCTGCCACGCCGGAATTATTTGGCGAGCGTCTTATTGCCTGTCTCGGTTATATCGGAATTTTTACCATGGCCAGCACGGGTTCGATAAGACTCGGCATCACGATGATTGGCGTGAAGGTATCCGTTGATAGGATCTTTAGAGGGTATCGATATGAATGATCTGTTTATCCAGCAAATACGCCTGAAGCCAGACGTGACGGTGGGTGACCGGCTGCAAAACCTCTTCCCCCTTGAACTGCGCAACTCGATAACGGTTTTTATTGGCGAAAATGGTGCTGGGAAATCCACATTACTTGAAGCTATTGCCATCAAGGCAGGCTGCAATCCAGAAGGCGGTGGGAAGAATTTCAATTTCTCGACTCAGAACACTCATTCAAAACTGTACGAAAGCCTGACGCTCTCAAAAGGCTACCGAAGGGAGAAGGACGTTTTTTTCTACAGGGCAGAAACCTTCTACAACTTGAATACTGCAATTCGCAAGCTTGATGCAGAGGAGAGCTTTGATCCCGAAATAAAGAGCTACTACGGCGGCGTGGATATGCATTGCCTGTCGCATGGTGAAGCCATGGAGGCGTTGTTTCAACATCGATTCAAAGCCCAAGGTCTGTATGTGCTCGACGAGCCGGAAGCATCGTTATCCCCGTTGAGGCAATTGGTTTTTATCAACCGGATAATGGAGCTGTCGCGCGGCGGCGCGCAGTTCATCATCGCTACTCACTCTCCCCTCATCATGTCGATCCCGGGATGTGATCTTAGGCAGATATCAGGAGGGCGCTGCGAGCAAATAGCGCCTGAAGATACCGATGCTTACGCCGTGTACAAAGCGGTGCTCAATTCTGCCGGCGCCTACATCACGAAAAACATGCAGTGAGATTGCAGGCGCAAAAAAACCGTCCGAAGACGGTTTTTTCAAAGCCGGCGCTGATTACAGACCGGACATCTCTTTGATCGCACCCTTGAGCTCTTCATCGGTGCAATCGGCGCAGGTGCCTTTTGGCGGCATGGCGTTGATGCCGGTGATAGCTTTGGCGAGGATGCCGTCGAGGCCACCCTGATGGTCAGCGCGCTCCTTCCAGGCTGCAGTGTCCTTGATTTTCGGCGCGCCCAACAGGCCGGTACCGTGACAAGCGTTGCAGTGCTTGGCAATCACCTCGTCCGGGGTTCTCGCCCCGCCACCGCCGCCAGCCGTCGCGGCCACTTCCATACCCTTGCATTCCTGCCCTTGAACACACACCTGGCCGACGGGCTCGAGGCGTTTGGCGATGTCGTCATTTGTCGCAGCTTGAGCGCTGACAGCCCAGAGGGCCAGTACGGTTGCTGGTGCAGCCAGCATTTTCATAATTAGGTTCACGCGTTCACCCTCAATGGTGGCTATTCACGCCTGCGGCCACGGTTCGCAGGCGGGCGCAAGTATAGCGGGTAGGCCGCTGTACTGAAACAACCCCATGGTTAGAGGGGTCTTGTGGCCCATCGGTAAAACGGTTCTGGGGCCTTTGCCATATCGGCCTGGCGCCTTCTGCTTAAAAATTCGCCGGCGTGGCTGCGCTGATTAGTCGCGCCGGCACGTCGAACGGGTTACGGAAACGATGCGGCTTGGTACTTTCAAAATAGTAGCTGTCGCCGGCTTCGAGGATAAAAGTTTCCAGACCCACCACCAGTTCGAGGCGGCCTTCCACCAGAATCCCGGTTTCCTCGCCCTCGTGGGTGAGCATTTCTTCGCCGGTGTCGGCGCCCGGCGGGTAGATTTCGTTGAGGAAGGCGATGGCGCGGCTCGGGTGGGCGCGGCCGACCAGTTTCATGGTCACGGCGCCGTCGGAGATGTCGATCAGCTCATTGGCCTTGTAGACGATCTGGGTCGGTTGGTCCTGCAGGATCTCTTCGGAAAAGAACTCGACCATCGACATGGGAATCCCGCCGAGCACCTTTCTCAGCGAACTGATCGAAGGGCTGACGCTGTTCTTTTCGATCATCGAAATGGTGCTGTTGGTGACG
>Ga0265296_1005564_pt1 | contig 10261 bp, 15 predicted proteins | sample MunlanPumphouse1_FD_189073 | JGI IMG/M metagenome (GOLD analysis project Ga0265296, IMG submission 189073) | Groundwater microbial communities from a municipal landfill in Southern Ontario, Canada - Pumphouse #1 | ecosystem: Environmental > Aquatic > Deep subsurface > Groundwater | place...
TTCCGCGACTGGGCCGAGGATGTGCTCTACAAAGTCATGACCGAAGGCCATTACGAGGTGCCCGGCCTTGCTTCCGTCGTGACGCAACTCGCCGCCCGGATTGACAGCACTGAATGCAATCAGGCACTCATTATCAAAACCCTCGAAACGCTTTCCACAACGGTTGTCCATATCAATTCTCGACTGCTCGTTCCCGGCGAACCCGACCTGTCGTATTGGGTGACTCCTTCCCAGCGCGTGCGGTTGCTCCTATCTCCCGAGAAGCCCCCGAAGGGTTTCAACAGTGCCGGTTGCTTTGATGTCTATGCGTATCAGCGGTTGGATACAGCCGGTCACTGCCCACGTGAGCGGAAGCGATACCACATCGGTAAGCGGTCGGAATACGTGATTCCTCCCTGCCCCGAAGTGGACGCATTACTCCGCGAGGCATATCGGAGCTACCTCGGCGTTCCCGAGCAGCGTCAACTGTTCGCGGGACATCGCGTGCTGCGGATCGCCAGACGGAAAAGGCACGGGAAGAGGGGATAACGCAATGCTCTGCTACAAACTCACAGATCGGGACGGATACACGCAGAGAGGAAAGACCGGGGAAACGCTGTGGTCAGAGGGATTTGTGCTGACTCTTCCAGAGACGGAGAAACCACAACTCTGTACGGCATGTGTAATCCATGCCTATCCCAATCTCAACCTGGGATTGCTCCTGAATCCGCTTCACGCCGCTATAAAAAATCCACTGATTTGGGAGGGGGAATGCGAATCTTGCGTGAGTGACTGGGGGAAATTGGGGACGTTTCAGCTCACTATTTTGCGACAGATTCCCATGCCAGATTGGTATGTAGAGGCGGACATTCGACAGCGAGTCATGGTGAGGTTTGCCATATTGTCAGCAGAAGCGGTTCTATCTATTTTTGAGAATCGTTTTCCTGGTGATGACAGGCCGCGAAAAGCCATTGAGGCTGCAAAAGAATACCTGAACCAAAAGGGTGCTGCTGCTGCTCGTGCTGCTGCTGCTGCTGCTGATGCTGCTTATGCTTATGCTGCTTATGCTTATGCTGCTGCTGCTGATGCTGCTGCTGATGTCAATTTTGTAGAACTGGCCGATCATGCGGTCAAAATGGAAACCGAACGGATTTAGGAAGGCCGGGAGTAACCAATGGACTTCGTTGAAGAGGCGTTGAAAGCAGAACATGCCCTTAAAGAACTGGTCGATGACTATCAGCAACGCGGCCCGTATTTTTCCCAGAACGCGGCCCGTGCTCTCTCGCAAAACCTCGAAGCTGACCACGCTGAACTGATCAAAATCATCAACATGCAGCTCCGAGTGAATCATGAGCTGAACGAGCGGATTGAGAAGCTTGAAGCGGTAGTTTTCCTTGAGAAAAATGTGGCCCATGCATAACCCGAATTCCTGCGCCTCCCATGCGGGGCATCCAACCTCTCTCATCCCCGTGGCCCCGAGGGTGCATAGCATAATCGGGGCATTCAGAAGGAGACACCCATGCAGAAGGCAATAGTTAACGTCATTTTGGATGAATCGGGATCAATGGACATCGTGCGAGACGACACTATTGGAGGGTTCAATCAATACATCCAAACTCTCAAAAATGACGCAGAGATCGAATACGATGTGACGCTGACTCTCTTCAACGATTCTGCCAGTGTTGAGTATGCGAAGACCCCCTTGGCTGACGTGCGGCCCCTGTCTCGATCTGTCTACGCACCGCAGAAACTCACGGCCCTGCTTGACGCCGTAGGCGAGACATTGACCGCTATTGGGGAGGTGCCGTCTGATGTGAAGTGTGTCGTGGTCATTATCACGGACGGGCATGAGAATGCGTCTAGGGAATTCACGACTGATCAGATTCGGAAAATGATCTCCGACCGCGACAAAAAGGACAACTGGACGTTTGCCTATCTAGGGGCTGTGGCGGACGCATGGGGCCAAGCGGGAGCGCTGGGTATTAATGTGGCGAATGCGGCGCAATTCACTGGTGCGACGACGGACGCAGCCTTCCGCGACACGGCGGGTGCGACCCTCTGTTCCGTTCGGTCTGTTGGAAAGATGCGGAATTTCTACGGCGAGCACAAGAAATTCTGATCGGCGCACCAATGGGGCTCGTTCTGGGGTGGGCAAGGACATCGAACTTGCCGCATGTACTAGCACCCCGGAGCGACCCCACCAAACAAGGCTTTTAGCGCGGTGAGCACGCCTCACCACAAACACAATAGAGAGGGAGAAAAGACGATGGCACGAACGAGACGAAACAGACACAACAACACTCACCCGGCAATGGAAGTGCTACCCCCCGAAACGAATCACACGGTAAGCGGCAATGGCAACGGGAATGGAAAAACGCAGGCGCTCGTGCCCACTGGCCTGTTCCCGGCGCTCGACGTTCAGTTGAGGGACGCGCTCGGTTTCAATTTCTCCCGCGCCAAATCTGCGGTTGAGGGCATTATCAACCTCTCGAAACAGCGCGCAGACACGCTTGAAGAGGCGCAACGCAAGGCCGAAACGGACTTGAGGGCAACTGAGGATTGGCGGAAGAGCATGGGATTGTAAGACGGCCCTTCGCCGCAACCTTCCCAAGTCGGGCAGGACGGCTGTAATCCCCTGGCCGGGAGGGATTGAGGAAAAACATATCCCGGCTCCTATTTCGATTAGGTTTTGGAGGTAGATTCAAATGGAAACTGACGGCACACGATGGCTCGACGAGCGAGAGCATCAACTGGCCCCCTGCGCTCTCGGGGTTAGGATGACGCTGGAATCGTGTTTACGCCATCAATACGGGCTCGCTAAGGGCCGATATGGAAACATTGTCGCCGCCGACGGGGAAAGCATCACCCCGAAACACGTCTACACCTGTCAGGCCCTCGAATGCCCACTATGGAAACCTGAGAAAATACGGGCATACAGCGCAGACCTCGTGAAAGAGGTTCAGTCCCTCCGCGGTGTCGAGCGGCGCAGGCCGTCATGGAAAGATCGCGATAACGAGAACTTCGCCAAAGAGGGCTGCGCGATGGTTCAAAGAAGCGCCGCGGCCAACAACAAACGGGCAAAAGGCAAAGGCTGCTGACCTGCCCCACAAACAAAGGAGAGATACGAAATGCTGACGATTGCTGATCTGAAAGAGGGGCTTGCCGAGACCGCGGGCATGACCAAGAAAAAAGCCGGGGAATGCGTTGACCTGATTCTGGGTTCAATCGAACACGCCATAGTGAAAGAGGACGGCGTGATGATTCAGGGCCTTTTTTCGGCGCAGGTTATGGCAACGAAGGCTCGGAAGGGCGTGAACCCGAGCAATGGAGAGAAGATCGACATCCCGGCCGGGAAGCGGGTCGCTGTGAAAGTGAGTTCCGCGCTCAAGAAAAAGGTCAAGGCGTAGGAGCCGCTCATGTCTGACTACCTCCCCTCTGGTGACGTGGCGAAACGGCTCGGGGTGAGCGCGGCCACCGTGCGCCGCTGGTGTGACTCTGGGCTGTTGAGGCATACGAAAGTGAAACACGAGGACCGATGCCGGTATTTCGTTGCCAGAGCGTCATTCGAGGCGCTGATTGCTGAGAATGAGGTTGTACCTGAGCGGGAGGTGAAGCGGTTACCGGGAAGGCCGGACAGGTTCAAGGGGCAGGAGAAGAAAGGGGGGCGCTAACGCTTGCGCTCCCCAGACTGCCCAAACAACAACCAACTTGGGCTGACTTTGAGTTTCTTGGCGAGGCGTTCAACCATAGTCACAGACGGGGAGAAGTGTCCATTTTTCCACCGGGAGATTTGCTCACGAGGTATTCCGAGCCACTTGGCATAGGCTCTGTCGTTGTCGTCAACCTCATCGGGCCGAAGGCTTTTAAGTCTGTCGTAAAACGTACCCATTCGCGACTCCAGGGAGAATTTCCTAGAAATAACAGGATGTGACACTGATGGCAATATCTTTCTACGAGAGGTTGATTTCCTTCAAGAAACCTGATGAGTCAACGGTTGAATTCGCCGGACGCCTGGGGGTTTCCGCCTCAACGCTGAAACGGTGGGCAGAGGGGGGGAGGCCGGAGCAGGCAGAGCGGTATATTGCACTGTCAGAGGTGTTGAAGTGCAGGGTAAGCTGGTTGGCTTTTGGAAATGAGACCCAAAAAAGCACAAGAGTTGATAAAAACTGACCCGACAAGAAGAGAGGAGAGCCGAAACGACTGGACTCGAAACGAACAGAAACGAACGAGGCATGGCCTGAACCGAGGAGAAGCGACGAGGGCGGAACAGATTTGAACCGACCGGATTCGACGCGAACATGAGAAGGCAGGGCTTGAATTGAACTGAATGGACAAGAAATGAGCAGAACCGCGAGGAACCGAACAGAGACGAATCAGGACTGAGGTGAGGAAAGCGGGCCGGAGGGGGAGTGATGAGGACCGACCGGAGACGAACTGAAGAGAATCTGACCTGAGCAGGAAGGAAATGAAGGGAGCCGAGCAGAGAAGAAATAGACGTGAAACGAAGCGAGTTGAATAGACGGGGCGAGAATCGAGACGAACCCGACGTGACTGGAACCGATTGGAGTGGAGAGGACCAAAACCGAATCGAAAAGCAAAACAAGGGGAGAATGGCATGAATTTTCTTGAGCAAGTTGAACAGATAGCGGAGGTAAAGCACTTTTTCTGTGAAGTCCAGGGTGCAACCCCCCTCACGTGGAACAAACAGCTTTCCGAGGAGGACAAGGCCGGGAAGAAGCGGACGCCTGAAGAGGTTGAGCGCGACCTGTGGCGCTTCAAGCTTCACGTTCGCAGTGACCTCGGGGTATTTCATCCCGCGGACGGGCTTATCAAGGCGCTGATAGCCGGTGCGAAGCGTTGGGGTGCAGGCATCCCGAGCAAGAAGGGCACACGATACAATACCCAGCTCCAGGGCTCCGTAACGATGGTATCAGATTTCATCGTGCTTACGCCGGACGGGAAACGTCTCAACCGCGACAGTCCTGAAATCAAGGATTACCCTCGCCACGTGACGCGAAAGGACGGGCAGCAGATATTCGTTGTCACTCCCATCATCTACGATTGGACCGGTCGGTTCGCCATGACGGTTCATGACCCGGCATTCAGCGGCGTCGTGCTCGCAACTATCATCAAATACGCTGGCCTCTACAATGGTATTGGGGCGTGGTGGAAGAAATACGGGCGGTTCGAGCCTACGCTTTTTGAGGAGGGCGGCTCTGATGTCTACACCAGGCTCTAATCTGCAATGGCCACACGCTGAATACCTGAGCAAACGATTGCACCAAAAGGCATGCAAAGAAGCTGCGCTGTTTGATATGGCTCTCAGTAGGCCGGGAGACGTGCTGCTCTATGACGATTATGCTTGGGTTTTTGGGCTTGGCAGGACGCAAAAAGACAAGGATCGGACGCGGGCTCTACTCTGGGAAGCTGGCAAGGTCGCAAAAGCGCGCTTCGGCGTGTTCTTAAGGAATATTCCAGGGGTAGGTTACAAAGTCACAGATTACGATGAGCACGCGGAGATAGTAGAAAGGACAATCCAAAAAGGGTGCCTGTATTATCAGAGGCGGAATGCGCGATGTCGGGTACATCCGGCATGAGCGGTGCTCTCCGGGTACACAATTGGGAATCATTGAGTTGAAGCGAAGGGTTGGGATGCTGGCGCTGGCTCTGGCATCGGGGGAGAGTCAGAGTTGAAGCAGATATGGCAGGACTAGACCGGACCCGACCCGAAATGAATCGAAATGATCAGAGTGCGAAGGGAGGAGGAAGGAACTGAATGGAACGGAACGGAAACGAGACGACAAGAGTGTGAGTCGGAGGGGGCAGATGCGGCGCGAGGTGATGCGACGTGAACTGAAACGATGAGACAAGAAACTGAGACGGCCTGATGCGAATGGATAAGAACAGACCCGATTTGAGTGGACAACAACCGAAAAGAGAAGAACATGACCGGATGTGATGGGAGGAGACATGACCGGACTAGAACCGACAAGAAATCTCAACACAGGGAGAACATGATGGCAAAAGCCAAACAAGCTGAACAGGCAGAATACGAATCCGAGTCGAGAGCATGCGGAACGTGTGGCAACGCCGAACCGTCAGAATCAATCCCGAAAACTCATGTTTACTGCCCGATTGTGGACGAGGACATGTCCATGCCGTCCGTTTGTGACGATTGGAAACCCAAGTCAACGCCTGCGCCCGATTCCACGCCGACAAAGAGTATCAGCGTGAACGGCGTTGACATAACGGACCCTGCCTCGCCGTCCGGGATGGACGAGGACCAACTGGCAGGGATTCTGGAACCGATAGTTAGGCGTTCGGTTGGTTCGACTCCCGCGAAAGCCCGACAAATCAAGGAATTCCTCAAATACAAATTCAGCCGCGAGGCGACGGAGGCGCACGCGTCGGAACTGGCGCGGAGCTTTGGGGAACTGGAACGACAGAAGAACCAAAAAAAGGAAGTGGCCAAGGCCATGGATGCCGACATTTCCAAGACCGAGAATCGCATTTCCGAACTAGCGTCCTGGGTTAAGGACGGGTACGAATACCGCAACGTCGATTGTGAGATGATTTACGATTACGACCTGAAGGAAAAGCGTACGGTGCGGCTCGACACTTTCGAGGTTATCAAAGTCGTCCCCATGAACGCTGAGGACCTGCAACGCGATTTGGGGTTGGGGAAATGACAACCGAGCAAACGACGTACCGGGGATCTGCCGCCCCCCTGAATTGCGCCTGCCCCGCTTCGGCTCATCCGGAGCCGGGAGAGGTGCTGATCGATTCGTTGAATCCGGCCGCGACGGTCGGCTCCGCCGTTCACGCCGTTGCGCGGGTGATGGTTGACGAGAACATGGTGCCCGATATTGACGCCATTTTGCAACCGTTCGGCTTGACGCCCGCGCAAACGTCAGAGGCTTATCCCCTCAGCTTTGCGGCATGGGATTTCTGGAAGACGAGCGGGGCCGCGTTCGGGGGCGGGGTTGAGACGGAATACGAACTAAGGGCTGGGGCGTTGTCGGCTCACCTCGACGTATTCAGTATGCCATTCAATGATGAGGACGAGCCGGACCTTGCTTATGTGTTGGATTGGAAAACAACACGGCTGGACTTGGACTATACAGCGCAACTCCTTTTCTATGCGTGGCTTGTCGTGCTCAGGTTCCCGAAAATCAAGCGCGTCAAAACCGTAATAGTGTTCCTTCGTGACCGGACCGCCAACATCAAGGAATGGTCGAGAGAGCAAATCATGGACTTCGCCTCTGAATTCGAGCAGCGGGTAATGCGCTGGGACGGCCGTTCATACACGCCGGGTGGCCATTGTGCTTATTGCAGACGCTTCGCAAACTGTCCAGCACACGCGGCCATGGTGAGGCATACCGTCGATTCTTTGATTGAGCTTCCCGGCCCTGGAGTAGTGCCAAGCGTCTTTGACTTCACTCCGGCTATCGAAATGTATCAGCGGGCGACAGCCGTCGCGAAGCTTGTTGACACGTTTAAGGAACACGTCAGGTCCGCGGTTGAACATGCTGGGGGGGAACTGCCGGGGGCCAATGGCCAAAACCTGAAACTCGTTCCGTCCTCACGCGACAAAATCAACGCTGCGCTGGCATGGCCTGTGCTTTCGCCTGTGCTTTCGCGGGAGGAAATGGCCGAATGCACGGAAATCCGCAAGGGAGACATGCTCAAGGCTATTGCCGCTCACGCTCCGCGCGGACAGAAAGCCGCGGCCAAGGATGCAATCATGGCGGATCTGAAGGCTCGTGGAGCCGTCGAGACAACCGAATTCACCGTGCTCCGGGTCGTGCAATCCAAGCCGGAGACAAAGGAGATTACCATTGGCGACTGAACCACAAACCAAATCGACTGAAACCGCGGTCGTGAAATACGAGCCGAACGCCCCGGTGGGCAGCGCGGGGACATTGAAGGCGCTGCTTGGCAGAGCAGATGTGCTCGCAAGTCTCGGGCGTCTCGTACCCAAGCACTTGAACCCTGACCGTCTCGCGCAAATCGTATTGCTGGCGGGAAGTCGTCAACCGCTCCTGTTCAAATGCACGCAGTCAAGCCTTTTACAGAGCGTGTTAAAATCCGCAGAGCTTGGTGTGTCGTGCTCCGGCTCTCTCGCCAGGGGTTACCTCGTCCCCTATTATAACGGTAGGCTCCGAGCATACGAAGCTCAGATGATCATCGGTTACGGGGGGCTCATTGACATCATTTGTGAACCGGGCGGAAGCGTCTCGCACGTTACCGCAGAGCTGGTCTACTCAGACGATGAATTCAATGTCTGGGCTGGAACCAGGAACGAGATTCACCATAAGCAAAATCCCACATCAAAACGGCTCGACGCTGACCTCATTGGGGGATACCTCATCGCATGGGTTAAAGGAGCAGATACGGCGTTTCAGCGTTATATGCCCCTTGCGGACATCCTGAAACACCGGGAGAAAACAGCATCCCGCAACAAGGCCGGTGAAATCGTTGGGCCGTGGGTGTCTGACTTTGCGGCCATGTGTCGAAAAACCCTCGTGAGGGCGAGCGCTCAATACCTGCCCCTCTCCAAGTCGCAACAGGAAAAAATTGAAACGGGAGATGAGCAGACGATTGACATGGTCCCCGAGCCCATGAGCGGAAGCCTTGCGCCCACCTCCGGCCGTCAGTCGTGGGCACGGAGGGAAGAGCCCGCACAGAGCGCGGAAGGCTTCGGATTCGATCCGCCTCCTGACGAGGAACCCACGGGTAATGCCGATGCTGATCAAGCCCCCTCCCCGTCCGACGACGTTTCCGACTCTGACCGGCAATCTCTGTTGAAATCCCTCACTGCTCGACTCGAAGCGCGGGGCGTGAAGACGAAACAGAGGCAGGAGGAAGCCGTGGCCGCGATGTGTAAGGCCGTTGGCGCCGAGGAACTGGGGGGCATCAAATCGGTTGACCAATACAACGCGGCTCTCGATTGGATTCAGGCGCAGTGGGGAGAGTAGTTTCGCGCCTATCGATGTGATAGGAGTGTCACTTCCTTGAAAGAAAAAAGGGGAACCAATGCCAACCGGATACACTGCCGAACTCTATGATGGCAAACCAATTACCTTTCGGGGCTTCGTTCTCAGGTGCGCTCGGGCGCTCGGGGCCTGTATCGAACTGCGCGACGAATCCCTGTCCTCCGAAATTCCCGAGTTTCAGGTGACCGATTATCACCTGAATGCAATAAAGGAAACTGAGGCGAAAATCTCACAGATTGAGGTTATGACACTCCAGTCATGTATGGAGGCGGCGCAGGCAGACGCTGTAGCCGCAGAAACCTCCGCAAAAGAATCTCTCTTGAGACAGGTGGCCACTTACAAACGATATGCTGCAATGCTCTCGCGGGTGAACCAATGGCGCCCCCCCTCTCCCGAGCACGAGGGATTGAAAAAGTTCATGCGAGATCAAATCGAGGACTCTATCAAACACGACTGTTATTTTGTGTCCAACGGTTATCCGGAAGAGCCCAAGTTTGCGACTCCCAAAAGTGGGGAAGCTTGGCGCGCCGACATGCTTGGAGAACTTTATCGGAGCCTACTTTATCACACGAAACAACATGAGGAAGAGGTTCAGCGAACAGCCGAACGGAATCTATGGGTGAGCCGGTTGAAGGCAAGCTTGGAGGGAGAATCACCATGCGAATAGTCGGATTTCAGAGTGAGAATTTCAAGAAATTGCGGGTAGTGGACATTACCCCGGACGCGAACGCTGTGCTGCTTACCGGCGGCAACGAACAGGGGAAAACGTCATTGCTCGACGGTATCGAATCGGTTCTTGAGGGTGAGAAGGTCCTGAAACGGACGCCGAAGCCGATCAGGGACGGCGAGGAGCGGGCTTTCAATATCGTGGCCCTGGGTGAACCGTCGTACGACGAGCATGGGAACGAGGTTGAGTGCAGGCCGACACTGAAAGCAACGCGGACTTTCACGGCGAAGGGCAGTTATCTCAAGGTCGAAAATATAGAGGGGGCTCAATACAAGTCCCCCCAGGCGATACTCGACAAGCTCGTCGGGGACCTCACGTTCGACCCACTGGCCTTCAGCAACCTCAAGGACAAAGAACAGCTTGAAACGCTGTTGAAGCTCGTTCAGATCCCGCTTGACCTTGACGAATGGGCAGCGGAACGCAAAGCAGTTTACGAGGGGCGCACTGCGCTCAACCGGGTAGTGTCAGACTTGGAGGGGCAGGTTAAGGCGTTCGTGGTAGAGCCCGATACCCCGGATGAGGAGATCTCCGCTGCGTCCGTGTTGGCAGAGATGCGAGA
>Ga0265296_1005565_pt1 | contig 10258 bp, 11 predicted proteins | sample MunlanPumphouse1_FD_189073 | JGI IMG/M metagenome (GOLD analysis project Ga0265296, IMG submission 189073) | Groundwater microbial communities from a municipal landfill in Southern Ontario, Canada - Pumphouse #1 | ecosystem: Environmental > Aquatic > Deep subsurface > Groundwater | place...
AATTCAGCGGCGATCTCAAAGCAAGAAGATTCCGAATTCAGATGAAAGAAATCGCTAACAAAATGATTGTATGTAACATTCACAGGTTCTTATTATATCTCTCTGTTGAGGTTTTCTACAGAGCAAATTTTTTGAAATGTTCACGTTCCGCAAAAATATTTTCAAACAAAAAATTTACTGGCCGAAAATTTTTGACTTGGGTTACCCGGCACTTCTTTACAAAATTTTCCCTGAAAAAATTTCCAATTCCCTTCGTACGTATGCAGATCCCGCCCCCTCCCTGAAATACGGATCTCCCCTGAAATCACCCCACGACGTTACACGACAGCACCCACCTGTAATGGGGGTACAGGTGACATACCCTTTCCTCAATGTAATTCTCCGTCGGAGCCCGTCGCCCATAAACCCCGTCCGGCCTGCATGAGAGACAGGGTTCCTTAAAAAAGAGACAGGGTTATGCATGGATCGGTCCATTTTCACGCCGGAAGGCAGAGACAGAGTATGGCAGAGTTACAGCGGCCGATCTCTCCCTCCCGCTTATGCCGGGACGGTCAAATGCAGCCGGATCCTGCCAGGGCCCCTTGTAAGGCATGTCCAGGATCTGCCGTCGGGGAAACCTGAATGGTTCTCCGTATCTTCCTCTGACCTGGAGGAAGAGAAGCCATCAGTCCACGATGACAAGATGCCATCAGGCCGCGAAGAGAACTAAAAAAAGATTCAAAAAATTATTTTATCTTTGCTGCAGCCGTTTCTGCAATCTGGATGAGCGTGTCGTAATCTTTTGCGGTCCCGTTCACATACAATTCCTCATACACATCGTATTTCACAAAGGCGATCATGTACAGGTTGATGGGATCGCCCTTTTCGGAAACCTGGAGTGCCCTGCTGAAATCCCCGACACCGGGTATCGGTAATTCTTCAACCGTCACATTCGTATCCTCAACGGACCAGTTTTTAATCCCCTGAACGGTCTGTGGCACGATCAGGGTGATATTTTCTGCAGGATAGATGGAGATCACCTGGTCAAGGCCCTGGACATCCTGACCCCTTGTCTCATAGTAGGTTCCGTACCCTTTTTTCCATCCCGTATTGAGTGCCCAGGCACTCATGTTAGCAGCATTCCTTTCGTATTTTTCCACGAGCGTGAAGTTCGTCGGGACATCCGCGGGCTCCAACACCATCTGCGAGGGCTCGAGCGTTGAGAGTTTTTGTTGCATTGCCGGGGCCTGTGATGTTGTACATCCGGCAATGCCGGCACAGAGAATGATGACGACCGACATCAGCACGATCATCGGAGCGAGGGATATTTTTTTCATGGATATCCATACCTCTGCAAAACAGTTAATGGTTGTCAAACGCTGTCCTCTCAAAGAGGACCGGACATGTGGCAGGACCCTTGCAGAAAAAATTACGCCAGCCGGTATTTCTCTTTCAGCTGCTGCCAGGAGGGATCGTTCATCAGCTGCACTAATCCGTCATTCACCGTGCCCAGCAGCGCCGTGTCGGTCTTCCGGACGGCAACGGCATAGGTATCCTGCGACGGGGTCGTCCCGATGATGACAAGCGGTCGGTCCTGTATCGCGTGCTGCTGTGAGGGGAGCTGGACAATGGACACATCGACCGTTCCGTTCTCCAGGGCCGCGGTGAGCGTGGTGATGTCCGGGTACCGGGAAAGGTTTGATGCGGGCATCTTCCCGGTCCGGATGAGGGTGTCCGTAACCCACTCCGCCTCGGACGATCCTTCCTGCACCCCGACCCGGAGCCGGCCAAGATTGAGGTCCTGCACCGTGAACGGGGAACCGGCCCGGGCTGCGATGCTCTGGTTCGTTGAATAATACGGGACCGAGAAGTTCACTCGTGCCTGCCGGGACTCCGTCACCGTCATTCCCGACCAGACGAGATCGATCGTTTTGTTCTCCAGTGCGGGAACGATGGAGTCCCACGGGACGGCGACAAACGTTACATCGATCCCTTCCCGCCCGGCAACCCACCGGGCCGCCTCGATATCAAACCCGGTGAAATTCCCGGGCGCGTCCTGTGACGTGAACGGAGGAAAATCCCGGTCACCACCGATCACGTAGTGGGGCCGTACTTCCTGCACGACCGTGGTGGCGGGTACCGGTGCGTTACCTGCCGGGGCAGATACGCACCCGGCAGAGACCGCGAGCGCGAACATGAGGGCAATGAAGATACCGGTCATCCCTTTCATAAACCATTCAAGGCCGGATCGGGATTTATGTATTTGTTTCCGGTTCGAAACCGTTACCGGAAGATGGAGCGGGGGCATGAGTCGGTCCCCTTGGTGGGAAATGTAGAGATAGTGACGCCTTGAAATTTTTAAAGAAAACCCGGGAATTTTTTTCCAGAGTCCGGAACCGGATAAAAAAATATGCTGTTATCAGCACGGGCACGATGCCTTGCAGCTGGCCGCTATACCGGCACAGTCCCCTTCCGTATATCCCGGCTGGTTAAGGCATGCGTAATACCGGGAATTGCAGGTGTCCTCGCAATCGGAACAGGCACAGTTCTTTTCGCATGTGCTCGTGCACCGGTCAAGCGTGTTTCCACAGGGATTACTCTCGCTCTTTCCCTTCGGGCGGTTTATGCAGCGGTCGTAGTTGCTCTGGCAGACTGCCTTACCGGAATCCGTACAGGCACTACTTCCGAACAGGAAGTTTGCAGGTGCCTGGACCAGATTCTGCCGGGGCAGATCGACCGTGTAATACAGCCCGGCACAAGTACCGTCGTGATCGCTAACCGGAAGATACGTCGGGGAAAATGATTCCCCGTGCGTGTTCTCACTCATTTAGTAAATACAGCAGTTCCAGTAGGAATAGGGGGAAGTACAATCAGCCGAAGTGTCCGGGTATCCCCCGAATATGCTCAAAAAAATATAGGAACTTAAAACCATCTCGGTTATACACGTCCTGCTGTCGTTCGCCGGTGGATGGGCTGCATATTCCTGTGCCGGTTTGTCGACAAGGATATAATGGGTCCCCGCAGCAAGGCTTCCTGCGATCGATATGCAGACCATGAAGAGTACGAGCCGGGCAAGCGGCGATCGTTCGTGGGGTTGTGGTGGTGGCATACTACGATCACACTTCAATGCAGAGTCCCTGCGAGTCGCATTCGTACTTTGGCGTATAGGGCTTATTGCAGATCGCCACCATATCGCTGCCCGATACATCGCAATGTTGGGCCGCCGCACCCCATCCTATGCACTGATAACACAGGTCCCCGTACTTTGCACAGCCATAGAACGAACTGAGGGAGCAGAAGTAATTATTCGGAGCCTGCACATTTTCCTGCTGCGGTCGGTCGATTGCGAGATAGTGGATTCCCGAAACAATTGTCCCGGCGATCGATAAGCAGACCATGAAGAGTACGAGCTGGGCGAGCGGCGATTGTGCGGGTTGTGGTGCGGTCAAATAAAAACCCTCCTTGCGAATCACGCGTTGAATTTTTGTTTGCGGGAATGGTATTTAAAGTCCGCGAAGTTGGAAAAATACCGGGACATTTTCCAATACCGACAGGTTATCAGACCTGGAGGTTGAGAAGAACGAAGTTCTTCGAGTTCCGAATGCTTTATCAGATCTGAAGGCCGGTTTTGTCATCCATTCCCTTACCGGGCCGCGTACGGATCCGGAAGCATCGTATGGCCACGAAAAAGTCGGTGAACAAAAAAGGGCAGCGGGGGAAGACCCGGGGCCATTCAGATAATAGTCCGGTGTCAGTAACGCTGCATCGTGGCACGCAGCGTTGCCGAATCGCCGGCCGGCACCCAGACATCCTGCGAGAACGGGCGGTACCCGGGAATGTTCACTGTCACCGTGTGGTACTGGTTCCCGGCCAGGTCCTGGATCTGACTGTTCAGTTCGCCATTGTAATCCATATCATAGGTCTGGCACTGTCCACCATCAACGCAGACCGTTCCGCCATAGGGCGTGATCCTGAGCTCAAGGGTCCCCGTTGCCGGTATATCCGGCTGGAGCACCGGGTTCGTCTCCGCGATGATGTGCGGGCTCACGTAGAGCGTGGTCGTGTACGGCAGATACCCGTCCTTTGTCACGGTCACCCGGTAGGTAACGTACGCAGGAACGTCCGTCTGGGTGTAGGAGCCTGAAGAGGAGGTATATCCGCCATATCCCATGTCGCCATTGGTCGGCTGGATATCCACGTAGGCATTGCCCGGGGTTGACCAGATCTGAATTCCTCCGGTATCACTATAAGAATTTTCCGGCACAGTGAGTGCTCCCTGGCCGGGCTGATCCAGGATCAGGTAGTGGGCGCCTCCCATGATCGTTCCTGCAACCGCGAGGCAGGCCATGACCAGCATGAGCGCTCCAAGCGGGTTTCTCTGTTCCAGTGTTGAGGGCATATCATTCATCTCCGGTGGATTCTGTTCCAGTCTTCCTTTTGGCCATAATATATAAAAAGGATAGTTATTTGGAAAAAAATACCGGGATTTTTCCAACCGGGGAAATCAGTTCTTGAGTACGATCATACAGGTGCTGAACGGACTGGTGGTCCGTATCCGGAAAAACGCGGGTACGCGGCCTGCACCCGCTCTGCCAAAATCCGGCACAAACGGTACGGTTATAAAAATCACAAACCGGAAAAAAGTGATGGGTTACTGCACCGGGAGCTTTTCCACGGGCGAACTGATGATCTCTGCATAGGATGCGGGTGTGATATATTTGGGCGTGTACATCTGGCCGAATGCAGAGATCCGCTCCGACAGGGAACGGAGGTTGTTGCGCGAGGACGCCAGTTCCTGCCGGTACATGTAGAGCAGGTCGTTGTTGTCCGTCCGCCCCATTGCATTCGAGAGATCCGCGATGTGCATATCTTCCACGGCAGCGCTGGACTTCAGGGCGTCCGTTGATGAAGAGAGGCCGGAGTTCACGCCATTGGTGTACATATTCTGGAGCGCCGAGTTCGAGAAGACGCCCGGCTCCGGATTCTCCGGGTTGGCAAGGCCGTACCGGGTCAGGATCACGTTGTCGACCGCGACAAGGATCTTTGATGCGTTCGCAATCTGCAAAAACACCGGCTGATCGTTGTGCATGCCAAAGAGTTTCACATTGAGATCGTAGCTCAGTTTCTCGGATTCCTGCAGGAAGAGGGCATCCTCGGTCTCGGAGGCATTGAGCGGTGACTGCGGGATCGTAAGGAAGTGCTTCCCGATGTCTGTTTTGTCCGTGGTGTCCGCGGGTGTAACGGTAACATCCGGGGTGATAATCACCGGGTTTGTCTGCGGACTTGTGCATCCCGCTGAAATGGCAAAGACGCAGATCAGGACTAAAATTCCAATCGCCGAAGTAATTCGCATAGCATAGACTCGCCGGAATTATGCTTAAGCATTCGCTTATCCCACGCAGTGCATCGGGAGTAAACTGCCCCGACAATAAGCGTATTAACCGTACAGTATGCAGTTTGTACAGGAACAACCCGGCACATCCGGGACGGGAACACCAGCATGACCAGCGCAATCCATATTGAGCACCTGACCCGGCGGTTTGGCGATCTCGTGGCCGTGGATGACATCTCGTTTGATATCGGGCAGGGCGAGATCTTCGGCCTCTTAGGCCCGAACGGCGCCGGCAAGACGACCACCCTCTCGATGCTTGCCACCATGCTGGAGCCGAGCTCGGGTTCCGCCACCGTCAACGGCATCGACATCATGGGCGATGCGGCCGGTGTGCGGCGATCCATCGGCATCGTCTTCCAGGACCAGAGCCTTGACGAGGAACTGACCGCGTGGGAGAACATGGACTTTCATGGCCGGCTCTACCGGATCCCGGCCGGAGTACGGAACCAGCGGATTGACGAACTCCTCCGGCTCGTGGAACTCTTCGATCGGAAAGACGATATTGTCAAGACATTTTCGGGCGGCATGCGGCGGCGCCTCGAGATCGCCCGCGGCCTTTTGCACCACCCGGCAGTCCTCTTTCTGGACGAGCCCACGCTCGGCCTCGACCCGCAGACCCGCAACCATCTCTGGACGTATATCGCGACCCTTGCACAGGAGAAAGGGATCACCATCGTCATCACCACGCATTACATGGAGGAGGCCGACCGGCTCTGCAACCGGATCGCCATCATCGATCATGGTAAGATCATTGCCATGGATACCCCGGGCCGGCTGAAAGAGCGGATCGGCGGCGAGGTGGTCACGATCACATCACCGGATCCGGACCGTGTCATCGCAATACTATCCGGTGCCGGGCTTCACGCTGACCGGAGCGGGGAGCAGGTGACGGTCAGCCTTGAGAATGCGGAACAGCAGATCAGCGGCCTTATCGTCCGGCTCTCAGAGAACAAGGTTCCGGTCACCGCGATCGCGATCCACAAACCCACCCTTGAGGATGTCTTCCTCTCGTTCACCGGCAAAACGATCCGGGACGTGGAAGCCGATGGCAAGGAGTCGATGCGGATCCACCACCGGGCCATGAGGCACTGACCATGGACATCGTATACACGATCTGGTTGCGTAACATGAAGCGGTTCATCCGCTCAAAGAGCCGGATCATCGGCAGCATCAGCATGCCGCTCTTCCTGCTGCTCTTCCTCGGCTTTGGCCTCAATGCGGTTGTGACGCTTCCCGGGAATGAGAACTACATCGCGTTTCTCATGCCCGGTATGGTGGCGATGAGCGTGCTCTTCTCGTCCGTCTTCTCGGGAATCCAGATCATCTGGGACAAGCAGTTCGGCTTCCTGAAAGAAACACTCGTTGCGCCCGTCACCCGGCTGGAGATCATGATCGGCCAGACCGTGGGCGGCGCCACCACCGCGTTCATCCAGGGGATCATCATCCTCGTCCTCTCGCTCTTCATCGGCCTTGTTGTTGACAACCCCTTCCGGTTCCTTGTCGCGTTTTTGTTCATGGCGCTGATCGGGATCTCGTTCACGGCATTCGGGATCGCGATCGCATCGCGGATGGAGGACATGACCGGGTTCCAGCTGATCATGAACTTCATCATCTTCCCGGTCTTTGCGCTCTCGGGTGCATTCTTCCCGATTACAAGCCTGCCGCCCGTGATGGCGACTGTTACGATGCTTGACCCGCTGACGTACGGGGTCGAGGGAATCCGGTACGGCCTGACCGGGAGTTCGCAGATCGATCCGCTCATCTGCCTTGCGGTTCTCTGCGGTTTCACGCTCGCGACAACGGCGATTGGAGCATATCTCTTCCGGAAGATCCGGATTTAAAAAGAAAAAAAAGAAACGTGAGAATGCGCGGGAAAAATTCCCGGTATCTATTTTTCCGGAGAGGCCTCGTGATCCGGTATGCCGGCTTTTGGCAGGGTCACCGTGAACGTGCTGCCGATCCCAAGGATGCTGGAGACCGCGATTGAGCCACCAATACGGGTGGCTCGTTTCTTTGCCATCGCCAGCCCAATCCCGAGCCGGCCGTACTTGCGCGATAACTTCTCCTCGTCGCTGATAAAGAACGGGTCGAAGATGATCTCCTGTTTATCCGGCGCAATCCCGATACCATTGTCGGTCACCGCGATCCGCACCTCGGTTGCGGTCTCGCCCGTGGCAATGGAGATGCTCCGCGGCGGGTGGGAGAAATTCACGGCATTGGAGATGATCTCGTCCAGGATCTCATGCAGGTACGGCCCGTTGCTCGTGATGGTGAGCCCGGCCGGGATCGCAACCGTGATCGTTGCCTCCGCATTGTACCGGCCCTGCCGGATCACCAGTTCCACGATCTGGCGGACATCCACCGGCTCCATTGTCGGCCAGTGATGTTCGTGCACCGATTCGAGCAGGCTCAGTTCAAGGATCTGGCTCACCATGTGCCGTTCCGCTTCCACGTAGGTCCGGACTCTCTGGAGGATTGCAAGGGCATCCGGCGGGATCGGGAACCGCCCGGCATCATCGATGAGCACGTCCAGGTACCCGATCACCGGCTGGAGTGGGGTGCGGAGTTCGTGGGCAACAATATTGATGAAATCCCTCTTCCGGTCGAGTTCGTTCTTGAGCCGGATCTCCTCTTCTGACCTGACGGTATTCGGCGATTGCCCACTCATTACTGCCATTATCGGCAGGGAAAGCTAAAAAAGGCTTCCGTTTGGCCGCAGGATTCCCAAACACATTTGTATTTCCCTTGCGGAACATCTAGTCAGGAACCTTATGAAGCACGAGATCATTGGCAGCAACCTCCAGATGGTGAAGGTAGACCTGAAAGCCGGCGAAGGGATCTTTGCCGAGGCCGGTTCGATGGTGAACATGAGCGCGTCGATCCTGATGGAGAGCCAGCTCAAAGGTGGCATCATCTCCGGTATCAAACGCGCCGTCACCGGGGAGAGCCTCTTTCTGACCCGATTCTCGGCAGGGGAGAGACCGGGCTTTGTCTGTTTTGCCGGCATGATGCCCGGTAAGATCTTCCCGGTACTGATTGGGCAGGGCCGGGAGTTCATTGCAAGGAAGGAGTCGTTTCTCTGCTGCGACGAGACCGTGGAACTGGACATTGCGATCACCGACAAGATCCAGGCCGGGCTCTTTGGCGGGGAAGGGTTCATCCTCGAACGGATGACCGGGCAGGGTACGGTGTTCCTGCACTGTTGCGGGGATATCGTGGAGATGTCGCTTGCAGAAGGCGAAGTGATGAAGGTCCAGACCGGTCTCGTGGTCGGGTTCGAGCATACGGTTGATTACAATATTGCACTTGCCGGGGGCATCACGACCGCACTCTTCGGGGGAGAAGGGCTCTTTGTGACCACGCTCACCGGCCCGGGAAAGGTCGTGCTCCAGTCCATGGACATCAAGAAGATCGCCGCCAGTCTCATCCCCTACCTCCCGAAGCAGCCGGAGATCACGGTCAAGGCGGTATAAGTATCGCACAGGGAACCGGGGAGGTTCACCAAAAAAATCTTTTTTGTATCCGCCTGACACGGATCCTATAACGCCGCGTACTCTGGTATTCCCGTGCGGGCAGTTTAAAAAAGTATAGAGAGATTAATCGTACTGGCGCCAGGTATGGTCGCATTCCGTGCACCGGAAGAACCGTACCTCGCTCTCATCAGCCGCCCGGAGCTGGCGGAGCCACCAGATCGCCAGATTGTTCCCGCACTTCGGGCACTTGATCTGGATCGTGGGCATGGTCTTGATCTTGGTGTCCTCATCGTCCACGATCATGATCTCGTTCTCCGTGCGATCCTTGGTCTTCTTCATCTGATCGGTGGACTCGATCTTCCTGATATACCCGCACTTCCGGCACTTCAACTGTCCGCCGGATGACATCAACAGAGACTTGCATTCAGGACAAAACATCGGTATATTATTGGGTGATGCTACCAGATTAAGGCTCGCGTACCCGCCATGAATTCAAAGGCGGGCTTGCGCGGACCGGCTGATGAATAGGGTCGTAAGGACTTCTGTACGGTACTTTTCCGGATTCCGGTTTTGTCACGGGAGAATCCTTTTTTTGGTAGAGGGTGGATAATTCTATAATGATCGAGTATCTGGTGATTTTGTCCTGTGCCGGATTTCTGGCATTCCTCATACCCGGTCGCCATAGGATCTACGCGGCAATTCTCGGCTGGATCTTCATTGTCCTGACGCTCTTTTGTATGCTTCCGGAATTTTTCGAGGAGTACAATTTCATGTACCCGCTGATCGCCGCGATGTCGGTCCCGTTCTTGGTTATCACCATCAAGTACCTCCTTGCAGGTGACGAGCGGGTGATCAATCTCTCGCGGGCGGCAGCAGTTGCATTCCTGATCTATGCGCCGTTCGGGTTCACGCAGGTCCCGCTCTTTGCCTGGCTCGGCAGCCAGCTCATATCGATGGTTGTCGGCCAGGTCCTCTGGATCCTCAGCCTGCTCCAGTTCCCGGTCACGCTGACCTGCATGAATCCCGTCACCGAACGGGTGCTGGACCCCACGCTCTGCACCGGCCTGCTGATGGATACGATCACGAGAAACGGGTACAGCGTCCAGATCATCCTCGGCTGCACGGGCATCCAGAGTATTGCGATTCTCCTGGGGGTTGCAGCAGCGGTCCCGACCACCCTGCGCCAGAAATGCTATGCATTCCTCATCATCGTCCCGACGATCTATTTCCTGAATCTCTTAAGGAACGCCTTTGTCGTCATGGCATATACTGATCAGTGGTTCCCGCTCTACCCGGAGATCGCGAGCAACGGTGAGCTCGGGTACGAGAGTTTCTTCTGGGCGCACAATGTGATCATGGAACTGCTGGCGCTCGTGATTCTCGTTATGCTTGCGTACTGGCTCTTTACGCTGAT
>Ga0265296_1005566_pt1 | contig 10257 bp, 12 predicted proteins | sample MunlanPumphouse1_FD_189073 | JGI IMG/M metagenome (GOLD analysis project Ga0265296, IMG submission 189073) | Groundwater microbial communities from a municipal landfill in Southern Ontario, Canada - Pumphouse #1 | ecosystem: Environmental > Aquatic > Deep subsurface > Groundwater | place...
GCTCCACCTGCCTGCGCCGTCAGGTCGGCGCCATCCTGGTGCGCGACAAGCGCCTTCTGGCCACCGGCTACAACGGCGCCCCGCGCGGCGTGGCGCACTGCCTTGACGTGGGTTGCCTGCGTGAGCAGCTCGGCATCCCCTCCGGCGAGCGCCACGAGCTGTGCCGCGCCATCCACGCCGAGCAGAACGCGATCATCCAGGCCGCGGTCCACGGTGTGGCCATCGAGGGCGCCACCCTGTACTGCACGCATCAGCCCTGCGTCCTCTGCGCCAAGATGCTCATCAACTGCGGGGTGAAGGAGATCCACTTCCTCGAGGGCTACCCGGACGAGCTCTCGGCCGAGATGTTCGCCGAGGCAGGGGTCACGCTGCACCGGGAGGAGTTCTCATAGGCGGCCTGCTCAGCCTCGACGACCCGGTCCGCTCGGCGATCCTGGGGTTCCTGATCGCCGCGGTGCTCGTGTACTTGCTCACGCCGGTGATGGGCCGCCTTGCCCACCGCACCGGCGCCGTCGACAACCCCACCGACGAACGCCGCATGCACGTGGCGGCGACGCCTCTGCTGGGGGGGCTCGGCATGTACCTCGGCTGGATGATCCCGGTGATGCTGCTGGTCCCCGTCGACCGGCCCGTGTGGGGCATCATCGGGGGCGCCACCATCGTCGTCGCGGTGGGCCTCTTCGACGACCTCTACGAGCTCGAGCCGCTGGTCAAGTTCCTCGGCCAGCTCCTGGCGATCAGCGTGGCCATCTACTTCGACATCAGGATCGGGCGCATGGGCGTGCCCTTCACCGACCTCATGGTCCACTTCCCGGCCATCGTCTCGATCGCCGTCACGGCCTTCTGGATGGCGATGATCATCAACATGGTCAACTTCATCGACGGCCTCGACGGCCTGGCCGCCGGCGTCTGCGGCATCGCCTCGTTCACCTTCGCGATCATCTCCCTGAGCACCACCTTCCCGGCCATGGGCGTGCTCGCGGCCGTCCTGGCCGGGGCCACGTTCGCCTTCCTGCGCTTCAACTTCCACCCGGCGACGATCTTCATGGGCGACGCCGGCTCGATGCTGCTCGGCTTCGTGCTCGCCTGCCTCAGCGTGCAGAGCGTGATGAAGGGCACGGCGGCGATCGCCCTCGTCTTGCCGCTGCTCGTCCTCGGGGTGCCGTTCGTCGACCTTTCCCTCATCGTTTGGCGCCGCTGGCGCCGCGGCGTGCCCTTCTACTCGCCGGGGCAGGACCACGTGCATCACGACCTCGTGCTCGTCCACGGGTTCTCACAGCGCAAGAGCGTGCTGCTCCTGTACTCGTGGTGCGTGATGCTCAGCGGCCTGGCGATCGCCATGCAGCGTCAGAACCGGTGGGCGATGATCGTCCTGGGCGTGGGGGCCGCCGTGGCCACGCTGTACATGGCCCGTCTGCTGAGCCGCTACCGCTCCCGCCGCCGCGGCCTGCTCGACCCTGTCAGCGGCGGTGCCGAGGCACGAGCGGCCGGCGACGGGGACGACCCCCGCGGTGGCGGCGTCGGGTAGAATAGCTTCCCGGAGGCCGGCGGCGTTGCCGCCCGCGGGTTGGGTGAGGTAGAGTGTGGCGCTGCAAGAGCGACGCGACAGACGGGACGACGATCGCCGAGGCTCGTCCATTTCGGCCGAGTCGGTCGCCTTCCTGCTTCTGGGAGGCGTCGTCACCGGCCTCGGCGCCGGCGCCGGTATCGACTGGCTGGTCGATGCAGTCGCCAGCCACACGTTCCCGCTGTTCACGGTGATCGGCGTGTTCGCCGGGTTCGCCTTGGCGCTGTACGCGATCTACCTGGAGACGAAGTGAAGACGCACGGAGGATGAGGGCCATCCGGAGGCAGTTGATCCCACCCGCTCTCCTTATCAGCGTGACGGCGGCGAGCGCCGTCGTGGCCGCGGTCACGGGCCGGCCCGTCTGGGCCGCCGTCCTCGGCGCCGGCCTCTGCCTCGGCTACTGGGCCCTCGAGGTGCTCACCGAGCGGCGCGCGCGCGGCCGCCGCGACTTGGCCCTCGGGCTCGCCATCGGCGGCATGCTCGCTCGCCTGGCTCTGGTGCTGGCCGTCCTCGTGAGCGTCGGCCTGCTCGCCCGCCCGGCGTTCGCCACTACGGTGATCAGCTTCCTCGCGGCATTCACGCTCTACACCCCGGCGCGCCTGTTCACGCATCCCCACGCCGGCGCTTCGCCCGGCGGTGCGAGGGCGTCGTGAAGGGCCGCCGGCTGCTGTGGATCTGGGGGCTCGTCGGGCTGGCCGCGCTGATCGGCTTGTTCCTCGTCCCCGGCGGGCACCCCGAGACACTCGAAGTGGCGCAGGAATTCGAGCTGGAGCCGATCATCAAGCTGCCCGCCCTCGGGCCGGTCGACCTCTCGGTGACCAAGGCCGTCATCTACCTGTGGCTGACGGCCGCCGTCCTCCTCGTCATCGCCGCTGTGGTCGCCCGCAACCTCAAGCAGCAGCCGGGTCGGTTCCAGGCGCTGCTCGAGCTGCTCTACTCGCTGGCGCGGGACGGCATCGTGCGGACGACGATGACGAGCGGCGCCGATACCTGGTTCCCGTACATCGGCGCCGCCTTCTTCTTCGTCCTCGTCTGCAACCTGCTGGGTCTCATCCCGATGCCCTTCGGCGAGCACCACCAGCTCGCGTTCTACGCGGCCACCGGCAACCTCAACGTGACGATCGCCCTGGCCTTGCTCACGTTCATCTTCACGCACTACGCGGGCATCCGGAAGAAGGGTGCCATCGGGTACTTCAAGGGCTGGGCCATCCCGTCGGCACCGCCTGTCCTGCGGCAGGTGATCTTCGTCATGCACATCATCAGCGAGATCTTCCGGCTCGTTTCGCTGTCGGTCCGTCTCTTCGCCAACATGCTCGCCGGTCACGCGATCCTCGCCGTCTTCTTCGCCATGGCCCTCGTGTTCCAGAGCTACTTCATCGCCGGCGTGCTCCAGGCCGGGTCGGTGGCTCTCTATCTGTTCGAGATCTTCATCGCCTTTATCCAGGCGTTCATCTTCGCCATCCTTTCGGCGGTCTACATCGGTGGGGCGCTGGAGGAGCACTGAGCAAGTCTGAAGGCCGGCGCCGCGGCGACCGGTCGGGCAACGTTGACCTAGGAGGAAACGGAATGGATGCAGACGCAGCGAAGCTGCTCGGCGCCGGTCTCGCGATCGGCCTGGGCGTCATCGGCCCCGGCATCGGTCTGGGGGCGATGATCGGGAGCGCGCTCGAGAGCATGGCCCGGCAGCCCGAGATGCGGGGCGAAATCCGCACCAACATGTTCATCGGCATCGGCATCATCGAGGCGCTCGCGTTGTACGCCTTCGTGATCAGCCTGATCCTCCTGTTCGTCGTCTGACAGGCGGGTCGTGGCCGTGGCCGGAAGAGAGATGAGTGCGACATGCTGAACCTGTCCTGGGGTCTGATGGTCTGGACCCTCATCACGTTCGGGCTCTCCGTGTTCGTGCTGCGGCGCTACGCGTTCGGACCCCTCCAGGATCTGATCGACCAGCGGCGCAACGCTGTCCAGGAGAGCATGGACACGGCCGAGCAGGTGCGCGCCGAGGCTCACCGCCTCCTGGACGAGTACAAGGAGACGCTGGCCAAGGTGCGAACCGAGTCCCAGGAGATCCTCGAGCGCTCGCGCACGACCGGCGAGCACGCCAAGGCCGAGCTCCTCACGGCGGCGAAGACACAGTCCGAGCGCGTGCTGGCCCAGGCTCACGAGCAGATCGAGCGCGACACGCGCGCCGCGTTGCGCGAGCTCAAAGGTCAGATCGCCGAGCTCACCGCTCTGGCCACCGAGAAGGTCACGGCGCGGAGCCTGAGCGAAGCCGACCAGCAGCGCCTGATCGAAGAGGCGCTGGCCGAGCTCAAGGTCGACGAGCTGGGCATGGAGCCGAAGGTTTGAGCTCAGAGGCCGTCGCAGCCGTGTACGCCCGCGCCCTGTTCGACGCCGCGCGCGAGGCCGGCGTAGCCGAGCCGGTGCGCCGCGATCTGAGTGACTTCGTCGCTACGCTCGCAGGCTCCGCCTCGCTGCGCCATGTGCTCGCCGATCCCAAGGTCGAGGCGGCAGCCAAGCAGCGCGTCCTCGCCGAGATCACGCGCAGCGGTCAGCCGCTGGTCGCCAACACGCTCCAGGTGCTGCTGCAGCGCGGCCGCTTCTCCTTCGTGGGGGAGCTCAGCACCGCCTACGAGGCTCTGGTGGCCGCCGAGGCCGATCTGGTCGCGGTCGAGGTCACCTCCGCCGTGGAGCTCACCGCGGCGGCGCAAGAGAAGATCGCGGCCCGGGTCGAGCAGGTCTCGGGCCGCCGGGTCGAGTTGACCAGGCGTGTCGACCCGGCCATCGTCGGTGGCCTGGTGCTGCGCATCGGCGACGTGATCGTCGACGGCAGCGTGCAAGCGCGCATCCGCCAGCTGCGCCGCCGGCTGGCCACAGCAGAACTGAGAGGTGACGTGGAGTGAAGCTGCGCCCCGAAGAGATCGCGGCTGTGCTCAAGTCGCAGATCGAGAATTATCAGGTCGAGGTCGAGGTCGAGGAGGTCGGGACCGTCCTCCAGGTAGGTGACGGCATCGCTCGCATCTACGGCCTGCGCAATTGCATGGCCATGGAGATGCTCGAGCTGCCGCACGACGTCACCGGCCTCGCCCTCAACCTGGAAGAAGAGAACGTCGGCGCCGTGCTCCTGGGCGAAGACACCCTCATCAAGGAGGGCGACCTGGTCAGGCGCACCGGCCGCGTCCTTCAGGTGCCGGTCGGCGAAGCCATGGTCGGCCGCGTGGTCGACCCGCTGGGGCGCCCGCTCGACGACAAGGGCCCTATCGAGACCGACGACCACCGGCCGGTGGAGTTCAAGGCCCCCGGCGTGGTCGAGCGTCAACCGGTCAAGGAGCCCCTGCAGACCGGGATCAAGGCGATCGACTCGATGATCCCCATCGGCCGCGGCCAGCGCGAGCTCATCATCGGCGACCGCCAGACGGGCAAGACGTCGCTCATCGTCGACACGATCATCAACCAGAAGGGCCAGGACGAGATCTGCATCTATGTCGCCATCGGCCAGAAGGCCTCGACGGTGATGCAGGTCGTGCAGAAGCTCGAGGAGTACGGCGCGATGGAGTACACGATCGTCGTCGCGGCCACAGCCTCGGCCTCGGCGCCGCTCAAGTTCCTCGCCCCCTACGCCGGCGCCGCCATGGGCGAGTACTTCCTCTACAGCGGCCGCCACGCGGTGTGCTTCTTCGACGACCTCTCCAAGCAGGCCGACGCCTACCGCCAGATGTCGCTGCTGCTGCGCCGGCCGCCGGGCCGCGAAGCCTTCCCCGGCGACGTGTTCTACCTTCACTCGCGCCTGCTCGAGCGCGCCGTCAAGCTCAACGACGAGCTCGGCGGCGGCTCGCTGACGGCCATCCCCGTGATCGAGACGCAGGCCGGCGACGTGTCGGCCTACATCCCCACGAACGTGATCAGCATCACCGACGGCCAGATCTTCCTGCAGAGCGACCTGTTCTTCAGCGGCGTCCGGCCGGCGGTGAACATCGGTATCTCGGTGAGCCGGGTGGGCGGCAACGCCCAGATCCGGGCCATGAAGCAGGTCGCGGGGCGTTTGCGCATCGACCTCGCGCAGTTCCGCGAGCTGCAGGCCTTCGCCCAGTTCGGCTCCGATCTCGACGAGGCCACCAAGAACACGCTCGCCCGCGGCGCGCGCATGATCGAGGTGCTCAACCAGGGCCGCTTCGACCCGATGCCCGTCGAGGAGCAGGTTGCGGTGATCTTCGCCGGCAACCAGGGTTACCTCGACGACGTCGCCATCGAGCGCGTGGAGGCCTTCCGCGAGGGTCTGCGCGAGCATCTGCGCAGCCAGAGCGCCGACCTCCTGGCGAGCATCGCCACCGAGAAGCAGCTCACACCCGAGAGCGAGGCGGGGCTGCGCGAGGCCATCGCCGCCTACCATTCATCGTTCGCGCCGGAGGGCGCGGCGGTGGGGGCGAGCATCTGACATGGCGAGCCTGCGCGACATCCGCCGCCGCATCGCGTCGGTCCAGAACACGCGCAAGATCACCAAGGCGATGGAGATGGTGGCCGCCGCCAAGCTGCGCCGCAACCAGCAGCGGATCGAGTCGCTGCGGCCTTACGCCGGCGACATGATCCAGATGATGATCGACCTGGCCACCTACTCGGGCGAGACGCGCCAGTTCGCCCTGCTGGAGGAGCGCGCCGAGGTGCGCACCGTGGCCGTAGTCGCCATGACCGGCGACCGCGGCCTCGCCGGGGCGTTCAACGCCAACGTGGTGCGCAAGGCTCTGGAGATCGAGCGCAGCTTGCGGGAGGCCGGCACGGAGACCCGCGTGCTGGCCGTGGGCCGCAAGGGCATCGGCACGCTGAGCTTCCGCGGCTGCACGCTCGAGCGCAGCTGGAAAGGCCTCAGCGACCGGCCCCAGTACAGCGACGCCCAGGAGATCGCCCGCGAGCTCATCGGGCTCTACATGAGCGGCGCGGTCGACCGCGTGCGCCTCGTCTACAACCACTTCACCTCGGCCATCGAGCAGACGCTGATGGACGATGTCATCCTGCCGGTGCCCCGCGAAGCGGTCACCGACGCGGAAGGGCGTCGCGAGGCCGTCACCTACATCTACGAGCCGGACCCGCTCACGATCCTCGAGGGGCTGCTGCCGGCGTATGTGGAGATCGCCGTCTACCGGAGCCTCCTCGAGTCGAGCGCCAGCGAGCAGGGGGCTCGCATGACCGCCATGCGCAACGCCAGCGACAGCGCCGAGGAGATGCTCGAGTCGCTCACGCTGGCCCTCAACCGCGCCCGCCAGGCGGCCATCACGCAGGAGATCCTCGAGGTCGTGGGCGGCGCCGAGGCCCTCGGGTGAGCGGTGCTCGGCGCCCGACGCACAGACACGTGAGAGCGGAGCTGAAAACATGAACACAGGCACAGTGGTCCAGGTGATCGGGCCGGTGATCGACGTCCGCTTCCCGGACGATGTCCCGGCGATCTACAACGCCCTGACGGTGCGCATCGACAGCGGCGACGGCCAGGGCAAGGATGTCGTCTGCGAGGTGCAGCAGCACCTCGGCGACGACAAGGTGCGGGCCGTCGCCATGGACTCCACCGACGGCCTGGCGCGCGGCGTCGAGGTCATCGACACGGGCGTCGCCATGACCGTCCCGGTGGGCGAGCAGACGCTCGGGCGCCTCATCAACGTCACCGGCGACACCATCGACCACGGTGAGCCGCTCGTCGACGTCGAGCGCTGGCCGATCCACCGGCCGGCCCCCGACTTCGAGTCGCTCGACCCCACGGACGAGATCTTCGAGACCGGCATCAAGGTCGTCGACCTCATCGCCCCGTACGTCAAGGGCGGCAAGATCGGCCTCTTCGGGGGCGCCGGCGTGGGCAAGACGGTCATCGTCCAGGAGCTGATCCGCAACATCGCCGCCGAGCACGGTGGCCTCTCCGTCTTCTGCGGCGTCGGCGAGCGCACCCGCGAGGGCAACGACCTGTGGCTCGACATGAAAGAGTCGGGCGTCATCGAAAAGACGGCTCTCATCTTCGGTCAGATGAACGAGCCGCCCGGGGCCCGCCTCCGTGTCGGTCTGGCCGGCCTCACCGTCGCCGAGTACTTCCGCGAGGTCGGCGGCCAGGACGTGCTGCTGTTCATCGACAACATCTTCCGCTTCGTGCAGGCAGGCTCCGAGGTATCGGCCCTGCTCGGGCGCATGCCGAGCGCCGTGGGCTACCAGCCCACCTTGGCCAACGAGATGGGCGAGCTTCAGGAGCGCATCACCTCGACCAAGCGTGGCTCGGTGACGTCCGTGCAGGCCATCTACGTGCCGGCGGACGACCTCACAGACCCGGCCCCCGCGGCGACCTTCGCCCACCTCGACGCCACGACCGTGCTCTCCCGCGCCATCGTCGAGAAGGGTATCTACCCGGCCGTCGACCCGTTGGACTCCAACTCACGCATCCTCACCCGCGATGCTGTAGGCGACGAGCACTACGAGGTCGCGACGCGCGTGCAGGAGACCTTGCAGCGCTACCGCGACCTGCAGGACATCATCGCCATCCTGGGCATGGACGAGCTGTCCGACGAGGACAAGGTGGTCGTGCAGCGGGCCCGCAAGATCGAGCGCTTCCTCTCGCAGCCGTTCCACGTGGCCGAGCAGTTCACCGGCATCCAGGGCAAGTACGTACCGCTCGCCGAGACGGTGCGTGGCTTCAAGGACATCGTCGACGGCCAATGCGACGACCTCCCCGAGCAGGCCTTCTTCATGGTCGGCGGCATCGAGGAAGCCGCCGAGCAGGCGCATCGCCTCGGCGGTCGCGCCGACGGCGCCTGAGGGAGAGGCAGTGGCCGACGAGCGCACACTCCACGTCGAGGTCGTCACGCCGGACGGCGAGGTCTACCACGAGGACGTCGACATGGTGGTCCTGCCGGGGATCGACGGCGAGCTCGGCATCCTGCCGCGGCACCAGCCTTTGGTGACCCTGCTCGCCGTGGGGGAGACGCGTATCCGTCACGGCGACGACTGGGACTACGTGGCCACGGGCATCGGCTACGCCCAGGTGCTCTTCGACCGGGTGCTCGTGGTGGTCGATCACGGCGAGCTCGCCGGGGCCATCGACGTGCGGCGCGCCGAGGAGGCGGTGCTGCGCGCCAAGGAACGCCTGCAGGAGCGCGGCGACCCCGGCGATCAGGCCGAGGTCGACTACTTCCGCGCCGAACAGGCGCTCAAGCGCGCCGAGAACCGGCTGCGCGTGTCGAGGCGCGTGGGCTGAGCGCGGCTCCGCCGCGCCGCCCGCGCCCTCCGGCGGGCGCTATACTTAGAGACCGCTGATGGATCCCTCGACCGAACACGACGTGCGCCTGCGCGTGCGCGGCGGCGGCCGGCTCGAGGGCGAAGTCGCCCTCTCGGGCGCCAAGAACTCCGCCCTCAAGCTACTCGCCGCCAGCCTGCTCACCGCCGAGCCCTGCGTCATCCGGCGCGTGCCGCGCATCACCGATGTCGGCACGATGGTCGCGATGCTGCGCGCCCTGGGCGCCGACGTGGCCGAGGCGGGCGCGGAGTTGCGCGTGCACGCCGGCGCCGGCCTGCTTGGCTGCGCGCCGTACGAGCTCGTGCGCACCATGCGCGCCAGCATCATCGTCATGGGCCCGCTGGTCGCGCGCCTCGGCGAGGCCACCATCGCCATGCCGGGCGGCTGCAACATCGGGCCGCGGCGGATCGACTTCCACATCCGCGGGCTCGAGAAGCTCGGCGCCACGGTGGAGATCGCGCACGGGTTCATCAAGGTGCACTGCCGGCGGCTCACGGGCGCTGTCGTACCGCTCGACTACCCCAGCGTCGGGGCCACCGAGAACCTGCTCATGGCAGCCACCGCCGCGGACGGCGAGACGGTGATCGAGAACGCCGCCCGCGAGCCCGAGATCGCCGACCTCTGCGACTTCCTGAGCGGCATGGGCGCGGTCATCGAGGGCGGCGGCACGAGCACCATCCGCATCGAGGGCGGCCATGCGCTGCACGGCGTGGAGCACGAGGTCATCGCGGACCGCATCGAAGCCGGGACCTACCTCGTGATGGGAGCCGCCACCGGTGGTCAGGTGACGACGATCGGGCTCGACCCGCTCCACCTCGAGCTCTTCCTCGCCAAGTTGCAGGCGATGGGCGTCGAGGTGGACGTTAGGGAGGCGGAGCGCCGCATCACGGTGCGCCGCGACGGCGCTCTGGCGCCGATCGACATCGCCACCCTGCCTCACCCGGGGTTCGCCACCGACCTGCAGGCGCAGACCATGGTGCTCCTCTCGCTCGCCGAGGGCACGTCGATCGTCAGCGAGAACGTGTTCGAGAACCGCTTCGTCGTGGTCGACGAGCTCAACCGCCTCGGCGCCGGCATCACGACCAGCGGCCATCACGCCGTGGTCGCCGGCCCGCGGGCCCTGAGCGGCACGGTGGTGGAAGCCCCCGACCTGCGCGGCGGCGCCGCCCTGGTCGCCGCCGGCCTCGTGGCCGACGGGGTCACGGAGGTCCGCGCCGCGCACCACATCGAGCGCGGGTACGAGGATCTCGTCGGCAAGCTGAGCCGCCTCGGCGGCTCGATCACCAGGCTGAGCGGCGCGCCGCGAACGGATGGCGCCGCACCCGCGTCTCTCAGCGGGTGCGGCGACGACCCGGCGCCCGGCGTGTGAGCCGGCGCCGGGTGCGGAGGCAGATGGGCCAGTACACGGTCTACAGGGTTGGCGAGCCCG
>Ga0265296_1005567_pt1 | contig 10253 bp, 11 predicted proteins | sample MunlanPumphouse1_FD_189073 | JGI IMG/M metagenome (GOLD analysis project Ga0265296, IMG submission 189073) | Groundwater microbial communities from a municipal landfill in Southern Ontario, Canada - Pumphouse #1 | ecosystem: Environmental > Aquatic > Deep subsurface > Groundwater | place...
AAAAAAAGTATGGAACAAGAAAGAGGCTGACTTGCTTTCAAAGAAGGCCGGTGCAAAGACGGTCACTGTAAAGAATATAACAAAGAAAATAATAACACAGGCACCGCCAAAACCTTACAATACCACTTCTATGCTTGCTGATATTTACCGGTACTTTGGCTACTCGCCCCAGCAGGGCTTGAGCATTGCCGAAACGCTTTATCAGGCTGGACTCATATCATACCCACGCACGAGCAGCGAAAAACTTCCGAAGGATATAAATTACAAAAAAATAATCACCGCTCTTGGCAAGCAGAAAAATTATGAGAAGGAAGCGAAACAACTTCTTGCAGGCGAACTCAAGCCTGAGGAGGGCAGCAAGACAGATGCGGCACACCCAGCTGTTTATCCGACAGGCGTTTACAAGAAGATGGGCGACAAGCAGCAGAAGGTTTATGATCTTGTTACCAGACGCTTCCTTGCGGTTTTCGGACAGCCGGCAAAGCGCGAGTCAAACAAGATAGTGCTTGATGCCAATGGGGTTGAATTCTCGCTAAACGGAAAGAAGACACTAGAGCCTGGCTGGACTTCTCTCTACGGAAAATACGCACAACGCGAAGAAATAATCCTGCCGGACATAAAGATTGGTGATACTTTTCCTGTCAAAAAGTTTGATTTGCTTTCGAAGGAGACGCAGCCACCAGCACGGTTCTCCCAGGGCTCTATCCTCAAAGAAATGGAGGCGCGCGGACTTGGAACAAAATCTACAAGGTCACAAATACTCCAGATACTTTACAACCGCGGTTACCTGTTGGGTAAAAGTATAGAGGTAACGGAACTTGGTGAACAACTTTCGGACATACTTGAAAAGAATGTGCCCGACGTCGTTTCGGAAAAACTTACGAGACATCTTGAGGAGATGACCGAATCAATTCAAGTTCATAAGGCGACAAGGGAGCAAGTGCTGGAGGAAGCAAAGAAGCGCATTGAAAAAATATGTAATGACTTCAGGAAAAAGGAAAAGAAGATTGGAGAGGAGCTTACGAATGCTGTTATAGCTACGCAGGACAAGCAATCCAAGCTTGGAACTTGCTTAAAATGTGGTGGCACTCTTAAGGTTCACAAAAACTGGAGAACAGGCAAGCGGTTTGTCGGATGCTCTGGCTACCCTAAAGGTTGCCGGGTTGGATTTCCTCTGCCTCGTGAAGGTATTATAATGTCCACTGAGAAGATCTGCGAGGAATGCAAGCTGCCGATAATACAGGTTCAACGCCCTGCGGCAAGGCCATTTCGCATGTGTCTGGATCCCACATGCGTGACGAAAAAAGACTGGCTGGACAAGAACAAACTTAAGCAGGCACAGATAGCCAGCAGAAAATCGAGCAAGGAAGCAGAGCAGCTGAGATGCGAGTGCGGGAAGTATTTCAAGACGAAACGTGCGCTGACGCTTCACCAGAAGATACACAAACCTAAAACAACTAATGAAACAGTTAAGGCAAAATTAAAAAAGGAAAAAGTAAAATAATCAACAGGAAAACTAATTCTTATCTAAGAATGCACCGACATCATAATATGTCTGAAAATTTATGTCAGATACTATAAGACCAGAACAAGACGATTCAGATTACTTCTCAGAAAATAATACTATGTTCTACGAAGTATTAATTGCTTTGCTTCCCACGCCAGTTTATAAGCGAATGGGATCAAGTAAGAGAGGGTCTATAATTTCTCCCTCCATATACCGAAAGACGCAAGATACACTGACGTTCTTCGAACGTCTTTTGGCTTGCGTCAGTCGATCCGGAGGGATTTTATGAAAACAGAATTTGAATTAAATACAACACCGCTGGATGCGCTGAAACAAACAGATAACAGACCAAGCGTAATTACTACACGAGAGGTAGCAGCAGTCACCGTGGTAGAGGCTGCGGCGTTGTCGGCTACGAGAAAGTATTTTGCAGAAACAAAATTCACAGAGGTCCTGGTGCCTCACATAACAAAAGTGACCGGTGCCTGTGAAAACATAGACACACTCTTTGAACTGGACTATTTCGGACAGACTGCATATCTTGTACAGACTTGCCAACTCTATCTAGAGGCACTGATACCAAAACTTGGAAAGGTCTTCTGTATCGGATCAAGCTTCCGAGCCGAGCCGGATATAGATGAAAGACACCTTACGGAATTCGCCCTAGTGGAGATAGAATTTCCCGGAGATTTTGAGCAGCTTCTGGTGCACATAGAAAATATAGTCCACGCAATGATACATGCGGCTGCTGACTGCCCGGAACTAGATACACTTGGAGTGGATCGCACAAGATTAAAAAACGTGACAAAACCATTTCCCAGAATCACCTACACGGACGCAATAAAAAAACTCAATGAGATGGGTATAGAAATTGGGTGGGGAGATGACCTGAAGAGCAAACATGAAAAAATACTGGCAGGTAGTGCACCATTGTTCATAACACATTATCCAGAGGCAATAAAGTTTTTCAATATGAGACGCAACGAAAACCCACTTCTGGTCAACAGCTGCGATCTTATACTGCCCTATAGCGGCGAAGCAGTTGGCGCAGCTGAGCGCGAGTACGACCATGACCAACTCCTGGATAAGCTGGAAAAGTCAGCCATGTATGCGAGACTGCTGGAAAAAGGGAAGACTATAGAAGACTTCAAGTGGTACCTTGACATAGTAAGGGAACACCCGATTCAGCATGCGGGCTGCGGAATAGGCCTGAACAGGGTGATGCAGTTCATACTGGGCAGCGATGACATACGCGCCTGCACGGCATTTCCAATGAACAAGGAATCGCTGATGTAGGTAAGACGGAATTTTTTGGCGGCTGCTAAGACAGCAAGCAAATCAAGCCAAAGCTCTAACACGGCGTTCCATGAGCGCGAGAAATCTATGTCGCATACAGCGATGCATTTAGTTAGAGCAGGCTCGTCACACCCTTGAACAGCAGGATTATTATCAGGAACGAACTTAACACTCCAGGCAGCGCTATGTGCAGCAGCACTACAAAAGAGGAAATCAAATCTACAAAACCATAAAGTTTTCCCAACGGATCTGCTGCCATGCTTGTTATGCCTTTGACAAAATGGACCAAAAATATTGGTATGGTTAGAAATAGCAGATTGATATTCATGAAAATAACTATGGCTGTTAATATGTCAACCAGGCCAAGAATTTTTACAGCTAGCATAACTAAATTCAAAACTGGAATGCTTATATAGTAGAAGACATTAGTTTTTGTACAAAATAATGTCTTCTGCATACACGCAAAAAGCAAAGCTTTTTGGTGCGCCGGAAAACTTTGTTTTCCGTGCGTAGCAGTGACATCATAATATGTACGGTTATTTATGTCACATGCTATAAATTAGAGAATGCTGAACTTGCCTACCTGCTTCATGCCATCTTTTGTTATCAAGAACTCAATGGAGCGACCTTCAGGAAGACTGCGATGCTTCCGCAAAATAGCCACACGCTGGTTCTCCTTCTCTGTTTTACGCAATTCCACAAGTGTCTTGCTCCAGTATTTTGCTATAGTCCTGGAAGTTAGTTCTATGTTTTCACCTTTGTTGTAAACCTGGTTGGTAACTAGAATAGGTATATGTTCGGTTCTGGTAATTCTTGACAGGATAGAATACTGAGTGGCCAGTTGTTTGTTTATCTGCTGAAAGTTTTTTTCGTCCAATTCTAGTCTGTAGAGAGCCACAAAGGAATCCACTACCACTAGCCCGACTTTTTTGTCAGCTAATTTCTCTATTTCCTGAAAAGCTTTATGTTGCTCTTCCCAGGAGTGCACGTGGATGAATATTATATTTTTCATTTCCTTGTCGGTACCACCCATTTGCTCAAACCGATCTACGGAAAAGGAACCTTCGGTATCTATGTATATAACTTTTTTGCCATGATTACAAACAGCGAGCGCAGTGGATAATGTTATGTTTGTTTTTCCTGACCCTGGCGGGCCGTAAATGTTTGTAATGGCGTCGTCTTCTATGCCACCATCCAGCAGCTTGTCCAGGGGCGTGTTAGTTGCAAGGCGCATGCTAACAGTATCAAGGAAGAAAATTTAAACCAACCCTACCATTACATTGTTAAATATTGAGGTGTTTCGTGTCGGGCGTTACGGGAAGGGTGTTTTTAAGGATTTTTAGTTAATGATTTTAAATGATAGATTTTAAGTCCGTTAAACAAGAAATCAAAAACGATTACAGGAAAATAGCTATAGTTCACTATAGTTGTTCTAGTACAGAAATACCAGATATCGGAATTTCTTCTATCTGTGTTTATCCTATAAATGAAACTCCAATAGTCTTCTCAAGGCTAGATCACAAAACAGAATTAAGTATGTTAAAGTTATTTTGGTCATTTATTTTGAGGCGTAATTACGTCCTTGTTGGCTGGAACATGAATAATTCAACCAAATTCAATTTGGGAATAATAAAAAATAGATATAATAAATTGTCAAAAACGAAAATAAATGAAATACCGAAAGTAACGGACTTGGACGATTTGATTACACAAGAGTATTCGACACCTGGCAATGTGCCAGAAAAATTGTTGAAATACGCAAAAATTAACTCAATTACTACAAGAGGCTTTGTGAATGGATTTGATGAGTTAAAACTATTTGATGACAAAAAATTTCAAGAACTCAATTCATCCGTTGAACGCAAATGTAAGGTAGTACGTCAGATTCTTAATAAATATATAGATGGTTCATTAAAAGTCATTGAGTATAGAGAAGCAATCAAGAAAAAATTATTTAAATTAGCTCTTAAACAAGGTATAAAAATTCTCCAATATAAAGTTACTAACCATGTTTTGTAACCTCTGTCATCACTTTAAATTTTTTGGCAGGAACGTATAGTCATGGCCCGAGATTTTAACGGCAGGCTCATAAGACACGATTTATTAGGCAGACCAATACCCAAAAGAGAGATTAAGCGACAAGTATTGGAAGAAAACAAAGCAAGGGGATGTGCCGCAGAGAACGCTTTCGTCATGAGGTCTCAGCTTGACGGCTACGAAGTTGAAAGAACAGGCAGAGGCCACGATTTTAAGCTTAGGAGACGGGACATTCTTACGGGCAAAGTAACCCGGACGGAGTATGCCGAGGTCAAGTCAAGCCCGACTGCACCCGTATCACGCCTCCAGAAAAAGACCAAAAAGAAGACAAAGAATTACAGAGTGGTTCGCGAGCAGCCTTGGTTCTTCTAATTATAATGCAGTGATTCTTATGGAAGAAGATATTTGGTCTAAATTCGAATTAGAGGTTGTAACTGACATACCTAAACTAAGGGGCGAAGAGGAAGAAGATTTTGTAAAGGCGAAAATGGAAAAAGAGACGGGATTGAAGTTCTCTAAAAGGAAATTAATTATAGGGACTAAAAGTGACAGGAACTCAAAATATCACGAGTTTGATTTAGTTTCGGAGGATAATTCTATTATTATTGAAGTGGCTGGCGGAAAAGCGAAGACATCAGCAAATCCTAATTTGGATAAGTGCATTGTAGACTGTTTTTTCCTGTCAAAAACTACTTCAAAAAGAAAGATACTTGCACTGACGGATAAAAACTTGTATAAATTTGTCAAGTCAAAGTGCGACGGACTTTTCTCAGATATAGAAATAAGGCATTTTGATATGTCCAAATAGCAGTTTAATAAATTCTTCGGACAAAGTTCTTTAATGAAAATTGTCTACATAATGGGTGCCGGAACATCAAAGGAAGCTGGAGCACCTCTAATGGATGAGTTCTTTTCTGAAGCCGAAAAAATTGTTGATAGTATTAACAATTCAGATAACGATTTTATTGATGAATTGAACGATAAGATTCCAAATGACGACGACTGTGATACGTTACGTGATAGATTCGTAAACGTTTTAAAATTCAGGCATGATAACCTTCCAAATTCCAACATCGAGGAACTTTTTAGTTATATAGAAACTATGTTATCTATATCAAAAGATAAAAACGATTATTTTCAAAATCTCAAGGATGATATGATTTATTTAATAAGTAAGGTTCTAGATATCACACTAGCTGGGAGAGATTTTAGAATACATAAAAGTTTTATGGAAACAATTGGACATAAAGCACCAGTGACATCTATAATTTCATTGAATTATGATATTCTTTTTGATATTTACTATACATCTTATCCTAGATTGGACAAAATGTCTGAAGGTGAATTTCTGATCTCTGGGATAAATTATGGTTGTAATTATACTAAATTTGATGGAGAATTTCAGAATAAAAAGGAAATAAATACAGGTGCACGATTGAGCCTTCTAAAACTGCATGGTTCACTAAATTGGCTTCAATGTAAAAATTGTAATAAAATGTTTTCTACGCTAGACGGTAAAATATTACATAGATTATACGAAGAACCAGACTATAAGTTCAAATGTCCAACATGCGGTGATTCGTTATTGAAGCCTTTGTTGATACCTCCATCATTGACTAAATTGGCTATTATAAGTGATAGTTCTCCTATGAAAAAAATATGGGACAGTGCTTTTCGTGAATTGGTCGGGGCAGACAAAATAGTAATTATTGGATATTCGTTTCCAGAAGCTGACATACACTTTAAACTCTTTTTGCAAGGTGCACTACATAGAAATGTACGAGAGAGAAAATCTCCTGTGAAAATCAAAGTTATTACTAGGAATAAATTTGGCGAAGACAAAGTTAAATTTGAAGATAATTATAAACGAGTTTTTGGCGGTTTGGGTGAGATGCTAGATATAGAATTTATTTATCGGGATTTTAGCAAATACAGTCCTTATGAAGAAGAATCGGCATAAATTATCCATACTTCTTCTCAGCAAAGAAAATGAAGCTAGGATAAGCCTTCTCGTAGAATTGCAGGAATTCCTTCGCCTTATCAATAGTGGCGAATTCAGTCTTGAAGCGATTCTTCTTGAACCTGCTCAGTTCCTTACCGTCCTTGTCCCATATCTTTATTTTATAGCCTACTACCCTGCCGATTTTTCTTTTGGTCTTGAAGGAGTTGCCGTCAAGCGTCAGGAGTTCCATCCACCTGTTCTTGCTATATCCAACGTCTATTCCGGCTGCCTGTGCCGGAGTCAGGCCGCCCAGAGCCATGTTCGGCCTTACATAGTTGTAATACATCCCGAACCCGTTCACGAAATTCTGTGCGTTTCTTAGACCTCTGAAGCCACGCCTGACCTTGTCACGTTCCCTGAAAGTGTTGTGATACCTCTCGATCAGATTGTTGTTGTGCTTCTTTGCTACGCCAGCCATCGGCAGGTGCGTCAATCTGGGAACTCTGTAGCTCCTGAATTCCTTTTTTATTGCCTTGTTGTAAGAGGGCAGCCCGTCCGTGATTATGAACTGCGGCTTGCCTTGGGCTACTTTTTTGGTTTTCTTAAAGACCTTCCTAGCGTCCTCCATGTATCTGCCTCTGGTCACGTTGGACGCTATCAAGAATCTTGTGTTCTTGTCTATCACGTTCCAGCAGTAAACGTACGTTCCTTTTACCTTTATTTCCTGTTCGTCTGCGTGCCACGTGTTAGACAGGTCGGGGTGTATCTTTTTCACTTGATCCAGCATCAGTTTCTGGTACTTCTGAACCCATCTGTACAGGGTGACGTAGGTGACTTTCAAATCCAAGAACTGGGAAAAGAGATCCTGAATCTTGCGTAGGCTGTATCCGCTATAGTACAAATGCATCGCCATGAGTACGGTCTTCTCGTCTCCTCTAATCCCTTTTATGATGCCCTCTACGAACCTGCCTCCGCACGACTTGCATAGGTATCTCTGCTTCTGCTTGAACTGCGTCTTCCTCTGCCCGTATTTTATGAACTTGTCGGACTGGCAGAAGGGACATTTCTGATTTATGGCCAATTCTTTGACTTTCGGCTCAATAGCTTGCGTCTGATTCAGCCATATTTTGACTGCTTCAATGTGTTTGCAATGATGCCTCCTATATTGATTATCCGGACAAGTGCATACCCATCTGAAACCCTCGTTCTTGACGACATACTTCTTTTCATAGGTCTGGGATGGCACCAGATACGTATCCTTTTCCAACCAACAAATCTGTTTATCCGCCAACAATTTTGCATTCTCTAGGCTACTCATAGACTTCACCACATATACACATATGTGTAGAACGTAAAACTATTTAAGTCAATGTGTATATGTGTATATATGGGCAGAATTGACGTGGTTCTTAATGATGAGCTCGAAAAACAGTTCCGTGCAGAAGTACACCTTCGAATGGGCATGAAAAAGGGCAATATTTCCGCCGCTATAGAAGAGGCCATAAAAGACTGGATAGGCAAGAAATCCGGCAAAAGGGTATTGGCCGCTAGGAAAGCTTGGAATACGATGCGAGAAGCTGCGGCAGCAAACAAGCAATAGATTTTATTCCTTAACCTTGATTATTACGATCTTTTTTTCTTCAGAATCTTCAATGGCAGAAACAAGAAGCTTAGTTTTATCAGTCCAACCGAATTTCTTTGCCTCGGTCGTTATGAAAACTCCGAAACCATTGGCCCAGCGCAACACTTTCTTCTCTTTTACAGAATATATTTTCTTACCCATAAATCTCTGGGTATTGATAGTCTATCAATATAGATATACTATGTATTTATATTGTATTGATACAGATATTTTCAAGATGAGAGGTAAAAATCTGCTTTTACCAGTGCTAATTGGAGTAGTCATATTTATTGCCGGATGTACATCCCAAAATCAGAACCAAGAAGACCTCAAACTGCCATTAAAAATAAGCGAAGTACGACTGGTAGAAACCGATTCTAAGGCCATGTCCATGAATTTTTATGGTGATGAGGGGCATTTTACAGACGGTAAGTACTGGGCATTATTGGTAACAATAACAAACAGTAACACTACAAAATATGAAGACCTAAACATAGAAAGTGAAACCGATAAATACGTTTCTAGACTTTGGTTCTCCTCGGAATTTCAGGGAACCTTTGAGACAATAAGTTATTTAGGAAGATATTCTCCGATAAATGAAAAGAACACTATAAAGACATTATCATCTGTTGGTAATCTACAAGAAAAGCCATGCAATAAAACCTTTACAATAGAACTCTACAACCAAACCTTCGGGGCTGGAATTAAAAGACCGAGCCAGATTGTTGATTCTACGACTTTTACTGTAGTATGCTAACAGGGTATCAACAAATTTAGAGTTCTTTGGATTGAAAGACGACGATGAAATAAACATGAATGCTAAACAAAACTAGGTTGATTTAGTTCTAAAAATAAGACTTTTACTTTTCTTTTTTCCTTAAGAGTCTATGACCATCTTCATTGCTTAATCGCATGAATACATGCTCATTCAAGACTTCATATTCATTAGAAAACTTATTCTCTGCATCTTCAACTACAGTTATAAAAATTTGACCACTTTTATTATTAGAAATAGATAGGTCTCTAAATTTTAATAAAGAATTACAGAATCTGTTCCACTTTAACTCTTGATCTCTAGGAGAGTCAAGATAAACAAGTCTAGGATGTTTTATTTCACTATTTTCCAAGGCTGTTTTTAGTAAAGCGTAGAATAGGCCTAACCTTATTATTATTTTATTGCTAGCGGATCTTATCTCTTTTATGGTTTTCAGACCTTCATTTTTACTGTTTATTCTAACTACGAAGTTCTTATCTATGAATATAGACTCAAATCCTGGATAATTTATTTCATTAAAGAAAGAGTTTAAGTTATTCTCTAATGATTTTAACAGAATCTCTGATCTTTTATTTTCTTCTATATTTTCATTTATAGATTTTATTTTGATACGCATAGTTTTTATTTTGTCTTCTAGTTCTGTTATTTGCTTTAATTCATGTTGGAAAGATTCTAGTATTTCTAAGTTCCGATCTACATGTACAATAAGCTCCTCTTTCTTAGAGATTTCTGAACTAACGTGAGATATCTTTTCTATCAAAGGAGTTTTTGATGTTTTAATTTTTTCATTTATTAAATTTTCTAGCACCTTAATATCTTTACTTAATTTTGCTTGCTTTTCCTTCAATTCATCTTGTATTTTCTTTTCGTTGGTTATAACATCTATTGAGTCTTTTATAGAATCTTTCAAATATTTCAGGTAAGACATATTTTTTTTGAAGTAATCTTCAGAATTTTCAGTTTCTAATATTTCATCACATAAGCTACAATGATTTTCTTTTCTTTGTTTGAGTGGTCTATTGCACTCAGGGCATATTTTAGTGTCAAATTTTTTGAATAAATTAAATGCGGTCAT
>Ga0265296_1005568_pt1 | contig 10252 bp, 15 predicted proteins | sample MunlanPumphouse1_FD_189073 | JGI IMG/M metagenome (GOLD analysis project Ga0265296, IMG submission 189073) | Groundwater microbial communities from a municipal landfill in Southern Ontario, Canada - Pumphouse #1 | ecosystem: Environmental > Aquatic > Deep subsurface > Groundwater | place...
CGTGAAGCGACCGGAGGCGGACGTGACCCGCGAGGACTTGTTGAAGACCTTTGAAGGCAAGGTCGCAAAATGGTGGATGCCGGACGACGTCGTCTTCGTCGAGGCCCTTCCGCACACCGCAACGGGCAAAATGCTTAAGGCAAAGCTCAGAGAAGATTTTCGCGGATACACAGCGCCATCGGCTGAGAGTTGAAGTTGATATGACTGATCTCTTCTCACCTTACGATCTGCATGGTCTCGAATTGCCGAACCGTATCGTCATATCGGCAATGACGCGGACGCGCGCCTCCGAAACCGGCGTGCCGACTGATCTGATGCGCGACTATTATGCCCAGCGCACCTCGGCGGGCCTCATCGTCACAGAGTGCACGCAGGTATCGGACCAAGGTCACGGCATCCTCCGCTGCCCCGGCTTCCGCCGCGCCGATCAGATCGAAGGCTGGCGGAAGGTGACCGATGCCGTGCACGACGCCGGCGGGCGTATCTATGTTCAGCTCTGGCACTGCGGTCGCGTCGCCCATCCCGAGATGCGCGGCGGCGAGCCGCCGGTGGCGTCGTCGCCGCTTCCCGCGGAAGGCGACTTCTTCCTGCCGCGCGGCCGCGTCGAGTTCCCGACGCCGGCCACTGCACATCGAGGAGATCGCACCGATCGTCGAGGATTTTGCGCAGGCGACGCGAAACGCTCAGGAGGCCGGGTTGCGAGAGCCGCAGTCGGCGTTGTGGTGGATTACAATCGAAAACAGGCCGGTCACTGTTTGGCATCCCAATCAGGACGGAAGACACCGCGAGAGCAGGTCCCCCTCCTTGCGACTGGGATGCAATGAAGTCCGGTGCCTCGCCGGGACGCACTCCGGCAAAAGTGTCGGTCAACGGTCTGACCGCTGTCATCGCGGGGTGGGTAAATGACGCCGAAGCGGTCCGCCAGTAGCCGCGACTGTTGTGCTGTTGCGTCCGGCCGCCACCGGACAGCAGCGATGGCCTGTACTCTTCCTGATCCCTCGGTTTGAGTGAGAGGCCGTCAACCTCAAGGAGTCGGATATGAAGAAGAGCAGGTTCAGCGAGGCGCAGATCGTCAGCGACAACGGCCCGGAAATGACGTCGAGAGCGATGCTGGAATGGGCCAACCGGACCGGCCTCGGCTGGCACTACATCGATCCCGGCAAGTCCCAGCAGAACGCCTGAGTGAGGATGTGTTCACGACCTTGGCGGAAGCCCGGGCCGTCATTGGCCGGTGGGGCACAACTACACCCCGTCCGACCACACCTCCACCACGACGGCCTCGCGCCAGAGGCCGTGCCGTTGAACCATGCGGCGGTCGGCTGCGCGACGTCAACCGTTGCGCCGCACGGCCGCTGCCACCCGACAACATATCAGCTATCAAGGCTGTGAGCTCCCATCATGACTGCGGGACCGGAGGGAGGTCGGGTTAAATTCCCTGGTGTGTTCATTAGCTCAACCCTGCGGGCGGGGCGCAACCGGCAGCGCGACGATGACAGTCAAACCTCCGCTGGGGGTCTTCTCCAGAGAAATCTCCCCGCCCATTTGCCTGATCAGAGAGCGGGCGATGGACAGTCCGAGGCCAGCTCCGCCGGTCTCCCGACTCCGCGACGCCTCGCCCCGGGCGAAGGGTTCGAAAGCGTCAGGCTCGAAGGCGTCCCCAAGGCCTGGCCCATAGTCGACGATCGCGATGCGCCAGACGGTTCCGGCATTATGCAGCTCCAGATCCGCGCCCCCGCCATACAGCACCGCATTCTCGAGGAGGTTATCGAGAACTCTCCGCAAGCCGGGGGGATCAGCCAGCACCAAGGCGGAGTCCGGCATGGCGCCGAGCGTCACCGGCTGCCCGAGGGTGCGCCGTTCGCGCGCCGTGTCCGCGAGCAAGGGCACGATATCCATCGGGGCGACCACCGCCGGCTTTTCCTCGCCCTTGGCCACCAGCAGCACATCGTCCACGAGGGTCGCCATCAGGGCGATGTCGCGATCGGCGCGCGCCCGCTGCTCGTCGTCGTCGATCAGGGCGACGCGCAGCCTCAGACGGGTGAGAAGGGTCTTCACGTCGTGGGCGGCGGCGGCCAGCATCCGCATCCGTTCGGCCATCAGCCGGCGGATTTCGGCGCGCATGCGATTGAAGGCCAGCGCCACCTGCCGGGCCTCGGCCGAACCGCCTTCGTCCATCGGCGGTGCGTTCAGGTCCGCGGCGAAGCTGTCCGCCGCGCCGGCGATGACCTGTAACGGGCGAGTGGCGCGGCGGATGGTTCGCCAGACCAGAAGGGATGCGATCAGACCCACCGTGAAGTTGAGGATCAGCAGGACCGCGATCCGGCCACGCCGCCGCTGCTGCGGTCCTGGGGCCACGATCAGCCGTTGCCCGTCGGCCAGTTGAACCGAGAAGGGGTAGGCGGGTGCGTGCCGATCCCTGAGCGGTCGCCAGCGGTCTTGCCGCTTTTGGGGAACGAGGATCCGGACCGTGCGTCGCTCGAGCGCCGAGCCATAAGCCGAATAGGCCATCGGTCGGATGCCCCGGCGTTCCACGTAGCCGGAGGGGACGCCGGAGCTCAGGAAGAACCGGGTCTGATCGCCGTTCATGGCGATCAGCAGCAGGTCGCGCTCCCGCGACGGGGTGCGATCGAGCAGATCGGCAGCAGCGGCGACCCGGGACGGCAGCGGCAATCGCCAGCCGCCGCCGGTCTCGTGCTGAAGATTGAGGAAGCCGATCAGGCCCATGACCTGGACGGTGGCCAGGACGATCACGACAACCAGCGTGAGCCGCGTCGAAAGCGGGAGGCGGAGACGCTGCTTCACGGGAGAGCCTCCACCTCGGGGGTGAACAGATAGCCTGCGTTGCGCACGGTGCGGATCAGGCGCGGCTCCCGCGGATCGTCGCCGAGCTTTCGGCGCAGGCGCGAAACCTGGATGTCGATCGACCGGTCGAAGACGTCGGCGGCGCGCCCCTTCAGCATGTCCATCAGGTCGTCGCGGGACAGGATCGTCCGGGGTCGCCCCAGCAAGGCCGCCAGCAGGTCGAACTCCCCGGCGGTCAGTTCCAGCGGTTCGCCGGCCGGGTTGGTCAGGGCCCGGGTCGCCAGGTCGAGACGCCACCCCGCGAAAGCATACATCCGGGGCGATCCCGCCGCTGTGGGCCGCTCGCGACGGCGCAGCAGGGCGCGGACGCGGGCGACCAACTCGCGCGGTTCGAACGGCTTGCCCAGATAGTCGTCGGCGCCGACCTCCAGCCCCACGACCCGATCCATCGCCTCGCCCCGGGCCGAGGCGATCAGGACCGGCACGGGGCTCCGGCTCTGGAGACGCCGGCAGATCGACAGGCCGTCCTCGCCGGGCATCATGATGTCGAGAATGATGAGGTCCGGCGCCTGCCGCTCGAACAGGGCCCAGAAGGCAGCGGCGTCAGGCGCGGCCTCGCAGCGGAAATCCTCCCGCGCCAGCAGGTCGCAGACCAGCCGCCGGATCTCCGGGTCGTCCTCGACGAGATAGACAAGCGCGCCCCGGGCCATGCGCAAGTATTGACGCAGGACGGGAACGGCGACCAGTGCCGGATACATGCTGTTACGCACTGGCGCCGGTGTGAAAAACCCGTGGAGGGCGGTGGGTGCATGGTGAGGGCGTCCGGTTCAGACCGGTCCCAACCGAAGGCATCTCCCATGACCTCCCTTGAACGAACCTCCCGCCTGCCCCGCCGCGCGATGGTCGCCGCTTCAGCGGCCGTTCTCGCCCTCGCCGGCGTCGCCGTCACGGCCGAGAGCGCCGACGCCCAGTCTCGCTCGCGCAGCCGCTCGGCCACCGTCAGCGGCCCCAACCACAGCGCCAGCCGAAGCGCCGAAATCTATCGCAGCCCCGGTTCCGCGTCGGTGTCGCGCTCCGGCGAGGTGGACGGCCGGGCATGGTCCAGCTCCCGCAGCCGCTCCACCGTCGCGACCGAAGATGGCTACGCCACCACGGCGACCCATACCGGCCCGGCCGGGAACACCCAGAGCCGCACCGGTCAGGTGACCGTGGACGAGAACGGCTACAGCCGCTCCTCCGAGGTTCAGACCTCGGGCGGCTACGGCTACGAGCGCGACGTCGACGTCTACCGCGACGAGAACGGCGCCGTGATCACCCGCGGCGTCACGACCAATAGCGGCACCTCCGCCTCCCGCACTGTCGTCCGCACCCGCCCGGACTGACCGTTCCCGATTCGGGCGGCGCTTCACCCCCCGAGACGGCCGCCCGATGCCCCGGTCGCCCTGGCGACCGGGGCGCTTTTTCAGAGAGAAAACCGATGAAGACCCTTGTTCCGTTCGCCGCGCTCGGCCTGCTCCTGGTCGGTTCGCCCGCCGCCGCCCAGTCCGCGCCCGCCATGGTCGAGGCCCTGTTCGGGCGCGCCGACCTCAACAACGACGGCCTGCTGTCGCCGGCCGAGTTCCACGCCGCCCGCGAGACCCTGTTCGCCCGGGCAGATGCGAATGACGACGGCCGGCTGACGATGTCGGAAGCGCGCGCGCTACGACCCGAGGGTGGATCGCGCGAACGCCGGCGGCCGAGCCGCGAGGCGGTCCAGGCCCTGCGAAACATCGATCGCAACAACGACCGGGCGATCGACATCGGTGAGTTCCGCGTCCTGGGGAGCCAGCGCTTCGCCGCGGCCGACATCGACCGTGACGGTTACATCGCGCGGGGCGAAATCGCCGCCTTTGGCCGCTCCATGGGCATGGGCGATTGACGATGCGCGGAGAGTACGCCCTGTGGTTCCTCGGCGTGGCGCTGGCGTTCGCCGTGCTCGAAGCCTGGCTGCGGCGCCGGTCCGGTCGTGGGTATGACCGGTCGGCCGCGCTGGGAACACTGGGAGTCGCGGGCGGACAGATCCTGTTCAACGGGCTGGCGGGGATCGGGATCGGGGCGGTCTATATGGCCGTCTGGTCGGCCACGCCGCTGCGCCAGCCGCTGGACTCGGCCTGGTCTTGGGCCGCGCTCTTCCTGCTTTTCGAGTTTCTCTACTATTGGCAGCATCGCCTCAGCCACGAGGTGCGCTGGCTCTGGGCCAGCCACAGCGTGCATCATTCGGCCGAGGAACTGACCCTGCCGACCGCCTTCCGTCTCGGATGGACCGGCTCGATCTCCGGGCTCTGGCTGTTCTTCCTGCCGCTGCCGGCGCTCGGCTGGCACCCCGCCGCTGTCGCGGCGGTGTTGGCCTTCAACCTGCGCTTCCAGTTCTTCCTGCACAGCGAGTTGCCGCCTCGACTGGGGCCCCTGGAGTGGATCTTCAACACCCCGTCGGCGCACCGCGTCCACCACGCCTCAAACGCCAGCTATCTCGACCGGAACTACGGCGGGGTGCTCATCGTCTTCGATCGACTGTTCGGCACCTATGCGCGCGAGCGGCCCGAGGAGCCGTGCCGCTACGGCCTGACCGAACCGGTCGGCAGCAACAATCCGGTCCGCATCGCCTTCCACGAATGGGGCCGGCTGCTGGGCGACATGACGCGGGCGGGCGGACCCGTGTCCGCCGTTCGCGTGGCGCTGGGCTATCCAGGGAAGCGTCCGGAGGGGCATCATCATGTCTGATAGGGAGACCGACGTATGACCGATGCAAACAGCCTTCGCGGAATTGGCGCGGCGCTCGCCGCCGGCCTGGCCCTGGCGATGGCGTCGCCGGTCGGCGCCGGCTCCGTGGTCGTCGAGGCCGGGCGGCTCCAGGACCCCGCGTCCGTCGAGGTGACCTATGGCGAATGGCGCGACGACGCAAGGGAGCGGACCGTTCCCTACAAGCTCTACCTGCCTTCAGGGTCCGGGCCGGCGCCGGTGGTGCTGCTCTCTCATGGCCTCGGCGGTTCGCGAGAGGCCGCCGGCTTCCTTCTGGAGGCCCTGGCCGAGGCCGGCTTTGCGGCGGTCTCGATCCAGCACCCCGGAACCGATGAATCCATTCTCGCGGACCTCCGACCCGGCGAAGGCCGCCAGGCGTTGGCGCGGCTCACGCGGGGCCCCGGTGCCCGCGCCGGCGCCGGGGCGCGCTTCGGAGACGTCCGCTTCGTGATCGACCGGCTTGAGGCCGAGAACGCCGGCGGACGCTTCGCCGGCCGGTTCGATCTCACCCGACTGGGCATGTCCGGTCATTCATACGGCGCCTTGACCACGCTGGTCGCGCTGGGCCAAGGCGCCCGGGAGGAGGGGCCGAATCCGTTCCAGGATCCGCGGATCGACGCGGGCATTGTCTACAGCCCCAACGCGCCGCGGAACCAGGATCCCGAGTCGGCTCTGGCCGGCATCCGGACGCCGATCCTGCATTTCACCGGCACGGAGGACCGGACGCCGTTCGACCTGGAAGAGACCCCGGAAGGGCGAACTCTTCCGTTCCGCACCATCAACGGCGCCGATCAGTATCTGATCGTCCTGACCGGAGGCGATCATCAGATTTTCGGCGGAAGGGTGCAGCGGAGCGGCGCCATGACGCCGGCCGAGACGGCGCAGACCGAGGCGATCGTCCGCGAGACCCTGATCTTCTGGCGAGCCCATCTTCTAGGCGACGCCGACGCCCTGCGTGCCCTGTGCGAGCTTCCGCAGCAAGTGTCTCGGGTTGCGCAAGGGGAGGTCAAAGCTTCTCGATGCGACCCAGGCCGATAGTCCGCTTCCGCAGCCGGACAGCACCTTCCCGATCGCTCGCGCGGCCCGACCGACGGGAACGGCACCTTGGCGCGTTTCACTTTTTAAGCATCCGGAAGGCTCAGAAGTGATGCGCAGATCGTCAGACCTGGACGCCACGATCGCCCTGACCCGCTTCGGCCTCGGGGCGCGGCCCGGCGACATCGGCAACGTCGCCTCCGATGCGCGAGGCTGGCTGGAAGCACAGGTGCGGCCTAAGGGCGCACCCAATCCACCGGGCGCTTTCACCGCTTCCACGGACCGGATGCGGCAGTTCCAGGCCTATCAGCGCGAGGCGGCCGAGGTTCGGCAAGCGCGCCGGGAAGACGGCTCCGCGCCTCCCGTTGCGACGATGGCCGGACCCGCCCCGATGGAGGCCATCATCGCGTCGCCCCGGGCCCGAACGAGATCGCGCATCGCCTCATGCACCTCGTCGGGAACCCAGACCGCCGTCAGACCGCCAGCGCGATGCTGAAGCGCGAGCATCTGGGAATCCCGCCTGTCGGTCTTGATGCGGTCGCCCGGCTTGCGTGCGATCAGGGTCGGCGCCGCGACCAGACAGCCATGCCCCATCTCCGTCAGCTGGCGGTAGAGGCCGTAACCGCAACCGCCGGCCTCGTAGCAGAATTCCAGCTGATCGCCGGAACGCGACAGTCGCTCGGCGAGCTTGCGAACCTGTTCCGGCGTGTTGGCGACTTCGCCACAGAACCGAACGTCGCCGTCGCGGCTGTCCTCCGCCGTGGTGACGCTTATGCTGAGCTTGTGAACATCGAGCCCCACAAAGAGCGTGCCCATTCCTTCCTCCTCGACGCTGCTGAAGGCTGCAGCATCCGGCACCCGGCCGGACGAGGGAAAGGACATACGGACTTAGCCCTTTTCGAAACGATGACGGTCCTGGGGCGCGGCCTCCATGCCATGGCTCCCTGGTTCGATGATCGGCCGAACCGTGGAGAACCTGTCCCCCGCGACCGTCGCCCTGCCGGAACGCATTGACTCGCGCTCTGAGTTTGCCCTTTGTTCCGTTTATGCCCTACCGCAAGACCGTCCTGATCGGATGGCAGACCGCCGGGTCCCGCCGCGCCTGTTTTTTCGTGCGTCCGGGGAGCCGGTCGCGGCCCTGGATCTGGTTCCGCGACTGCGTGCCAGAGTTCGAGGGGCAGGCTGCGCGGTTCGTGGTGGAGAAGCGCGCTGGCCGCTGGGTGGCTGTCGAGAAGCTGGAAGCCTGAATCCGCTGGGTGGAGCCACGGCACTCGACTCCTTGACTTGTACGCCACAGAGACGTACATACTCTTCAATTTCAAGGAATACAGGAGGCAGCCATGCTCGCTTTCAAGGATCAAGTCAGCGCGCTCAATGAACGTAGCACCGAACGGATGAACTTCCGGACCAAGCCGCGCATCAAGCAGACCATTCAACGCGCCGCGGCCCTGACCGGCGTGGACGATTCCGTATTCACGATGAACGCCGCCTATGAATCGGCCCTGAACACCATCGAGGCGCATGAGCGCACGGTTCTGGCCCCGCTCGACCATGCGGCCTTCTTCGCCGCCGTGGATGCGCCCCCGGCTCCCACGGACAAGCTCCGCGCAGCCTTCGCCCGTCATCGTGAGACGGTCGCCAGTCGGTGAGCGACAGCGATGCCGACGCCCTGAATCTCATTGAGCCGTTCGATCCTGAGAAACATGATCGGACGGCTTTTTCCTGCGGCATAGACCAGGTCGATAACTTCTTCAGAAAGACGGCGAACAAGCTGTCCAAGGCCGACAACCTGCGCGTCTGGGTGATGACCGACCCGCGGGGCGCCGTGATCGGCTTCTACGCGACCAACGCCCACAGCATCGACTACACCGACTTGCCCGCGAAATACGCACGGACCCGCCCCGGCCACGGCCGGATTCCCGCCGCCTACATCTCGATGATCGGCGTGGATCAGGGTTTCCAGGGCAAGGGCTTCGGCGGCGACCTGCTGATCGACTGCCTGCGGCGTCTCGCCCAGGCGAGCGAAGCGCTCGGCGTAGCGGTCGTGATGCTGGACGTCCTGGATTGCGGCGATCCCGAACAGGTCGGGCGGCGTCTGACGCTCTACCGGGGCTACGGGTTCGAACAGCTGCCTGCCAACCCCCTGCGCCTGTTCCTGCCCATGGCTACGGTGAAGGCGTTGATCGCCGAAGCGCCGTAGGGATCGCCGGCGACGTGCTGCGGCGGAACCCGCAAACTTGCGGACGCAAGGCGTACGGCTGGTCCTGTCGCGATCTTTCGGTTTCGATTCTCCGAAACGAACGGACATCCTGATGGCCGCGCCCGCCCCGCCCCTGCGTCGAACGATCAAGAAGCCCGAGCAGCGCCAGATGGTGCCGCTGGCCGACAGCATCTGGGAGATGGAGCAGCGCGGTCAGTTCCCGAGGCGGTTCCTGCTGAAGCCGCGCTGCGTCGTCTGGGACCTGACCGAGGTCGAGGCCTGGCTGGCGCTACGCGGGGCCCAGCCGATCCGCCGCGCTCCGGCACCGGACGTCCGCAAACGGATCACCCGCCCCGTCAGAGACGCGGGTCGAAGCGGGGACCGGCCGAGTCCGGGATCGTGAGCATCGGCGTGAACGCCCGTCCGGCCTCCCAGGCGTCGACCGCGTCCGACCACTGCTGCGCCATGTGACGCCGCTGCGCCTCAAACTCGGCCTTGTTGTAGACGCCGCGCGAGGACCGCTCCTCGTGGGCGAGCCCCTTCTCGATCCAGTCCGAATTGAACCCCATCTCGTGCAGAAGGGTCGAGGCGGTCCAAACTAGCGCTCGCTTGGCTGCTGGCGCAGGGAGATGACATCGTTCCGATCCCGGGGACAAAAAAGCGCAGCCGGCCGGAGGAGAATGTGGGCGCGCTCGACGTGCGGATCACAGCCGAGGACCGGACGCGGATCGACGCCATTTTGCCGCCGGGTGCCGCAGTCGGGACCCGTTATGCCGCGCCCCAGATGCAGGCGGCTGAACCGGTGAATGAAGGAAGGCTTGATGGCCGCGCGCAATCGTCACAGGTGGTGGGCGGGGGCTCGGTCGCGCAATGGTGCTCGGCCTCGCGGCAGCGGGCGCACGCGTCATCGCGACCGCCGCCCGCCAATCGGCTGAAGTCGAGACGGTCGCGGCCGAGAGCTCGAACGGCAGCATCGTCGTCCCGATGATCGCCGATGTCGCAAGCGAAGAAGACTGCGCCCGTGTTGTCGAAATGGCGCACGACCGGTTCGGTCGGCTCGACATACTCGTTAACAACGCAGGGCGCGGGATGCAGTACGTAAGCGACCGCTTTCTGACGGAGCCCACCCGTTTCTGGGAAACCGACCCGGACGTCTGGCGCATGGTGATCGCCACGAACGTAAACGGGCCATTCCTGATGGCTCGGGCAGCCGTGCCCGGGATGATCGCCTCCAGTTACGGGAGAATTGTCAATATCACCATGAACCATGCCACGATGCGTCGACGCGGATTCTCACCCTACGGCCCCTCTAGGTCGTAGTGACGATTTAGGATTCCCTGACTGACGCTGTTCTGATTCAACGCTTCTCTTTGGAGGCGTTGATGGAAGGCGAAGTGCTTCGGGACGATCAGTGGGCGCGGATCGAGCCGTTCGTGC
>Ga0265296_1005569_pt1 | contig 10252 bp, 12 predicted proteins | sample MunlanPumphouse1_FD_189073 | JGI IMG/M metagenome (GOLD analysis project Ga0265296, IMG submission 189073) | Groundwater microbial communities from a municipal landfill in Southern Ontario, Canada - Pumphouse #1 | ecosystem: Environmental > Aquatic > Deep subsurface > Groundwater | place...
GGTGTCGAGATTGGTCTTCTTGATATCGATGACCCACAGGGACATCTCAACCTGCTCCTTCGGCACATCGAGTTGCGCGATCAGCCGGCGCGCCGTCGACAGTTGCCGTGCCGTGCCCTCCAGCAGCAGGCTATTGCTGGAAGGGTAGGCGACAATGTTCATCGGTCGTGACTCGTCTGCAGGCTCTTGCTGGGCCATACTCGGTGCGAGAACCTTTCGCGATGGCTGCGGGGTTTGTTGGCCCTGAGCGAACATTGCAGCGGCCACCGGCAGGGATGAATCGAGCGCAGGCATTTCGCGTACACCTACGGGCAGTGCGACGGGGGGTCCGCCGCGCGAGTCGAAGGGGGCTGGTGCGTCAGCCTCGGGCGGGGGCGTGCGGGCCTCCTTGACCGAGGCGCCGCTACCGAGCGCGGCGGCAAGCACACTGGCCAGACCGGGAACGGAATCCTGAGTACCCCGCCTCGCATAGTTCCGTGAAGCGACCGCAGCGTGACGGATTTTGATCAGTTCAACGTAGCGCTCGCCGCGTTGCGTGACTTCCACCTGGTTGTGCATGAGCGAAGCGGCGCCCTGAACGATCTCCACGTACTTGGGTGGGCCGGACACGTAGATGAGGCGCGTGCCTACCGAATGCTTGATGGGAAATCGCTTGTCGTAAAGTGCTGACTTCTTCAGAAACGAGACCAGATTGTCGACGGCTTCCGGGGCAACGGTCAGCATGGCAGAGGCCGCTTCCGAACTGTCGTACACGTAGATCACTTGTCCGTCGAAGTACCAGAGAAGTCCGAGGCTGGAGGTCACTCTTTCGATAACCTCGAAAGGCTGGGCGAGTTCAAATTCACCACTGATACGGTACTGGCGCGCTTTATTGCTGAAGCGCACGGCCTTGCGGATCTCAGAGCCTATCGCTTTGAATAGATTTTCGACCGGCTCCTTGCGAGCGATGAAGCGCGCCCCGCGCCCATCTCCTGCTGGCACGTCCACATCCGTGGGCGAAACGGCGAGGCTGGACTGGTCAACAAGCGGCTGGGCGTTGCCGGACGCGCCGTTAGCGCTTGTGATGGCCGCCATCAGGCATAGCCCGCCAGCGGCAAGGAGAAGGTATTTGGTGCCTAGATGCATACAACGTTTTTGATAGCTGATAAATCGCGCAACATCTGCGGGAGCAGTCGGTGAGCATATGGAGGAAGACGGCAGTGGGCAGTCCAAACCTGTCCGTCGTAATGGAACCTGCAGTCGACAGCAGCGACCCAGCGCAGCCACCAACATGAAAGCAACGCAAGCGTGTCGTCGAAGTGGGGAGGCGTATCGGGCGCGAAGCGAGCATGGAGTTCGATGGAATCGTCCACATGGCATCGCTCTAGCGTGATCGCTTCATTCCGGCTGGCGTCAGGGCAGGAGGTTTCGAGCATTTCTCGCCGTCCTGGGCGTGAAGCCGAAAAGTTGTTTGATATCTGTGCTGACGTGGGAGGCGGAGGTGTATCCATTATCAACAGCGATTTCCAGAATAGACTGGTCGCTGTCGATGATGTTCAGCAGCGTGCGAGCTGCTCGCCAGGCGCGCAAACGCGCCTTGATTGCACCACCCAGCGAGCGGCGGCAGAGTCGACGGAAATGGGTATAGGACAGCCCGTAGGTCACGCATAGTTCATTCAGATGCGCGCCATTCAGCGGGCTTTTCAACAGATACGTCGCCAGCGCATACGACTCTTGGCGCCGCAGATGATGCAAGAGTTCGTTATCCGCGTGGCCCTGCATGACCTGCAGGGTCAACCAATGCCCAAGTTGCGCCGTGCTGGAAATCGCCTCAACGGGGACTGCCTGCAGGCAGATTTCCGCGGCAGCAGATTGACTCGCTCTGACTGGATTCAGCGCCGTATCCACGAATGCAAGGATGCAACACACATCGCCTTCGTCCACCACCTCATGATTCCGATGGGTGGTAAATGACACCATCAGGCGCGGAGTACTTGCGATGACGGCACTTTCCGCGCCGATGGCCGAACTGCATGTGCCGTGAGCTCGCCTATGAACAGGCGCAAGGCGGATCTCGCATGGCGCCCCAGGCGAGACCATCAGCAGGCGACCCGCGCCAACAGTGAGCTCACCTGCCCCGACGGGGCCGGAAGTCTTGTCTGTGCCGCGCGGCTGACTCAGTCCTCGGTCGACGTCCATACATCGATCTCCCTATCGAAGGTGACGTCAGGTCCTTTGGACGTCGACGCGCATTGCGCGAGATGGGTAGAAAGCGCAGGGTCGTCAGACTCGAAAGTTGTCGAGCCGCGGTCGTAGCGGTAGCGCACGGCGGCCTTGCTTATCGCATGGGTGTTCAGATAAGGCAGCGTGCAGTCAATCACGCGGGCGTCCAGCTCGCGCGAGATGATGTCGCTCTCCAGTTCCGAGGTTTCGCGGTAGCCTGAAGCGCACCCTGCCATCGTGGCGGCGAGCGCCACAAGGGCAACACGCGTTCCAAACTTCATCATTTTCTTTCCTTCGATGTGCGCCGTTTGCCAAATTGCATAACGGAAATTTCGTAGAAACGTATTATGAAAAATGATCGCCGCTTAGAAAATAAGAAAAGTCTGATAGTTGAATCGCTGCAGCTTGCCTATAGTCCTTAGCTCCCGGTGATGAACATATCGGTCATCACCATCGGGGCACGGAATGTGTCTCGGTCAAACATCCTGGTCATCTCCGGCCGACTGGATGAAACCTACTGATCGTGCCAGCAGTGATCCTGCTGGCCATCACGTGCCGCTGTCATGGGAGGCTGCTTGCTCATACTCAAAGTGTTAAACGGACCGCTGTTCGGGGCGGAGCTCGCATTGCCCGATGAGGACTGCTTCATCCGGCTCGTTGACCTGGGCAAACAGGTCGTCGATCCGAACGTGGAAAGCGGGCTCAACCACAATGCAAGCGTTGCTGTATTGACGATCCCGCTTTCCGTTCCATCGCCGAACTTCACCCTGACGTCTCAGGTTACAGACGAATCAAATTCCGTGCGCGCCGTCATCTTCGACGAAGTGCGGGGCATGTCTGAGCAGGCCATCCCGCTTAATGCGCCCACGCTGGTGGGTGGGCTTCGAATCGCTGTCCGTCAGGCTGCTGACAATTGGTCCGAAGCCGTGCTGCAAGATCACAGCAATGTTGCTTCTGATGTCGCGATCACGCCAGGCCAACCGGCGCGGCGGGCGCGGCTCGGTGCAACAGTGGGCGCTGCTTTCTTCTGTCTCGGGATCGCGGCTGCAATGTCAATGCTCTGGCCCTCATCAGTGCCAGCGCAAAGCGGCACACACGTCCTCGCAGGTATGCCTGGCGCTGTGATGCAGAACGACAACGGGGAGATCTATGTCATTGCTCAAAACGCTGACGCGGCGGCAGTTACGCGCCGCGCATTGCAAAGGGCGGGCCACGATGCCGGCATTCGTGTCATGACGCTGGCCGATGCCACCGAGAAAATCGAACAACTGCTCGATGATGCAGGTATCTCCTATTTCGCAGTGCGGCTGTCGGACCCTCAGCGCCCTGTGCTCGTATTGGCTGCAGGCATATCTGACGAAACACGGCTACGACTTCGAACGGCCATTCCTTACGCCAATGACTTCGAGATCCAGATCCGCAGCCAGGACGAGGCACGCAGCGCAGCTCGGCGTCTCGTCAAAGACATCGGCGCCAACGCCGAATTCTCGACAGCGCCCGATCGCTTTGTCGTGTCCATCAGTGATCATCTCAGTGACACGCAACTCGACGCACTTGGACGCGCGCTGGAGTCCTACCGCACGCAATGGGGCGAGCGTTATGTGAGCTTTGTCATCAACCAGCGAGATCTCATCCAGATCGATGGAATCAAGACAGGTGGCCTTGGTTATGAGCTGCGAGGCAACCGACATCTGTTTTTTCAGAACCAGGCTCGTCGAGGAGGCGTGTAGCAGCAGACAGTTCCTGAACAGAGCAATCTAATTTCGTAAGACCGCCCGATCGCGGCGCAAACACTATCGGCCACAAGACCGATCACGCTTGCGCTGTGCTTGAGGGTGAGGAAGTAATGCGTTTCCCCGCTCGGTAACGCTTGCTGGCAAGAACGATGAGCAGCGGCCCCACGACGCTGTTTGCTTCGGAGTGCCAGCAAGCGTTGCGGGCGAGGAAGGGCGATCGCGTCACAGCCTTCGGGCTGTGGCTAGTGGCAAAGATTGAGCGCCCCGCATGCATGGAAGCGGGGAGTCTCGAACACTGGTCGTAAAAATGAGGAAGCAATTATGGCTACAACGTCAATCAATTTCGTAAATCGACTTTTCGACAAGTTCGAGCAGGCCACGGTCAAGGGCAATGATGGAAAAACGGATCAAAGCTTTCACGCACATCTGGAAGAGCAAATCAACGCGCTTGGAACAGGTGATAGCAGCGACCCGCAGAAACTTGCAAGGTATCAGAAGGCCATCATGATGTTCACGGTGCACACCAATGCCCAAACGTCCATGGTCAAGTCAATTTCCGATCTCGACAAAGGCATTGTTCGCGATTTCAACTGACGTAGAAGGTGCTTTCTTGCGCCGCAGAATGCGATTCGCACGCAGCCGATGCGGCGTGCGAGTTTGGAAAGGAACACGTTTCTATCGAGGCCTGTCAAGCATCGATGAAGCGGTGGTGAGTTCATAAACAAAGGTATTGAATATGACGATGATGATTACGGGTGCAGTGTCCGGTACGTATGCGGATGGTGACAAAAGCGGAGGTGGGGCAGGTGGTGTGGATGAGAAGGCTGCTGAGGCGCACAAGAAGCGCTTGGAGAACGCTTCCGAAGCCGCCAAGGTTGCCAACACTAAAGCGGATGGGAGCACGAACTTTGTCGATCGCCTGTTCAACAAATTCGAGGCCGCCCTGGTCGCCAAAAGCGACGGATCGGGTCATCAGAGTTTTACCGAACACTTGAATGATCAGATCGACGCGCTGGGCAAAGGTGACAGCAGTGATCCGCAGAAGCTCGCGCGTTATCAGAAGGCCATCATGATGTTCACGGTGCACACGAATGCGCAGACTTCCATGGTGAAGTCGATCTCCGATCTCGACAAAGGTATCGTTCGCGATTTCAACTGATGTAGATGTCATTCTCTGGCAACCAAACATGTCATTTACGATAAAACCAGTTCAGTCGATCGATACCGATGTTGTCGCCCTCGTCGACTCTGGGGGCGGCTCACTTCAGCAGCGGATGGCCGGCGAGTTCGCTCGTCTGTCGGAAAGCGCCTCGCTTAAACAGGACTTCCTGATCGATGTGATCGGCGAGGGCTCAAGCGACCCGATGCGACTGTTGAGGGCTCAGGGCGAGTTGTCGAAATTTCACACGGAAATGTCGGTATACAGCGCGCTGGCTCGAAAGGCAGTGGCCGTCGTTGAAACGTTGGTGAAGAGTTGAAGACTCTACTACGCCGCAGCCGGCACTTGTCGGTTGCGGCATCTCTCACGCTGGTCCTGTTGCTCAGTGGCTGTCGCACCGAGCTGTTGGCGGGTCTGAGCCAGCGACAGGCCAACGAGACCATTGCGCTGTTGCAGCGGCACGGTATTGAATCCCAGAAGAAGGACATGGGAAAGGGCCGGTTCCGAGTCGATGTCAGTAAGAGCGACTTTCCTGAGGCCGTCAGTCTGCTGGAGCGAAACCAATTACCCAGCCGCGATAACCTTTCCATTGCGGATTTGTTTCCGACGGATTCGCTGGTCAATTCGCCAGCGGCCGAGCGCGCGCGATTGATCTCTGGTCTTGAGCAGCGGTTGGAGCAAACGATTCGGTCGATCGAGAGGATTCTCTCGGCCCGCGTGCACATCAGCTATCCGCTGACCGAGCGAACGGAGGCCAACCGCGAAGTCCATGTCTCCGTCATGGTCAACTATGACGGGCCGTTAAACGACGCCATCTTGATTCAGCGCTTGAAGCAGCTAGTTAAGAACAGTTTCGACTCACTGAGCTATGACAACATCTCTATTGTCATTTTTCAGGCGTCGGCGATGCCCGAGGCTTTTGTCACGCCATTGGCCAGGTCCGGGTGGGATATATGGCGCTGGGCGCCCATTGCATTCATGCTGCTCACGGCGGCGTTAGCTGTCGCGGGGTTGTTCTGGCATCGTCGGAAGGCACAGCTGAAATCGAATAAACCATGAGCGAGCCTGCAGAACTGATACGGGTGCTCTACGATCCAGCGGCGTGGGCGGATGCGGCGTGGTTCGAACGCTACGGTGCCGATGTCCGCTGGCCGCGGCGCCTTGCCAACCGGATGCTCTTACGTCACGCGCTGATTTCGAACCTGAGCTTCGAAGCCTGCAAGAGTCCCCGTATCAAATGGCTGGTCGAAAACTGGGAAGAACTCCCGGCGCTTGTCTACCTGGCCGGTGCACGATTGGCTCGCGATGCAATCGCGAGCCGTAACGGGCTGTTGAGGCTGCGCTGGCATGCAGCACATTTTGTTGCCCTCCCTTTCTTTACGCCAGGAGGTGCTGCGGGTTCTACCCTAAGGCCTGGCTGGGATGAGGAGGATCTCGATATTCACGGATTCACGATGGCTCGAGGTGCTGAATGTCTGCTCAATGCCATGCGTGATACGGCGCCAGGTTGGAAAGAGCGGATGATGTTAAGGCTGCCTCCATTGCAACAGGCGCATTGCGATTCAGACCCTGCGCATTCTCCTGAGAACGAGGGGGCCCTTCTTGATAAGGCACGTCGACTGCAGGATGCACCTCGACTGCTGCATTCACGTCCACGACAGGCCGCACCTGCAGCAGGGAGCGGGCACTCACAACCGAACATGCGGATGGAACAATTCGCATCCCTTCAATTATTAAAATTCGCTGCAAGTTTTCACCATGCTCAGAAATATTGAGGCCTCAGCGCCGTGCGCCGAGAATGAAGCCGGGTCGCAGGGGGATTTCGACGTCCTGTTGCCAAACGCCACGATCATCAAGCAGTCCACAGTCGCTTGCCACCTTGAGGCCAGGGAGTTGCTCAACGAGGCGAAAGCTCACGCGAAAGAGTGCATTGCACGCGCAGAGAAAGAGGCCGAGCGGATCAAGGCACTGGGGTTTCGTCAGGGGTTGCAGGAGGGAATCGGTGCAGCGCTCTCACCGATTTCGGCCATGATTTCCCAATGGGAGCACGTCAGGGCGACATTGAGGAAAGATGCCGAGATCGCACTACGCCATTGCACTCAGGATCTCGCGACACGCGAGCCAATGTTGAGCACGCTCATCGATATGGCCCTGCAGGCCCATGTTGCGCGTCCGCCCACGTGTGTGACCGTTCGCGTGCCGCCCGGTGCCGATGGTCAAGCGCTTCAGGATCGATGCGTGGCGCTAGGGCTTACCGCAAAAATTGAGTTCGGCGAAAGCCTGGACGTCATCTCCGTCGGCTGGGACGGGCACGTCTGGACTGCGCACCTGGGCGATATCGCAGACCTCGCGATGGCCGGAGAAAGGCAGGCGGCTGACGATGCAGACTTGTCTCCCGTGGAGAAAAGGGAAATTTGCCGGCGGGCCTTGGTGGATGTGATGAACAGATGGCCCAGCGACACGGGAGAAGCGCAGGAGCCTGGATGAATGAAGAGGCGTCCTGTGCATGGGCGCATGTATCGCACTTACCCGAATGACGTGTCACGAGTGACCGTCACGCGTCGATCACAGGAATGATTTGAGTGTTTCGGTTAGCGCCGTAGCGAGTGACGAGTAAAGCTTGACCAGGTTATCAAACTGCGAGATTGACCGACTGAAGTCATTAAGTAGCAGATCCAGGTCGGTTTGGTGTGTTTTCTGAACGTCGCCTGTGGCCAACGAAAGGCCTTGTACGCCATGGGCGTTGATGCCCGAGCCTCGAATCTGTCCTTTTTCGTTCCCGTTGAGGTCGTTGCGGCGAGGCGGCTCGCCCCGCTTCAATGCGCTGATGAGCTTTTCTGCCGCTGAGCCCGTGCCAGCTACTGCGTTGACGATAGGGGCGAGTTTCGAGAGGGCAAATCGAACACCGAAGCGATTTGGACTGACCTTGAATACTTCCACAGTACCGCCACGAAAGCGGTCCGCAAGTGCTTTTGCGGCCGATTCGCTGGAGAACGTGTCGAGCACACCGGTTTCTCCCCCGTGGTCCTCAGCGAATTTGGCGAGGTCATCAATGATGTCGTTCCCATTGATATTGGATTTCCCGTCATTCTCGGCCTTGACCATGCTGTTGATGCGGGTCATCAGTTCGCTGAGCGCGACGATGTATCGGCTGTATTTGGCCAAGAGCTTTTGATTGTCGCTGACGACACCATCGTTAGCTTGCTTGAGCACACGCTCGAAATTTGTCAGGAGGCCGGAGCCCCCTGCGCTGCCCCCCGCTCTCGCGATGGTGGCTGACGCCATCGTCATTTCACGTTGATGCCCTGCTGTGAGGTTCGTCAGGTACAGGGGCAATGCATCGGGCGTATCGGCAATCAGGCGCCGCAAGTTGTTCGCAAGCGACGGGGCCTGATGGTCTGCGGTTTCAACCGCACGTTGCCACGCGTCGGCGAATGCCGATGACGACAGGGGTTCTTGTTCGCCTGAGTTCGTGCGCTGTTCTGACTCGGCGCGAAGGAAAACGGGAGCGAGCGGCTGAGTAGTCACTAAATTGGAAATCGTCATCGCATCTATTTACAGGGAGAGGCCAGGTCAAAAGAGTAGAGCCAATTTCGCAGGAGGACTTTTGGAATTTATCCATCCAGTGAACTCTGATCCCATCACCCCACCAGGGTCGTTTTTTTAAAGATGCGCGCCGTTCCACCACGTACTGTGTGCATCAAGAAAGGTTAGCCAAACAAATGAATCATTCGGACCAACACACCAGCCAGCCCCAATCTACCGAGCCGTTCTCGGCAATGACCGAGGAGCAGATCGAGACGCTATCCGATCAAGTCCTCGAGGGCATTCAGGAGGGCGCCACGTTCAAGGACATGTATGGGATATCAGGCGATGCGATGGAAGCAATCTACGCGCATGCGTACGGCTTCTATCAGCAGGGCCGGCTCGACGAGGCCGAGTCGCTGTTTCGGCTTCTGTGCATCTATGACTTTCACAACGCAGATTACGCGCTCGGTCTGGGCGCCGTCTTTCAATTGAAGAAGCAGTATGACAAAGCATTGGATGTCTATGCAATGGCTTACACCATCAGTGGCGGGGACAACCGCGCGATGTTCTACGCCGGCGAGTGCAATTTGCTGCTACGTCGCCTGGGCAAGGCAAGGCGCTGCTTCGAGACGGTGCTCGAAGGAAGTGCGGAGACGCGCCTGCAGAGCAAAGCCCAAGGGTATCTGGACGCCATAAGGGGCGCAGCGCCGAATAGAAGTGAAGACGAAAGGAGCGATAAAACATGACGACGATTCGTATTGAAGGTGCAGCGCTGCAGTCTGCCCAAACCGCACTGAGCGATGCGGCAAAGCAATTCGCAAGCCCTGGCTCTGGCGGCGAGCGTAGCCGCAATCTCACATTGAGTGAGGTCATCGGTCAGTTGCAGGGCCGACGGGCGGGTGAGAAGTCCAACCCTCTGGCCGCCAATGTCAAGGAGGCGCCCGAGCTCACAGCACCCACGCAGAAGGCCATGTTGCTGGCGATGATCGGTGCGGGTGATGACGGCAAGGGTGTGCAACGCGCCTCGGGCAATTACGCGGGTCCCACGAGTGGCACACGCTCAAGTCAGGCAGGACAACTGTCTGGCGTCGGCGCACAAAGCGACGATTTCGATTCCTCAAAATTAAGAGGCGCGGCGGCACTGCGGTTCTGGATCGCCAAGATTCAGGAAACCGTCGACGAGACCACGCAGACCCAGCTCGTGGACACGCTTGGTCGCTTCAAGGAGCAGAACAAGGCGCAAAGGGAATTTCACGACAAAAAGTCTGAGGAAATCCAGAAGAAGGAAGTAGCGGCGCAAAAGGCCTCTCAGGTCATGGGATGTCTGGGCAAGATCGTAGGCGCCGCAGTCGTAGCTGTGTCTGTCGCCGCCGCCGTGGTCAGCGGTGGAACCAGTCTGGTACTGGCAGGAGTTGGCCTTGGTCTGATGGCAGCAGATGCGATTGCGGAGAAGGTCACGGGCGAGTCCATCACCGGAAGGCTTCTGAGCCCCCTCATCGAGAGAGTGTTCTCACCACTGGCTAAGGCGATGGGCGACGGCATAGCTTCAGTGCTGAAGAAGCTCAATGTCAGCGACGACTTGGCTGAGATGATTGGCGCGATAGCAGGGGTCGTCGCAGCAGCATTG
>Ga0265296_1005570_pt1 | contig 10250 bp, 8 predicted proteins | sample MunlanPumphouse1_FD_189073 | JGI IMG/M metagenome (GOLD analysis project Ga0265296, IMG submission 189073) | Groundwater microbial communities from a municipal landfill in Southern Ontario, Canada - Pumphouse #1 | ecosystem: Environmental > Aquatic > Deep subsurface > Groundwater | place: Canada...
ACGATTGTTATTTGCATTTGAAATATCGTTTTTGGGAAGCAAGTGAAAATGAGGGCTTGACCGCGCGGGTTGATTATAAATTTGATAATGGCAACCTTTACGAGGGCTTGGGCAGCGGGGATAATGATTTTTGGCTGATGCTGATTGGAACAAAAATGTTTGGACAAACTAAAACGCATTTTAACGTGGGTTATGTAAACGTAGGTTTCAACGCTGGCCGGGCAGAAAATGATTATTGGGCTTACTCTGCAGCGGTTGAGTATCCGGCCTGGGGAGAAAAGGGTGACTTGGTTGCGGAATATGTAGCGAATGCTTCTTTGTCGCCTTATCCAACCTTTGTTCTGTTGGGCGGACGCTATGAAATATTTCACAGCTTTAAGCTTGATGCCGGCTATAGCTTTGGCTCAAATGAAAATTCGATTAAAAATGCTTTAACTGCAGGGATCCATTGGGAATTTTAGCCTTCAGAAAAAATTGAATTAATTTATCTCCCGCGGAAATTTCTGCTATCATAAGGCCGTGCTAAATATTCATGCGACAAAAAAAAATGCCAAAACGCTGTTTACCTTGGCTATGGTGGGCTGCCTGGCGCTGGCGGCGCCCGCTTTTGCCGCGCGGCCACTGATCACCAATGATTTTTCCATTGTGTCTGAAGGCAAATATGAGCTTGAAGTTGGTTATATGGCTACAGAAAATCAGAATTGTTCCGTGGGTAACATCGACATGCTTTTAAAGCACGGGATTTTTAAAAATTTGGAGCTTAGTTTAGAAATACCCTATACCGTATCTGATTTGCCAGGAAGGATGGCGGGGTTCGATGATTTTTATTTACATGCCGAATATTGTTGTTGGACGTGGGGCGAGAATGAAGGATTGGCCGTGCGGGCGGATTATAAATTCAATAACGGTGATATCAGCCATGGGTTAAGCAGCGGCGATAATGATTATTGGCTAGGGTTGATTGTTTCACAAATGTTTGGCCACACCAAAACGCATTATAATCTGGGTTACGTGAATGAGGGGTATAACGCCGGGAGGCAGGAGGATGATTACGTAGCATATTCGGCGGCGCTGGAGTATCCGGCTTTTGGTAAAAAGGGAGATCTGGTAGCGGAGTTGGTGGGGAACACTTCATTAGCCTTGGCGCCTAATCCACTTTTTGTCCAGGTGGGCGGGCGTTATGTTTTGGTTGAGGGCTTCAAGCTGGATGCGGCGTACGGCATAGGATTGAACGACAATTCCATCAAAAATTCCTTCACGGCTGGGATGCACTGGGAATTATAGCCAGAAAAATGGAGACGATCGGGCTTGAACCGACAACCTCCTGAGTGCAAATCAGGTGCTCTTCCAATTGAGCTACGTCCCCAAGGTTTTTGAATTATAACAAACGCAGAGAGAACGGACAAATTATAATATTAGTCTGTGCGGGCAATTGCAATTTTTTTTCTTAATTGTTGGCGGTTGAATTATTAAGCGGTCCAAGCTAAAATCTAATTTAATATATCTGTGAGGAGATTAATAAATTGAAAAAACTATCATTTTTGGACCGGTTCCTGACCCTCTGGATATTTTTGGCGATGGGGACGGGCGTTGGCTTGGGATATTTATTGCCGGGAGTGGAAGCGTTTATCAACCGTTTTCAAATTGGCACCACCAATATCCCGATTGCCCTTGGCCTTATCTTGATGATGTACCCGCCTCTGGCAAAAGTAAAATATGAAGAATTAGGCGATGTTTTCCGGGACGTTAAAGTGTTGGGGTTATCTTTGGTACAAAACTGGATTATTGGCCCGGTTTTGATGTTTTTATTGGCGATCATCTTTTTGCCCGCCTATCCACAATACATGGTTGGCCTCATTTTGATCGGGATCGCGCGCTGTATTGCGATGGTGATTGTCTGGAACGATCTGGCGGAGGGTGATACCGAGTATGCCGCCGGTTTGGTAGCTTTTAACAGCATCTTTCAAATTTTGTTTTATTCTTTATACGCCTGGGTTTTTATTACGATTTTACCCGGCTGGTTCGGATTAAAAGGGGTAGTGGTTAATGTCACCATGTGGCAAATTGCGCAGAGTGTTTTGATTTATTTAGGTATTCCATTTTTTATGGGAATCCTTACCCGGTTTTCATTGTTAAAGGCGAAAGGCAAAGACTGGTACGAGACCAAATTTATCCCGTTGATTAGCCCGGTTACATTAATTTTCCTGCTCTTTACAATCGTGGTTATGTTCAGCATAAAAGGAAACCTCATTATCCAGATACCTTTGGATGTGGTTAGAATTGCCATTCCTCTCATAATTTATTTTCTAGTGATGTTTTTTGTCAGTTTCTTTATGAGCAAGGTGATGGGCGCCAATTATAAAAAATCGGCTACTTTGTCTTTTACCGCCGCCAGCAACAATTTTGAGCTGGCGATCGCCGTGGCAATCTCGGTTTTTGGGATTGGTTCCGGCCAGGCCTTTGCGGCGGTGATTGGCCCGTTGATTGAAGTGCCGGTAATGATCGGGCTGGTGAATGTGGTGCGGCGGTGGAAAGGTAACCAGTAATTTCTGCGGATTGTATTCCCCGTGATTTAATAATGGGCCCACGTGGACTCGAACCACGCACCTTACGCTTATCAGGCGTACGCTCTAACCAACTGAGCTATGAGCCCATACTGCTTTGCGGAAATCCAAAATCAGCATTATCAGGGAAATTGTATTTTATCAAAAGATGGGGGAGGGCGCAATTTTTTTGTTCCTTAAAAACTGAGCATCAGCCAATGATTTTTGCGCACGGGTCAATTAGCCGCGCGCTATGTCATCGGCATTAGTAATTTATACAAAAGACCTGGAGTTGGACAATTATTCCTGAAAACGACCATGCTCTTTCCAGTGCATTGCCGCGGGCGAATAAATCGCCGCTCAAAAAATAACTGCCGAAATAACTCCTTAGAAAGGAGGTGATCCAGCCACACCTTCCGGTACGGCTACCTTGTTACGCAATCGTGTCCCGCATTACTGCGAGGATTGGACTATATCTTCATCCCGATTTCCCGGGAGCTTACGTGTAGTCTCTACGGGGTTAGGAAGCTTGTATGCCATACATTGAACTTGGTCAACGTAAGGTTTAACAAGATTGTTGAATGGTTTTAAGCTTTTTGTGCTTATGTATATCCTTTTTCCGCGCTTATCGTTTTGTAAACTGGTTGATATTCCGTGCGCTGCTAAAATTTCTCTTAATTGCCCAAGGGCAACCAGCGAAAAATTGTTGGCGGAAATCCCAACCGTGTTATGAATCCGATATCCATCATCCATAAACCAGATTGCAATGCTTAAATTGCTGACCTTATTTAGGATTTTTGGATTAATGGATCGGTCTTTATCGTAAAAGATTGAATATAGATCAGAAAGCTTTGGATGCCCAACGGTCCCAAAACGAAACGATTTGTTTTTGGGGTTGCTTTGGGGAGGAGTGATGCATAACCTTTTTAATCTGCTAAATTTCCAATCGACGTATTCTTTGTGGGCTGTTTTTTGCTCCACTCTTAATCGACGGAATTTGCCGGATTTAGATAAGGTTCCATCTCCCAATAAACATCCAATAATGATTTCTTCTTCAACCTCATTAATGGTAAGACCTTTTATATTATCTGATAAGCGATTTCTAACCATCCTATCCTAACTTCCCTCGGTATTGCCCTCTCCGTGTAACCGAAGTAGGGGTTCACCGATACAGTTAGATTTTACTGCAGGATTACTCCTGCAGGAAGCCATATTTGACTTCACCCCAGTCACCAGTACCACCTTCACCTCAACAAGTTGGGGCTCTGGGTGTTCCTGGCTTCCATGGTGTGACGGGCGGTGTGTACAAGGCCCGAGAACGTATTCACCGCAGCGCTCTTATCTGCAGTTACTAGCGATTCCAGCTTCATGAGGGCGAATTGCAGCCCTCAATCCGAATTGAGGCACACTTTTTGAGATTTGCTCCACGTTACCGTCTTGCTTCCCTTTGTATGTGCCATTGTAGCACGTGTGTCGCCCTGGGCGTAAGGGCCATGATGACTTGACGTCGTCCCCACCTTCCTCCTCGTTATCCGAGGCAGTTTCGCTAGAGTGCTTCTCCAAAAAGGAGCTAGCAACTAGCAATGGGGGTTGCGCTCGTTGCGGGACTTAACCCAACATCTCACGACACGAGCTGACGACAGCCATGCAGCACCTGTCTCTTCGCTCCACAAAGTGGCACTCCCGGCTTTCACCGGGATTCGAAGGATGTCAAGCCCAGGTAAGGTTCTTCGCGTAGCATCGAATTGAACCACATGCTCCACCGCTTGTGCGGGCCCCCGTCAATTTCTTTGAGTTTTAATCTTGCGACCGTACTCCCCAGGCGGGTCATTTAACGCGTTAGCTTTGGCACAGAAGGGGTCGATACCTCCTACACCTAATGACCATAGTTTACGGCCAGGACTACCGGGGTATCTAATCCCGTTTGCTCCCCTGGCTTTCGCGTCTCAGCGTCAGAAATATCCCAGAAAGTCGCCTTCGCCACTGGTGTTCCTTCCAATATCTACGCATTTCACCGCTACACTGGAAGTTCCACTTTCCTCTGATACTCTCGAAGCCTAGCAGTATCCGATGCGAGTTCCCGGTTGAGCCGGGAGATTTAACATCGGACTTACCAAGCCGCCTACACGCTCTTTACGCCCAGTAATTCCGGACAACGCTTGGCCCCTACGTATTACCGCGGCTGCTGGCACGTAGTTAGCCGGGCCTTCCTCTGGGGGTACCGTCATTATCGTCCCCCCTAACAGTGCTTTACGTCCCGAAAGACTTCATCGCACACGCGGCGTCGCTCCGTCAGGCTTTCGCCCATTGCGGAAAATTCCTCACTGCTGCCTCCCGTAGGAGTCTGGACCGTGTCTCAGTTCCAGTGTGGCTGGCCATCCTCTCAGACCAGCTAACCGTCGTAGCCTTGGTGGGCCGTTACCCCGCCAACAAGCTGATAGTTCGCAAGCCCATCCTTAAGCGATTCTTACGTTTCGTTTGAGCCCAGAAAAATGCTTCCCCGGGATCACATCGGGTATTAGCCCTGATTTCTCAAGGTTATCTCCGTCTTAAGGGTAGGTTACTTACGTGTTACTCACCCGTCCGCCACTAGTGTATTGCTACACCCGTTTGACTTGCATGTGTTAAGCACGCCGCCAGCGTTCGTCCTGAGCCAGAATCAAACTCTCAGTTAGATTATTTGATTAGCTCTCAAAAATAAAAAAGATTAATTGACTGGTTTAATATATAAAAATTACCTAGATGCTCAGTTTTCAAAGAACAATCTAATCGCTAGAAAAGGATCAATGTGAATGTTTCACAATGCTCAAAAATGAAGGCGGAGACCAAACGAAAAAGTTCGCGAGGTGCGCAACAATTTAGTTTTTTTGCAATCTGCCTCCTCTCATTTGAGAGCGCGTGTAATTATACGTAATTGGGGTGAAATTTGTCAAGCGCATTTTTTGAGGTTTTTAAACCGGCGTATGCTATAATTTTGCCGCTAGAGGATGATTATGACTTTCAAAGAAGCGTTGCATTCCGGGAAATTTGTCATTACGGCTGAGGTTTGCCCGCCCAAGGGAACCAATGTCGAACCGCTGCTCCGTGAAGCCGAAATATTGCTGGGCAAAGTTGACGCCATCAACGTCACCGACAACCAGCGCGCCATGATGCGGCTTTCGGGCCTGGCTTTTTCGCGCCTTCTGCTGGAGCGCGGGCACGACCCTATTTTTCAGCTTGCCTGCCGCGACCGCAATTTACTGGCTTTGCAGTCCGATATTTTGGGTGCGGCGGCGCTCGGCATCAAAAATATCCTGGCGCTTTCCGGCGACTATCCATCCAAGGGTGACCATAAAAGCGCGCGGCCGGTATATGACCTGGATTCCGTACAGCTTATCCAGACCATAAAAAAACTGGAGAGCGGCCAAAATTGGGCGGGAGAAAAGCTGGACGGCGCGCCAAAGTTTTGTGTAGGGGCGGTGGTTAATCCGGGGGCGGTGCCAATTGAGCCGCAAATCATTAAATTGAAAAAGAAAATTGAGGCGGGGGCCGAGTTTATCCAGACGCAGGTAGTTTATGACGTTGAGATTTTTAAGAAGTTTTTACATGAATTACCCCGGTCAAAAGTAAAAATCCTGGCCGGCATTTTCCCGTTAAAATCCTATAAAATGGCGCAGTTTATGAATGAAAAAGTGCCGGGTGTAACGGTACCTGAGTCAATTTTGAAGCGGATGGAATCTGCGGCTGATCCAATAGAAGAGGGATTAAGGATTTCTAAGGAAATTATTGATGAGGTTAAGCCGCTGTGCGCCGGTATCCACATTATGGCGTTGAATGATATTGCGTTGGCGGCGAAGTTGGTTGAGATGGTTGGCTAATTCTACTACATTAATTTCTGCAATTTTTAGATAAAAACGGCGATATATATATGGGTGAAATTAGATGCCAATGGAAACAGTTAGAGCGCTTGATAATAGTTGCTTGCTTAGATCTTCTCGATATCTAGGAAGTGTATTGCGTAGAATTGCAAGCCCTTTGCCGGGACGAAAAGCAAGATTTGGGCTCAGTTGTTATAAACAGAAACGAGGGCTTGATGTTCCAGTAATTAATAATCTTGGCGTTAGGGTTGGGGTATCTACGGATTATTCTGGTGACCGTACTTTGTTAGCATCTGGTGTGGCCGAAATGGTTGCGAGAACCTTAGAAGTATCAGGACTAACTGGGGCGGTTGAGGTTGAAGTTGGTTGTTCTTTCGGTTACTTTGAAAGTATGCTTTCAGGTGCGTCGGTTTCAAAAACCGGGCCACATGATTATTTTATTGCATTGACCCATGGTGATATGGTTACCTGTTCAGCTGAAGGGGAAGCACTTGCAGTTGAAGTGCTTGATGTTGCAAAAATGGCGATAGTTTTAGGACACGAAGTAGGGCATATTAAGAGTTACTATTCATTTAAATATTTGGTGATAGCAACGTTTAGGAGGGTTTTAAGGTGTCCCATTTTGTCACGGGTACTAGAAAGATATTCTGATGACTTTGGGGTTGAAAGCGTACATAAACTGGGCTATACAGTTTCTGCGAGACGATTTACGGAAATAATAAATCAATATGAAATATTGCGCCAGCATCAGGAGCGTTGGGAAAAAGGAACGCAGCTTGCTCTCTCATCCTGGTTCCCAGTAAGGAGTTATTTGCTTGAACTGGTTTTTTGTAATCGCTTTATAAAAGGCATTGGTCAAGGATTAAGTCTGGTAGTTGCGTTTTTATTTTATACACATCCACAGCTTGAAAATAGGATTGCAAGCATTGAGGCCTTTGTTCGCAGCCGTTGTCCTGAACTTCAACCAATCTATCCTGGGGACAATCTTGATCAATTGGCTGCTCAGTGGAAAGCACGCGGATAAATTTTATTTTTACCTCCCCCCCACCACAATCTCCGGAATTCTTATCGTCGGCTGTCCGTCAGATACCGGCGCGTGATCAAACTTGCCGCACACCCCGGTCTGAAATTCGAGGTCTTCACCTACCATGTCAATGGTTTCTAAAATTTGCGGGCCGTTGCCAATAATAATGGCTCCGCGCACCGGATGTTTTATTTTGCCGTTTTCGATGAGATAACCTTCCGTTACCTCAAAAACAAAATCGCCGTTGGTAACGTCAACTTCGCCGCCGCCCATCCGCCGCACCAGCAGGCCTTCTTTTACCGAATCGATAATTTCCTGCGGGAGAGATTTTCCCGGTGCGATATATGTGTTTGTCATTCTTGGGATGGGATGCGAGCGGTAGGATTCGCGCCGGCCGTTGCCGGACAGGGGGAGATTTAAAGCTTTTCCGTTGTAATAATCGGTCAGATAATTTTTTAAGATGCCGTTTTCAATGAGGATTGTATTGTTTGATGGATTACCTTCATCGTCAAAACGGTAAGTCCCGAATTTTCCTTTTAATGTTCCATCGTCGTAAACGGTAATTAGCGGCGAGGCAACTTTTTTGCCCTGCTTGCCTAAATAAACCGAGGTGCCTTTTAATATAAAATCGGCCTCAAACGCGTGTCCGCAGGCCTCATGGATTAATGTTCCTCCAGCTTCCGCCGCCAACACCACCTGCATTTTTCCGGCGGGAGCGTGTTTGGCCGTTAGCATCAAAAGCGCGCGCTCTGCCGCCAGCCGCGCCATTTCTTCGGGCGGATATTCATCCAGTAATTCAAACCCGCACGATCCGCCGGGCGCTTCATAGCCGGTTTGTAAAACCGTTCCGTCCGTGGCAATTACATTAATATAATAGCGCGTACGGATGCGCTGGTCTTCAATATATAAACCGTTGGAATTGGCGATGGTGACGGCCTGGTTTGAATCGGCATAACTGGCCGATACCTGTTTGATTTTGTCGCCGTACGATCGGGCGGTGCGGTTGAGGGTTTCGAGGACGGCGGTTTTTTCTTCAATGTTGACGGTTTCGGGGCGGCGGGCAATGGGGTAGGGCATATTGGAAATGGTTGGTTTTAGGGTTTGGAGCTTGGTTGATTGCCGCTCATTAAATGCGGCGGCAGCGTTTTTGGCCAGAATTTTTAATGCTTCAAAATTAACGTCTGATTGGCTGCGGTAAATAATGGTTTTGTCTTTAATTAACCGAATGCCCGCGCCAATATCAATGCCGCTTTTGATTTTCTCGAGCTTATTGTCTTCCAAAACAATTGCGGTTTGGTTGGATTCTTCCAAAAATATTTCTGCAAAATCCGCACCGGTTTTGAGGGCGCAATCTAAAATTTGTTCAAGATGGCGGGTGGTGAGGGACATAATATTTTATTATACACCAAGCACAACTGGTTGCCAAAACTTGCCATGCGCAAAAGAAAGTTGTGGCAAAAACTGAAATATTAATATTAGTTGACGATAATAAACTGGGCCCGCAGGCCTCGGTTCACTTTATCTTAGGAGCGTTAATCTTATGCCAATGGTAGAAAGCGTCAGAGTACGAGCAGATGATCCTCGTAGTTGTGTGAAACATCAGAAAAGGGGTATTTTAATGGCATCTTATCCATTTGTAAGGATGGAGGATGGTTTATTTGCTTTGGCCAGGCAAACAGATTGGGAGGGATGGGCCTGTACTACAGTTGAAGAAAAACCTTGTGTGGCGTTTTCTAGGCGGGCCAGAGAAAGATTTCCTGGAAGAGAAGGTTTGGAAGTAATGGCGGGTTGCCCGTATCTTGAGTTGTCAAGCCAGGCGGAGGCCTTACGGGAGATACGCGAAAAAATTGCGTTGAGTGGTTCCACTCGGTTATTTCCTCTGAATGAGCTCTTGTGGGAAGAATTGACGCCCGAAGTCCGGTCAATTATTCCAGATTCAGATATGATTTTTCTTCCTATACAGATGCTGTCGGATCGGGGTTTGCCTCAGGTTTTAGGGGGAGTTGGGGAGTCCGATTATCTCAGGCTATTTCTGGAAGAAGGATTCAGGCCCGGGTGCTTGCTCTTTGCTGGTTGCCGGCGGTCCCCGCGTGTAGATTTAAACATATTAAACAGATATGAGCCAGGCCTTAGGGCAAGACTTCAGCAAATCAGCGATCCACAGTTCATACTTGATCTAATAACCCATGACCATGAAACTTTCCTCGCCCTATTGGAGATGCTTCATCCTGGGCTGCAAGATCTTACCGAAGTTTCGCCGGTTTTTGTCAACCCGTTTGGGCCGCGTGACCCAAGTGAAGCTTAGGAGAAGTTTTTAACTTACCCCGCCTCCGCCCAGCTTTGGCCCACCCCAATATCAATTTTTATCGGCACATCCAGGGGGATGGCGTTTCGCATTTCTTCTTCAACAATTTTTTTAACTTCGGCAACTTCATTCTTGGGCAATTCCAGCACCAGCTCATCATGGACCTGCAAAATCATTTTGGCCTTAAATCCCGCCAATTTCTTGTGTAGATTTATCATGGCAACTTTTATCATGTCGGCGGCGGTGCCTTGGACTGGGGTGTTAATGGCGGTGCGTTCCGCAAACTGACGCTGGTTGGGGTTGGGGCTGTTGATATCCAGCAGGGAGCGCCTGCGGCCCAGCATAGTTTCCACGTAACCTTTTTCGCGCGCAACGGCAATGGTCTTATCAATAAATTCTTTCACTTTGGCATATTTGGTGAAATAACGGTCAATAAACTCCTTGGCCGCCTGTCTTTTAATACCCAATTGTTTGCTTAATCCAAAATCGCTCATTCCGTAAATAATGCCAAAATTAATGGT
>Ga0265296_1005571_pt1 | contig 10248 bp, 10 predicted proteins | sample MunlanPumphouse1_FD_189073 | JGI IMG/M metagenome (GOLD analysis project Ga0265296, IMG submission 189073) | Groundwater microbial communities from a municipal landfill in Southern Ontario, Canada - Pumphouse #1 | ecosystem: Environmental > Aquatic > Deep subsurface > Groundwater | place...
AGCTGCCGTTCGTGGTGACCACGGACAAGCTCGACCTGATCCTGGGTAAGGAACTGATCCGGCAGGAAGTGGCCCGTAAGGAACCGGTGCCCGGTGTTGTCACGGGTCTTGCCTGGACACCGGTGGGCGGGGAGATCCTCTTCATAGAAGGCACGTTCATGCCCGGTACCGGCAAGCTCACGCTCACCGGCCAGCTCGGGGACGTGATGAAGGAGTCGGCCACGATCTCGCTCTCCCTCATCCGGTCCCGGCTGGCAGGCAGCGAGAACGGCTTTGACTTCCTGACAAGCGACATCCACGTCCACGTGCCCTCCGGGGCAACCCCGAAGGACGGCCCGTCCGCTGGCGTCACGCTCTTCACGGCCCTTGCGTCCCTGATCACCGGCAAGACCGTTGACCCGAACCTTGCGATGACCGGTGAGATCACGCTGAGCGGGGCGGTCCTGCCGGTGGGCGGGATCAAGGAGAAGATCCTTGCCGCACACCGGGCCGGGATCAGAAAAGTGATCCTGCCGCACGAGAATGTGCGGGACCTGCAGGATGTGCCGGAGGATGTGCGGGCTGAACTCGCGTTCGTGCCGGTCGAAACCGTGGAGGAAGTCTTAAAAGAGGCGCTCGGGATCGAGCTGCCCCGGATTATTCAGATGAACATGGGCAACAGTTTTGTTCCTGTGCAGAATGTCTGAAAGCCGGGAACGGCCGGGTGGATCGGATTGTTTTGATCCGGTCAGAGAAAATCCCGGATTAATTTCTTTTTTGCAAAAAATTTTCTGAAAAGGTTTTTGAAAATTTTTATTGACGCCAAAAAAAATTCCGGGAAAAATTTTGTGAGAGTGAGGCTGAAATTTTATTTTGTTACGGGACGGAGTTCACGAAAACTTTTTGCTGAAGGATAAGGGAGGTCTGTGAAATTATTGAACGAACGTGAGGGGTGCCGGGCCGGTGCTGCTGACCTGCCACGGGTCACCTGGAATTCAACACTATTTCACGTCGGAGAATCCACCTCTCCGACGTAAGCCTCCTGCCAAAACAGGCCTTCTTTTCATTTTCCAGCACCCAGGGCCTGTTCAAAAAGAGATCGGCCCACCAATTGCGCCTATTAGCGCACTTTGAAATCTTCGACGGAGAAATTCCAATCGGAGCCCGTATCACCCGATAAAAGAACCTCATTGTACCGTTTTTTGGGAATTATGCACTTTTGGGCAGGGCCGGGTCAGTTACCCGACATCATTCTCCGACGGTGAATAATGGTTATGAGAGTTTATCTCTCCCATGGTATTCCGCAGGGATAATCTCCGACGTGAAATATGCGTTTACGTCGTAGATGATCCTGCCGGGCACCCTGTTATGCAAAAAACTCCAGGAGTTTTGCATCAAACAGGGGGTCGCTCGATCCCAAACCGGGCACGTATAAGGCTCCGTTCCGGAAAAACGGGCAATCGGGGCACGTATGATCCCCGGATTGGGGATGGTCTTAACTCAGGAAAATGGGGGGGTCTGGGAGGGGGGTTTGTGAGGGGGTTTTATAGCGTGAGATTGCGGGATCCTGATGGTGGATTTTGTTGTGGCACGGTCAAAAATTTCTTTTAAAAATTTTTTTGAAAATGTTTCTGAAAAATTTTTGGAAAATATTTTTTGCCCGGGAAAATTTTTAGGAATTTTTTCCGAAAATTATCCGGAAACTTTTTTGAAATCTTTTCCAATGTTCAAAAAATATTCAAAATAGAATTGCGTTTTCATAAGATCCATTTTGATCCGATGCGATGCCTCCCCCTCCCCGCTGATGCGCGGAGTCGCTCGGGCGAGTCGAAGCCTGATGGCTTCTCCAATCGATCCTCGCTGATGCGACGCTCGATTCCTGACGGGCCCTCGCTGGGCAAGAGACTGTACGCAAATTCTTGTACCGGTAAGTGCGTAGCGCAAAACCCGCGAGGCGTTTTGCGCGTAGGGCTTCGCAAATCAGAATGAAGGAGATAATTTCACAAATCTTTTCATGTGAAAAAAATTTCAAAATTCAATTGCAATATTTTGAACAAATTACATTTCATCAAATTTTTGTTTAACTTCATCAATAAGTTGCAACGCTTGTTGAAAATTTTGTTTGATATGTTCATAATTTTCCCTTTGCACGTCCGGATGAAAATGTTCAAAATTTTGAACAATCAACAGACGCGATTCTTCTGCACCTTTGATCAAAGAATAAATTCGAAATAATTTTTCTGAAATTTCCTTATCAAATTGAAACATTTCTTTTCTAAATGAATAATATAATGAATCATTATCAAAAAATGGGCGGTGAATATTTACAAAACCCGTAAGGGGAAGAGTATTGACCCCTAACAAACTTTCAGATGCAATAATGAATTTTACCCAGGGTTTCATCCAAGTTTGATAGCATTCTAATTCAACATAAAATCCTCTTGATATTGTCTTTAAAGCTTCATTCTGTTGTATTTGAAACATGTATTTCGCTGATAATAATGCAATTATCGCACCAACAATTGCACCCATAAGGGGACTAATAAAAATACTAGGAGCAATAATCGAACCTGCACCAACTACTATGAGAACGATAATAACTGCGATTAAATAGGAAATAACTGGTATTCGAAAAGTGATAGGTATCTTCCCAATTTGTTGTGGAGTATCACTTCGTTTATTCACACATTCCCGATACCACTGTATAATCCAGTTTACAATGACAATTAAAAAAATAATTGTTCCAAATGCAATTAGATATGGTGTAATCTGCTCTGGATTTCTCGGTAGCTCAAATATTAATGCAACAAAAATACCACTGATCAGACCTGTTAATAAACCAATTACAACATTTTGAGACCATTCCCCAAAGTAATTTATACCGGTTTTTATTGTCATAATTTATCTCGATTAAGTATAATTTAGATCATTCCAATAAAACTAAAAGTTTTCTAAATAATCCCCTCACAGCACACACACTTGACAATCCTGCCCCCCGCATGGAATATTATCGATCTTCCACTTCAGCGCCCACATCTTGATCCCCCGGATCACATCCACCAGTTCGAGACCGCTCGCGGTCAGCGTATACTCACTCTTCACCGGAAATGTTGTGGCATCCACGCGCTTCGTAACAATCCCCTCCTCCTCAAGTTCCCGGAGCCGCTCCGACAGAATTTTCTGCGTGATATCGCGGAGCGAATCCTTCAGCTCCGAGAAGCGGCGCGTGTGGTCCGGCCCCTTGTAGAGTTCAAGGATGATCAGGAGAGTCCATTTTTTGGTAAGGTACTTCACGGTCATGTTGACCGTGCATGCTTCGTCCATGGTATGGTTTCTGAAACTCTTTCCTATTTAATCTTGGTATACAAAAGAAACCTTGTAGTAAAAACATACGAAGGTGAAAAAAATGTTCTGTTACCAGTGCGAGGAGACCGCAAGAGGAACCGGCTGCACCGTCAAAGGCGTGTGCGGCAAGGAAGACAAGACCGCCGGCCTGATGGATGTCCTGATTTATCTCTGCAAGGGAATCTCCGAGCGGAATCTTGCAGCGGCAAAGACCGGGAAGGAGAACAAGGATGCCGGCATGTTCATTGCTGAGGCCCTTTTTGCCACGCTGACCAACACGAACTTCGATGACGCCCGGCTCCGCTCGCTCATCACGCAGGCGATTGCGATCCGTGACGCACTCCCCAAGAGCGGGGCTGCCGAGCCGGAGGCCTGCACGTGGACGCCCAGGAATGACGCAGACATTGCCGCAAAGGCGCAGGAAATTTCCGCAGCCGCAAACGGCAACGATGATGTCCGGTCCTTACGGGCCCTTCTCCTCTTAGGGCTCAAGGGCGTTGCTGCGTATTACCATCACACGGCCGTGCTCGGGCACACCGATGCAGCGGTTGAATCATTCATGCAGAAGGGTCTCGCGTCCACGCTCCACGATCTCTCCGCGGGCGAGATGACCGCGCTCGTGCTCGAATGCGGGGGCGTTGGCGTGACAACTCTCGCCCTGCTCGACACCGCGAACACGAAGACCTACGGCAACCCGGAGATCACGAGCGTGAAGACCACGGTCGGCTCGCGGCCCGGCATTCTCATCACCGGCCATGACTTAAAGGATCTCCAGCAGCTGCTGGAGCAGTCCAAGGAGAGCGGCGTGGACATCTACACGCACGGCGAGATGCTGCCGGCCAATGCCTACCCGGCCCTGAAGAAATATGCACACCTCTACGGAAACTATGGCGGCTCGTGGTGGCACCAGAAAGAAGAGTTCGAAACCTTCAACGGCCCGGTCCTCGTGACCACCAACTGCATTGTGCCCCCGAAGGATTCCTACAAGGACCGGATCTACACCACCGGCCCCGCGGGTTACCCGGGCGTGAAACATATCGCGGCCGCGAGAGACGGGAAGAAAGATTTCTCAGCCGTCATCGCCCACGCGAAGAAGAGCCAGCCACCTCAAGGGCTCCAGAGCCCGGGTCGCGACCTCATCACCGGCTGCGCCCACAACGCAGTCCTCGCAATTGCCGGGACCGTGGTCGATGCCGTCAAGAACGGCGACATCAAACGGTTTGTGGTGATGGCCGGGTGCGATGGCCGTCATGCAGAGCGGGACTACTACACGAAGTTTGCAGAGGCCCTGCCGAAGAACACCGTGATCCTCACTGCGGGCTGCGCCAAGTACCGGTACAATGGTCTCGACCTTGGTACGATTGGCGGCATCCCCCGCGTCATCGATGCCGGCCAGTGCAATGACTGTTACTCGCTGGTCGTGATTGCGCAGGCACTCGCGAAGGCCTTCAATGTCGGGATCAACGAGCTGCCGGTCTCGTACAATATTGCGTGGTACGAACAGAAGGCGGCGCTCGTCCTCCTGGCACTGCTGAACCTTGGTGTGAAAGACATCACGCTCGGGCCCAAACTCCCGGCATTCGTCTCGCCCGGCGTTCTCAAGGTGCTCGTGGACAACTTCGGGATCAAAAAGAACGACACGGTCGAGGCAGACCTCGCCCGCATGGTTCCCTCCGCATAACCGGGCAGGGATACCCATATTATCCAAAGCGAACGTAATCACAAGACAGGAACGTGTATGACAGCACCACCAGACCAGAAGAATGCCGGTGAGAAGAACCGGGAGGAGCTCATTGCAAAAGTCCTTGCAGCGAACGATCTCGTCCAGTACCAGAGCGGGACCGTGGCAAGCCGGATGATGGTCTTCAAAAAAGCCGGCACCATCACGCTCTTTGCGTTCGATGCGGGCGAGGGGCTCAGTGAGCACTCCGCCCCGTACGACGCGATCCTGACTGTCACGGACGGCGTGGCGGATGTCACGATCGAAGGCGCCCCGTTCACAGTAAAGAGCGGTGAGATGATCATCCTCCCCGCGAACAAGCCGCATGGCGTGCAGGCACGGGAGCGGTTCAAGATGACACTGACCATGATCCGGGAGTGACATAATGGTGGAATTCAAGGATGAGCACAGCGACAAGCCCGACAAAAAACGCGACGAACTGAAAGGAAAGGTCCTCTCCTTAAAGGATCTCGTGGAGTATGCGGACGGGACGGTGGCAAGCCGGATGGTGATCAACCGGAAGACGGGCAGCATCACCATCTTCTCGTTTGACGAGAACGAGGGCCTTTCCGAACACACCGCCCCGTTCGATGCCGTGGTCACGATCCTTGATGGTGAGTGCGAGGTCTGGGTGGCGGGAAAGACATTCCCGATGAAGACGGGCGAGACGATCATCTTCCCGGCGAACGTTCCCCACGCTCTCTCCGCAGTCACGAAGTTCAAGATGTCACTGGTGATGATCAAGGAGTGAATCGATGAGCGGCAACGAAGGCGACGGGCAGTACTGCACAATCTGCGGCGGCATTCCCCCGGACCGGATCACTACCAAGAGAGTCCTGATCGATGGGAAGGAGACCGGCATCGATCACCTGGACTGGATCTTTGCTGAAGTGAGGAAACTGGAGATCACAAACGATACCCGGCTCGCGGAAGAGATCTTAAAGCGGGTACAGCAGTTCAATTACGTGCCGACAAAAAAGACGGACGTGTATGCGGCGGGACTGCTGGCAGAGTACAGGAAGTCACAACAAAAAAGAGACTGAGATCCCGTTGGGGATTTACTTTTTTACTTCTTTGGCTTGACGGCCTTCTCAACATCCGCCTTTGCTTTTTCCATCTCGGCCTTTGCCTGTTTCATGATATCATCAAAGGACTTCTGGACCTGGGCCGTGGTCTCGTTCACGGTCTTCTCGATATGCTTCTTGCCCTCGTCCGTGGTGATGAGATCGCCGGTAACCTTCACGAGATTGTCCATTGCAGTGAGGACCGAGCGGGTCGCGGCGGCAAGGCGGATGTCGATCTGCTGCTCCTCTTTTGCTGCGGGGGCTGCTGCAACAGGTTCGTCAACCCAGATCCCCTTCTCAAAGTGCCCTTTCTTTTCGGTCATGGTAATCACTTCAGTATTGATTTATCATTCTTATAAAATGAAACTACAAAAGGTTTCCACAATCTCGTTATGGCGCAAAAACGATCTTCAAAACGGTTTTCGCGTGAAGCAGTGAGACAATAACAGGGAGCGGGGATCACTCCCCACTCTTTTTCCGGTAATGCCCGGCAGGCACGATCATCTCGAACCTGCTCCCGGTGCCAGGCTCGCCGTTCTCGTAGATGGTGATGCCGGTGATGGAGAGGATCTCCCGTATCAAAAAGAGGCCCAGGCCGGTATTCTTCCCAAAACCCCGGCTGAAGATCTTCTCTTTCTGGTCGAACGGGACACCGGGCCCGTTGTCCTCGCAGGTGATCCGCAGGCATCGCTCCTCCTCACTGCAGGAGAACCGGAGTGTTGCATGGGTGCCGGCATAGCGCAGGGTGTTCTCCATCAGATTGAAGAAGACTTTTTCCAAAAGTGGGTCGGCCAGGATCTCAAGTTCCGGGCAGGTCTTATCAAATGCAACCGCCTGGATCTTCAGGGGCTGCCGGGCATGCTGGATGGTGGCGCAGATGTTCTGCCACTGGGGGGCATCGATCCCGATATTCTGGTAATCGCGGGTGAAGAGGATCTGTTCGTGGATGGTATCGGCCACCTGTTCGCTCTTCAGCAGGTATTTTTTTGTGGTCATGTCCGCGGACTGTTCGCCCGCGAGCGAGAGGTACGAGGAAAGAACCGACAACTGGTTGAGGATATCGTGCCGGGTCACCTCGTTCATCAGATTCAGTTTCCGGTTGATGGACGCGAGGTTCTGTTCCGTAGTCTTTCCCTGGGTGATGTCCGCCGATATCACGGTCACCGCGATCACGTCGTTGTTCCCGGAATCGATCACGGGGTTCAAGGTGCGGAGGAAGAACTTCCCGTTCTTCTCGTACTCGGCCTGCACGCTGCACTTTGTCGCAATCACCCGTTTCACCTCCGCCCGGAATACTTCGGTCTCGTGGGGTGTGTGAATATCGCTGTACTTTTTATTGGCATAGGAGTCGGGCGACAGTCCGCTGCGGAGCAGGTGCCGGGTATTGATCAGAAGATACCGGAGATCCGCATCAACCGTATAGATGGAATCCTCCACGGACTCCACGAACGAACGGTACTGCATCTCGGAGTTTCGTAAGCGTTCTTCCGTCTCCTTCTGGTGGGCAAGGGCCTCCCGGGTCTTCTCCTGTTCCTTGTGCAATACCCGGAGCGGAAACCCGATGATAATGACCGCAAGGATGCTCGTGAATACGATGGTGATGATGTGCGACTCCCAGAGGGAGATGGACGGGCTGAAGAACTGCTTGGCCAGCTCGAATACCGACATCAGGGCCAGCATACAGAGAAAGATGATGGCCAGTGTCGGGTACATTTGGAAAAAAATATGATCTGGTTTCATGGGCGAGGGACTTTGGGGACGGGATGTCGCGAAGCGTTTCTTGTTACCGAGGAGTCTGCACCGCTGACCGGGATTCCTGGTTCGGTTCTGTACTGGCGGGTCCGGCATGCCGGACCGCGGACAACCGGGCAATGCCGAAATGGGGGCTGAGCGTGATGTGTTCCCGGAACAGGACCGGGCCGATCCGCACATCCCGGAACAGCGATTCGGTGTGGCTGTTGTCCATGGCCCGCAGGATATCCCGGATATCTGATGGCAGGAACTCTTCGAGCGTGCCCCGGCTCCCGTACCGGGCCATGGCATCGATTGCGGCCTCGTTGAAGTACGTGATCTGGCAGTCGCGGTTCAGTTCGATGACCGGCGTCAGTTCCATGTGCGGGATTGCCGTGGTCTCTTCCAGCTCCCGGGTAACGGCCAGCTGCCGCGAGGGATCGGTCATCATGATCATGTGGCCGTAATGGAGGTTGCCCTGGTCAAGGGGCGCAATGTGGATGGCGTATTCAAGAGCCCGCCCGTTCTTGTGCCGGAACCTTGTCACAATCCGCGACCGGCCATGTTCTTTGAGTTCCTTCTGGATCTTTATGCCGATCCGCTCGTAGGTCTCCGCGTTCTCGTACAGATCCTGTAAGTGCATGCCGCGGAGCTCGGCCGGGGTGTAGCCCAGCACTTTAGCAAGAGCCCCGTTCACCCACTGGAATGCCCGGTTCCTGACAAACCCGATACCGTTCGGGGATGCCCGGAGGATGGCCCGGAGGATCTCGTGCTTCTTTTTGAGTGCAGCTTCGGACCGTCTCTGCTGAACGGTTTTTCGGATCTTGTGCTGGAGTTCTGCGTACTGCGCTTTTGGCTCCCCCCCTTTCTGGATATAGGCATCGGCACCGCGGTTGAGGGCCTCGATCACGACCTCCTCCCGGCCCCGTCCGGTGAAGATGATGAACGGGATCTTCGTATTCGCAATCCTGACCTCACGCAGGAACGAGAGGCCGTCCATCTCGGGCATCTGGTAATCGGAGACGATCACATCGAAGGGTGTGTGGTGCAGGAGGGCAAGCGCTTCTTGTGCCGAACCGACAGTCGTGCACTCAATGCCCGGTGACCGTTCGAGATACACCTTCCCGATCTCGAGAAGGGCGGGTTCATCGTCGACCAGGAGAACCGCGATCCTGCCCATGGTGTCCGCAGTCACAACAGGTTGTTGACGGACATCGGTCTCTGGGGTCTCAACAACGGTGCTCTCACTATCCAGTACACCGGTGATCAGGTGCACAGTCTTTTTTATCGCAGTCTGCAGCATGGTATCCTTTTCACAGATTTTTTCTGGAGTAACGTGGTATCAGTGGATCTCGATCCGTTCGCCGGTCTGCATGTAGTGGACGTTCTCTGCGATCTTGCAGGCATGGTCCGCACAGCGTTCGAGGTACCGTGCGGCCATGATGTAGTGCGTGCAGCGCGAGATGTTCTTCGGGTCCTCCATCATGTACGTGATGCCTTCGCGGAAGATCGAGTGCCGGAGCGCATCGATCGTATCGTCGCGGGCTGAGAAATCTTCGATAAGGGAGAGGTCATCCATCTCATATGCCTTCACCGCATCATCGACCATGTCGATGACGAGATCCGCCATGTGGGGGATGCTCATCAGGTTCGCGATGTGGGGCTTGTCGGAGATCTCCCGGACGATGTTCGCGATCACCTTCCCGTACCGCCCGATCCTTAAGGAAGCGGTGATGACCTTGAGCGTGCAGGCAATCACCCGCATGTCCTTTGCCATCGGCTGGTTGAGGGCGATCAACTGGTAGCAGTGCTCCTCAATCTGCACTTCCAGGTCGTGGATCTCTTCCTTCTGCGCAATGACCGATGCAGCCATATCCCGGTCCTGCCGGACCAGGGCATCAACGGCGGTCCTGAGCATCGATCGGCCCAGTGCCGCCATCGCCACCGTATCCTTCTTCAGCTGTTCCAGTTCCGTGTGAAATTTCTCTGCCATGATTCCCCCTACCCGAACCGCCCGGTGATGTAATTCTCCGTCAGTTCCTCTTTCGGGTGCTCGAAGATCTCTTTCGTCCTTCCACACTCGATCAGTTTTCCGAGATACATGAAGCCGGTATAATCGCTCACCCGGGCAGCCTGCTGCATGTTGTGCGTGACGATGATGACCGTGTACTCGGTCTTGAGCCGCTCGATCAGGTTCTCAATCTTTGCCGTTGCAATCGGGTCGAGTGCCGAGCAGGGCTCATCCATCAGGATCACTTCCGGCTCAACCGCAAGTGTCCGGGCAATGCAGAGCCGCTGCTGCTGGCCACCCGAGAGACCGAGCGCTGAGTCGTTGAGCCGGTCCTTCACTTCGTCCCAGATAGCGGCGTGGCGCAGGCTCTCTTCGACAATATTGTCGAGTTCTGCCTT
>Ga0265296_1005574_pt1 | contig 10243 bp, 9 predicted proteins | sample MunlanPumphouse1_FD_189073 | JGI IMG/M metagenome (GOLD analysis project Ga0265296, IMG submission 189073) | Groundwater microbial communities from a municipal landfill in Southern Ontario, Canada - Pumphouse #1 | ecosystem: Environmental > Aquatic > Deep subsurface > Groundwater | place: Canada...
CTATTTTTCTGCTTTGATTTGAAATTTCTTTTTTACTATTATAAAGCTTAATTTCTATTGCCTCTTTTGAATAAATAATATTTTTTATGTGGTTTTTTAGCATCTTTTCTTTGACTGAAATCTCTTTGTTTAAAGCAATCTTTACAATATTATTAAGCGTCTCTTTTATGCTTTCGGTAGTTATTGCAGGACACAATGGCTTTAGTTCGAGTCCAGCAAGGCCACCCGCGCTGTTGTGATTGAGCGTGAAGTTCAAACTTTCGAGATATTGATTATCGTGAGTAATCCTCTCAAAATTCTGAATTACATAATTATCCAATTTGCTTGCGCTTACCTGCTTGATAGGACACACCGACCAATCTCTCTTATAAGTGCAAGTGCATCGATAGTAATAATAGCGCTTTCTTTTTGTGCCTTTGAATTTGTTAGTAAAAACCGCGGTCATTATTGAACCGCATTCTTTACAATGAATCAATCCGGGGAATAGGCTGTTGTTAAAAACGCGGGTCTTTTTGACCCTGTATTTGCGGATTTCCTGCGCTCTTGCATACATATTTTCAGAAATAATGGGTTCATGGATGCCGTCGTAAATAGTATCTTTATATTTGGTTTTCCCAAGATAAACAACTCCATTCCTAAGTATTCCAGTTATAGTCGATTTTGTTAAGGGCATATTATTTCTTCCAAACAGCCTTCTTGATTTCAGTGTTTGATAAACCCGGCCGATAGAGGATGTGGAAACAAATAATCTATAGATAACGTTAATGATCTTTGCTTCGTTTGGATCAATGACGAGCTTTTTGTTTTCTTTTTTATATCCGAGAGGTGGATGTCCTCCGTTCCAGAGCCCTTTTTTTGCCCGTTCAAACATCTTGTCTTTAACTCTCTCGCTTGTAAGCTCTCTTTCAAATTGTGCAAATGTCAGCATAATATTGCGGAGTAGCCTGCCGGATGGCGTTGATGTATCAAACCTCTCTGTTATTGATATAAAACTCACATTGAATTTCTCAAAAACATCAATCAGCTGGTAAAAATCCCTTGGAGATCTGGTTAACCTGTCTATTTTATAGGTCATTACACTGTTGATCTTGCCTCTTTGGATATCTGCCAGCATTTGTTGAAGGGCAGGGCGATCAACATTTGCTCCGGTATAACCTTCGTCTTTATATACTTTATAAACCTCCATATTATCTTGGCTGGAGATGAATGACCTTATTTTCATTTCCTGTGTCTCACAGGAATTAAACTCAACCTCCGCCTGATTATCTGTTGAAACTCTGGTATAAATTGCAGCTTTCATGATTATTTTTCTCCTTTTTCGGAAATTAATTGTCTTAACTCTTTAACGAGAATTCTTTTGTCGCTAAAATTATCTAATTCCTGCAAATATGCTAAAAACTTTTTGCAGAATACTTTATTGCTAGTAAAGCAATGATTGCAACTATAACACGGATAAAGTGGATAAATCGGCATATTAAATCATCTCCTTTCTTATAACGGTGCAGCTGCCAAATAAATCAGCCGGTAAACTAGCTCCGCCACCGCAGATAAAAACAATAACCGGAATACCCTGACTAACAGCCTGACGAACTGTATAGAGTGAACCGCGTGACTGCCCGTAAAGAAAAGCAACTAGAACAGAACTAGCACAAACCAAACGTCGGTTGCGGCCCAAAAGAGCAGAAACTATCTGCTGACGCGGTGCGCCAACGGAACCGGATCCCCACACAACCTGACCACCAGAAGCAAGAAACTGTGAAACCTGAGGCTGAACCGAAACAGGAAAACCAGTAGCTGACTGCCAGGCTGAGTAAATGACTCCGGAAGATGCAAAGCCCAACTGAAGAAGAGCTGAAAGTGCAAATGAATCAGCTCCTACTGCACCACCTGAAGCGACCCTGTATCCGCGAGAAAGATAGCCAGAAACAACTGTGGAAACAAGTGGAACAAACGAAACCGGAAGAGACCTGGACCCAACGACACCCGCCAGCATCGCTACGCCAGCCTGCTTGACTTGCGTCAGCATGTCTGGCAGGCGAAGCGTTGCGGGCTGGCCAACCAAATGAGACATATTGAACACCTCCCTATGGAAAGAAGGGAGCATTTTTTTCGCCCCTGTCACCCGAAGTGAGAGAGCATTACAAAAAGTAAAAATATAGCGAGCGAACGTAGGGCCGGAAGGAAGTAAAAAATTACACGAGGTAATTTAATATGATTTTTTGCTGACTGGAGGAGGGAGCGAGTAAAACGAGTGACCTTGACAGGGTATAGGCGAAAAAATGCTAGAATTGGAAAACCGGGAGAAATAATAATCTTTAAAAAGGCACATCGAAAAAGGGCATTTATTCGACAGAGGCAGTAGAAGTCAAAATATTGTATTCCGAGAGTGAAAATCCTGCCTTTCCGGCAGGCAGGTCCGCCTTCGCAGACAAGTCTGAGAATAACGAAAGGGCGGCTTGTTTCCGACTAAAGCCGTCAACAAGCCGCCGATCATTGGAAATGGTTCGATTTAATAACTTGGCTCGGCTCAATTTTGTTTTGCCAACTGTTTCTTTAATTATACCCAACACTTCGTATGGCGGGCGGATACATTAGCCCCCCATTTTAATAATTCCGCCCGCAACCGATTTGTTTGTCTAAATTCAATGTTTTTGATATCATTAGACTAAACAAGTAGTCATTAAAATAGAAACTGGTGTATGTCAAATCAGTACAATTGAAAATTAGAAAAATAGTTTAGACAATTGATATATTGATGGCAGATTATATAAAAAAATAAGTTTATGGCAAATAACAATCTTACCAACGCAAAAAGAGCAAAGAATGACGAGTTCTATACACAGTACTGCGATATTCAAAAAGAGATTGAAGCATATCTGGAATACGACCCCGATGTATTCAAAGGCAAGGTAGTATATTGCAACTGCGACGATCCATTCGAGAGCAATTTCTTTCGATATTTCGCGCTGAATTTCAATAAGCTTGGATTGAAACAGCTTATCACCACCAGCTACAAGCCCTCGCCCGTTGCCAATACACAATTGAGGTTATTCGGCGATGATAATACTCTCAAAAAATCAAAGGGCCGTCCGAAGATAACCGCCAATAAATTCATTATCAATGAGGTCCACGACATAGATGGTGACGGCGAGTTCAACTTGAAGGATGTTGCCATGCAGTTGAAAGCAAACAAACACAATGAATGGATGCCACTAGAAGGTGACGGCGACTTTCGTAGCGACGAATGTATAAATCTACTTAAACAATCAGACATCGTGGTGACAAATCCGCCGTTCAGTCAGTTTAGAGAATATGTCAAACAACTTTTTGATTACAATAAAAAGTTTTTGATTATTGGCAATATTAATTGCATAACTTATAAAGAAGTATTTCAAAAAATTAAAAATAATGAAATATGGCTTGGCAATGGAATGGGAAGATGGATTTCTGGATTTATTGTACCTGAATCCTACGACTTGTACGGAACAGAAGCTAGAATAGATGAAAATGGAGATCGAATTGTTGCCACTAATAATTGTTTGTGGCTTACTAATCTTGACCACGGACGCCGTCATCAACCATTGCCACTTATGACAATGGAGGAAAATATAAAGTATAGCAAACATAAAGAAATTAAAGGCAAAAAAGCATATTACAAGTATGACAATTACAAGGCAATAGAAGTACCTTTTACTGATTCAATACCAAGTGATTATAAAGGTGTAATGGGCGTGCCGATTACTTTTTTAGATAAATACAATCCTGATCAGTTTGAGATTGTCGGCTGTTCATATGACTTTGGAAGACCAGAAGGTTGGGATAATACTATAAGTATGTCAGTAACTGTAAATGGTGTTAATGTTTACAAGCGGTTACTCATTAAACATAAGAAAATGGAGAATTAATATGAAAACAATTTTGAAAACCGAAATTAGTATTAAAGACATTTGCGAAGGGTTCGTCTATAACGAACTTGAAGGCAAAGGGCTATTTGGTTTGTCTGGCAAGCTTACTATCCAGCCGGAGTACCAGCGTAACTATATCTATGCTTCCGATGGCGGAAAGAGAGAGGTTGCAGTTATTGAGTCTCTGCTCAAAGGTTACCCAATAGGATTGATATATTTCAACAAGGTTTCTGAAAATAAGCTGGAAGTATTGGACGGACAACAGCGCATAACCAGTTTTGGACGTTTTGTGACGGATAAATTTGCAATCAAGGACAAAACCGGTCAACAGTACTTTAGCGGCATTGCAAAAGACAAACAAGCCAAGATCATGGAAACAAAACTTCTTATTTACGAGTGTGAAGGTACAGAAAGCGAGATAAAAGAATGGTTCAAAACAGTAAATATTGCCGGTGTACCTCTTAATGATCAGGAGTTGCTAAATGCCGTATATTCCGGGCCATTTGTAACACTCGGCAAGGAGGAGTTTAGTAATAGCCAAAATGCAAATATACAAAAATGGAGCGCATATATATCAGGTAGTGCCAACCGGCAAGAGTTTTTGGAATGTGCGCTGGATTGGGTGAGTAAAGGCAATATTGGCGACTATATGAGTCGCCATCGCTATGAAAAGAATATTACTGAATTAAAAACATACTTCAATACTGTAATCGACTGGATTTCTGGTGTGTTTACTGATGTGGAAAGCGAGATGCGTGGACTCGAATGGGGGCGATTGTATGAGGAGTATCATAAAAAAGCATATGATCCTGCGAAAGTATCAACTCAAGTTCAAAAACTCTACGGTGATCCATATGTAAACAATCGCAAAGGAATATTTGAATATATACTCGGAGGCTCAATCAACACGAAATTGCTTGATGTCCGCGTCTTTGATGAGGCGATTAAGAGATCCGTGTATACAAAACAGACAGCTAAAGCCAAGAAAACGGGTAAATCAAATTGCCCTCTTTGTGCCATTGGGCATGATGCTAATAAAGGTAAAATATGGAGTTATGTCGATATGGATGCCGACCATGTAACAGCATGGAGTAAAGGCGGCGCGACTTCAGCCAAGAATTGCCAGATGTTATGCAAGACACACAATCGGGCAAAAGGGAATCGGTAAGCAAGATACCCGAACTAAATCTAGGAAATAAAATCTATTTATAAATTGATAATATATTTTAAATTAGGCAATGAATTTTTATCTTAACTCAAGAGATTGTTAATTACGAAGGAATTTTGGGTTATTGGCGGCGGAAAAAGAACTTACGAAGAAATTTTGTCTATATTTTAAGAAGTTGAAATAAAAATGGCCAGATATGCTGGACCAATTAGCATTAGGGTATTAAATATTTAATGAGGTGATAATAAATGATTCCTGAATTTTTTATGAAAGTTTTTGGGCCATTTTTAAACAAATTCTATATGTGGGTGAACGAAAATATTTGGAGGCTAATTATTGTTGTTTTAATTTTTGCTTTTTTAAGCATTATTTCAATAGTAACTATAAAATGGTTGGAGCCACATCATATTTTTATAATATTATCTGCAATATACACCATTTCTTTGTTTTTTATTAAATTATCATTATCTAAAAAAACACTAATATTATTAACTCTAACTGTTATTATGCTTATTATTTATTTGTTGATTATAGGAAAAATGTCTAGAGAAATTAAAATTAAAATAAAAAAAGGAATAGTTCCCGAGGATTATTTTTGTATTGCTCCGGGATCGAACTGGGATTGGGTAAAAGATGAGGGGTCTCCATTTGAGAAAGTTCTTAGTGTAACAAATTCGTATTTAACAGGACATTTTAAAAAGGGAATTGAGTGGTGTGATTATTATTTTGCTTTTAAAGCAAAAATAAAATCAAGCAATTTCTCATTTGCTATAAGAGTTGCGGATAGAAATCATTGTATTTTTTTTCAATGTGGTGGAAAAGGTATTTATCCTCATTTGGTAATGGAAGGAATAACCGTAAGGCGCTTTAATGATCCGAATGATCCAAATCTACCTTATAGAGATATTGAACTGCCTTTTGAACTGCCCCGAGATAAATGGTTGGACGTTTCCGTGTTGGTTAAAGGTAAAAGGGTTGAGTTGGAAATTGATGGTATTAGGAAGGAATATAATATACCTTCATTCAGAAAATATGTTTATACAGAGCGTATAACGCCTGTTATGGATTATACTGATGTTGAAGAGTCGGATAAAGAAATAAGGCCAAAGATTAATGATATGGAAATGAAACAAGGTCAAAAATTTCTATTAGAAAAAAATAAAGCAGAGTCAAATCTTACTACTGATCAAGAGAAAGATATAGAAGAAAAGATACAAGGAATTGATAAACAAATTAATGAAATTCGAGACAAACTAAAAGGACGAGTTACTCAATTAGCATATGACTTCGAAAGAGGAACAGTTGGTTTTCGTGAAGATGGGAATGAACATTCTCTTTTTAAATATATTATTGTTAAATTATTAGATAAAATATGATTATCAAATATTCTTACTATTTACAAATTGAAGATCAGATAATAAAACAATGGGTTTCCTTCGTGGGAATATGGGGAATAAAAAATGTCTAAAGATATTGTTCTATTAACAGGAGCTGGCTTCACAAAGAATTTCGATGGCTTTCTTTCTAGTGACATGTGGGAACAATTTTTCAATAATCCAAAAATGCCAGATGAACTAAAAATTTTAATGAAAAAGGGAAGCAAAGGTGACGATGATTATTTTAATTATGAGGATGTAGTTCAGACAGTGTCGACGGTGGATAAGTACATTGGTTTTGGTAACGATATAAAAACTGTAGTTGAAGAAACATATATTCGACAAGAACAGAGGATTGATGCTGATGTTATTGAACATCGATTGATGGTCGATAAATTTAGAGACTTTATATTCGCGAATATAAGCTTATTCTTTACTCTCAATCAGGATACTTTTGTCGAAAAATATTTACATAAGAAAGAAAACCAAGTCCTTACGTTGCCATTTTTAGAGGCCGATGTATCTAAAAAGGATAAAGAAGTAATATTCAAATTACCTACTGAAAAGGATTTGCAGCATGCATTGAATATTATTCCCATCTTAAAAGGTGATCGTTTTGTTAATTATATTAAACTACATGGATCAAGAAATTGGTACGACTCACAAGGCAAGAATTTTCCTGTTATAGGCAAAAATAAACGCGAAATGATTGAGAAAGAGCCTCTCCTAAAGAAATATTATGAATATTTTAGCGATTCTTTGAATAATAGCAAAAAACTATTAATAATAGGATATAGCTTCTTGGATAAACATATAAATGAAATAATTCGTGATGGAGTTATAAAAGGATTGAAACTATTTATTGTTGATGCAATTTCTTCAAAACAATTATGGGTTAATCTGATGGCAATTCCACATAATAGTTCTCCGGTTGTTTACAATATTAGTGATAGTCATAAGCGAATTTTAAGAGAAATATGGCCTGGGGTTTCTGGATATCTTAAAATAAATAACATTGATGATCTACTTGGAAATGATCACTCTGATATCAATGACATTTTCCCTGTTTTATTTGTCTAATTCGTCATAAAAGCAAATGACAGCAAATTATTAAAAAGGCGGTCTTCGCTTGGGGGTATGGGGGAAAGCGAAGACCGCCAGCAAAGCAGCCGGCATTAAAGCCGGCCTATATTTTTCAGTTTACAGCCATGGACAGTGTTGGGTATAATTAAAGAAACAGTTGGCAAAACAAAATTGAGCCGAGCCATTCCTTTCCTGCAAACTCCAAAAATCGGCGTATCGCCGCGGCCGAAAATGGACGGCGGCATTTTCGGCCGCTCAATTTTTCTGCTTTGATTTGAAATTTCTTTTTTACTATTATAAAGCTTAATTTCTATTGCCTCTTTTGAATAAATAATATTTTTGATGTGGTTATTTAGCATCTTTTCTTTGGCTGAAATCTCTTTGTTTAAAACAATCTTTACAACATTTTCAAGACTCTCTTTTATGCTTTCTGTAGTTATTGCAGGACAAAGCGGTCTAGGTTCGAGTCCAGCACGGCCACCCTCATTGTTGTGATTGAGCGTGAAGCTCAAACTTTCGAGATACTGATTATCGCGCGTGATTCTCTCAAAATTCTGAATTACATAATTATCCAATTTACTCGCGCTAACCTGTTTGATAGAACACATTGACCAATCTCTTTTATAGGTGCAGGTGCAACGATAGTAATAATAGCGTTTTCTTTTACTCCCTTTGAATTTGTTTGTAAAAACCGCGGTCATTATTGAACCGCATTCTTTGCAATGAATCAATCCGGGGAATAGGCTGTTGTTAAAAACGCGGGTCTTTTTGACCCTGTATTTGCGGATTTCCTGCGTTCTTGCATACATATTTTCAGAAATAATGGGTTCAAGGATGTCGTCGTAAATAGTATCTTTATATTTGGTTTTCCCAAGATAAACAACTCCATTCCTAAGTATTCCAGTTATAGTCGATTTTGTTAAGGGCATATTATTTCTTCCAAACAGCTTTCTTGATTTCAGTGTTTGATAAACCCGGCCGATAGAGGCTGTGGAAACAAATGATCTATAGATAACGTTAATGATCTTTGCTTCGTTTGGATCAATTGCCAGTTTTTTATTTTCTCTTTTATATCCGAATGGAGTATGTCCGCAATTCCATAGTCCTTTTCTCGCACGTTCAAGCATCTTATCTCTGGTTCTCTCGCTGATTAGTTCGCGCTCAAACTGGGCATATGACACTTGACATTCGACTATTATTCGTCTACTATTCGTCTATATCATTTAAAGGAGTATTGATAATGTTTAAACCAAGATATACCATAACCAATAAACTGCTCGAGAACATCAAGAAAGTAACAGAGCTGATCACGCAGCTCAATAGCAGGCGCCTTCCCAAGGTCGTTCTGATGGCGATGGAAAAAGAAGCCAGGGAACTGTCATCACATACATCAACAAGCATAGAAGGAAATCCTCTACCCTTAACCGAGGTTAAAAGAATACTCAAAACCAGGCCTGAAAACATGCGGGACACGGAGCGGGAGGTTATAAATTACAACCGGGCGCTGGAAGATCTTAATAAAATTCTGCAAAAAAAATCGGCCCCCCTCAACAGCAAATTGATCCTTCATATCCAAAGAGCTATCACCAAAGGACTAATCGAAAAGTACCGCTGCGGCAAGCTGCGTACCGAAGCTGTGTTTGTCAACGATCCCAGAACTGGAAAAACCGTTTATTGGCCGCCTGATCAGAAAGATGTCAAGCTGCTGCTTGATGAATTGATGGACTTTATTAAAAATAATAAAGGGAAATTGGATCCCTTGATACTGGCCGGTATTTTTCACAAACAGTTTGTTATAATCCATCCCTTTATGGACGGTAACGGCAGGACAGCGCGCCTTGCAACAAAAGCGCTCTTAGCTGCTATGGGACTGGATACATTCAATCTTTTCAGTTTTGAAAACTACTACAACAAAAATATAGGCCGGTATTTTGAAAAAGTAGGTGTAAGTAATAATTATTATGACATAAAAGACAAGATTAGTTTCACAGGTTGGCTTGAATATTTTACAGACGGCATAATCGACGAGCTGCTTAGAGTAAGTAAAGAAATGTACTCAAAAGAGTTGAGCCCGGAGACTGCTCTTAAACCATACGATAACCAGATAATCAATTATATCAGAGAGAACGGTTTCATTACAGACAGAGAATACTCCGCCATTACAAAGCGCGCTAAAGCGACGCGGAACAAAGATTTTAACAGGCTTATTGAGCTTGGCATGATAAAAAAATTGGGCAAAGGCAAAGCTACGTATTATAAGTTAAAGTTAACATTCTAATCTGGACACTATGAATCAGCGCCCACTGCACCACCGGAAGCAACCCGGAAGCCACAAGTAAAAAATATAGTGACGAGCGAAGTGCAAGCGGAGGGCGGTACGAGGCTGAGCGAGCCCGAGCAGCTGCGCAGCTGCGGTCGAGGGCGAAGACTCTGCCGAGAGAAAGCGACCGAGCCTCTCGAACGACCCCGAGCAGCTACGAAGGCGCGGTCGAGGGGGAGTGGCCCCGACAGGGGGTCGGGGCAGGCTGGGAGCAAAAAACTTAATTAATTACGCGAACTTGATAATAGTTTTTCTTTTGAATACAAATTTTTCTGAAAATTAAAAAATAGTGAGCGAATATTTCTGACATCTCCGAGTATCCTAACAGCATCGGAAACGGCATGATATTTTAAATTAAGTAATTCCGGTAATTTCTCCTCACCTAGTTCTT